>JACXTT010001629.1_pt1 | contig 36988 bp, 33 predicted proteins | sample 9270951 | NCBI WGS metagenome assembly JACXTT01 (sample SAMN15532306, study PRJNA645909) | rock metagenome | isolation source: weathered quartz diorite | place: Puerto Rico | collected 2017-06-21
GTTTTGGAGACCGGTGCTCTGCCAATTGAGCTACTCTCCTGTTCGATCGCAACGCATCGAGCCCGACGCGGCAAAGCGGACGAAAGTGTACTACAGACGCTGCCAGGTGCCGCGATGTCGGCGCCGCCCCTGCGCCCGATACTTGGCCTCGAAATTCGTGAGCGGCGCGTCGGTTGGTAGCGGAAAAGCTGGTCCCCCGAATTCGGGCTGCCGGACGAATGCAGCGTGCCCGTCGAGGAGCGGCTCGATCACGCTCCAATAGTCGTCGTGATCGCTGGCGACATGCAGCCACCCTTTCGGGAGGAGCGTCCGCGCGAGGGCCTCCACGTGGGCCGCCTGGAAGAAGCGACGCTTGTGGTGGCGCGTCTTCGGCCACGGGTCGGGGTAGAAGACGTAGTACGCCGCAACCGAGCGGTCGGGAATCGCCCGCCGGACGATCTCGCCCGCATCCTCGCGAACGAAGCGCAGGTTTTCGAGCTTGTCCCGCTCGGCCCGATGTTCGACCAGCCGGAGATACTCGTTCGACCATTCGACCCCCAAGTGCAAGACGTCCGGCCGCGCGGCCGCGACGGCGAGAAGAAACCGTCCCTTGCCGACGCCGATTTCGACCTCGACTCGTCCCTCCCTGCCGAACACCCGATGCCAGTCGAGGCCCTGGAGCGCTTCCGCGCGGTCGAGCCTCAAGGGAGAGAGCGACGGGAGCCGGATCGCCATGAAGGTATTGTTAGCACGTCAGCGCGGTGACCACGCGCCCGGTTCCGCCGACTCGCAATCCATCGCGGCGTCCCGCGAAGTATCGCGCATTGAGCTCCTCTGGCCCCCAATCGACGATCCGCGAGAAACCCAGCTCGCGGAGCGTCCCGTTCAGCTCGCCCGGCTTGAGGGTGGTCACCCACGGCTCACCCGCGGCGCGAACGCGGGCGGCCAGGACGGCGTACACGGCGCGCTGACGCCAGCCCAGCGTCGAGGGCGAGACGCCGTAGTCGAACACGACCCCGCCTCCCGCGACGGCCGTCCGTGCGATGAGCCGAAGCGTCGTGGCAATGGCATCTCGCTTCAGATACGGCGTGACGCCCAGCCAAGCGAAGAACGCGGGGCGGTCGGCGCGCACCCCGGCATCGCGCAACCCCCGCTCGAGGCTATCGCGCTCGAAATCGAGGGGGACGAACGTCAGGCTCGAGGGCACCGCGATCCCCGCCGCGGCCAATCGCCGCTTCTTCCACGCTTGCGTCGCGGGATGGTCGACCTCGAAAACGCGCAGCGGATTCCCGGGCGTTGCGGTCCGGTAAGCGAACGTGTCCAGGCCCGCGCCCAGGATGACGTATTGGGCGACGCCTCGCGCGACGGCGTGCGCAAGCTCGTCTTCGGCGATGCGGCTCCGAACCGCAAGGAACGCTCGCAAATGCGCGGCGATCCGTCCCCGCTCCCTCGCATGGTTGTCCAGGTGGCGCGGTTCGACGATCCGTCCGGCGAGCGGGTCGATGAAGACTGGGGGCATGTCGAGAATCTGATGCGATGCGCGACGGAGCGCGACTCGATAAGCAGTTCGACTCGGTCGATCGTCCACCATGGAGGAGGACCCGGCCACGCCCGCCTACATCGAGACGGGGCCGGGGGGAGATCCGCCCTCGAGCATCGCCGCGACGACGCCGACGAGATACAGGGACCCGGCGACGAGCACGAGTCCGCCCGGACCGGCGAGCGAGCGCGCTCGCTCGAACGCGCGGGCGGTCCCCGCTTCTGATCCCGCCGGTAGGCCCAACGCGCGAGCCGCTAAGGCCAGCTCGCGGCTGTCCACGGCGCGGAGCACGTCGGGCCTGGTGGCCACGACGGAGGCGATGTGGGGGGCCAGCGGTGCGAGGATCCCTTGGATGTCCTTGTCGGCCATCGCCGCGAAGAGCAGCACCGGCTTGGGGCCGCCGCGCAGGGCGAGGTGGGCGGCGAGGGCCTCCGCTCCCGACGCGTTGTGCGCACCGTCGAGGAGGATCGACGGCGCCCCGCTCACGAGCTGGAGCCGCCCGTCCCATCGCGCGCGCTCGAGCCCGCTCCGGATCGCCTTCGAGTCGGCCGGAACGCCCAGCGCATCGGCGAACGCCTCGAACGCGGCGACCGCGACCCGCGCGTTGTCGCGCTGGTGAGACCCGTCGAGCGCGAGCCGGACGCCGCTGGGAAGGAGCGCCGTCCGGGCATCGACGAATCTCGCACCCAGAGCATCGCAGCGCGCCTGGATGACCGCGAGCGCGGAGGGCTGAGCGACGCCCGAGACGAGCGCGCGCCCCGCCCTCACGATGCCCGCTTTCTCGCCTGCAATCGCTTCGAGCGTCGTGCCGAGCGTGCCCGTATGGTCGAGGTCGACGGTCACGATGGCGGAGACGAGCGGTTCTACGGCATTCGTCGCATCGAGGCGGCCGCCGAGGCCGACCTCGAGCACTGCCGCCTCGATCCGTGCCTCGCGAAATGCGAAGAGCGCCGCGGCGGTCATGACCTCGAAGAACGACGGGTGCGCGGCGAGCGACTTCTCCTTCAACCCGCGTTGGCACGCGCCGTGAACGATCTCGAGAACGCGATGGAGCTTCGGCGACGCTATGTCCTCGCCGGCGATCCGGATACGCTCGTTCGGCCGCACGAGGTGCGGCGACGTGTAGAGCCCGGTCGTCCGACCGGAGGCGATGAGCATCGCATCGAGCATGGCCGCGACGGAGCCCTTGCCATTCGTGCCACCGACGAGAATCGACGGGTAGCTCCGCTCGGGATGATCGAGGAGCGCCAAGAGCGCACGGATTCCGTCGAGTCCCAGCTTGATGCCGTGGGACTGGAGATCGTACAGCCACGCCAGCGGATCGCTTGTCACCCGTGAGCCCAACAAAAAGCGCCCTATCATACCGCCGCTCGCCAGCGCCGAGAGAGACGCTCGCGGCGGCCGGAGGGGTGGTTGGAGGAGAGAGGAAAGCTGGCGCTCCTCGCGGCGATCGCCGGGGCCCTTCTCGTACTCTTCGTCCGCCTGGGCGCATATCCGCTCCTCGACCCCGACGAGGCCCGCTTCGCCCGAACCTCGGTCGAGATGATGCGGAGCGGCGACTACGTCGTCCCGACGTTCGAAGGCGCGCCGCGGGTCGTCAAGCCGCCGCTGATGCACTGGGTGCAGGCGTGGCTCTTCGAGCTCGCCGGCGCCAGCGAAATGTTGGCGCGGCTCCCCGCCGCGGCGTCGACGTTCATGTCGCTCCTCCTCGTCGCGTGGATCGGATGGCGGCGGTTCGGCGTCGAGGGGTCGGCGTGGGCGGCGGCCGTGTTCCTCACCTTTCCCGTCGTCGTTCTGATCGCGCGCGCGGGAACGCTGGACGCGCTCCTGTCGGTTCACGTCTTGGCCGTGCTCGCTCTCGACCTCGTTCAACACGATCACACGGAGCTCCAGAGGAACGGCGTGATCGGGCTCCTCCTCGGCTTGGCCTTCCTCGTCAAGGGTCCGGTCGGCGTCGTGCTGCCTCTCCTGATGATTCTCGCGGGCCGCACGGCCTCGGGCCGGGAGGTGATGCCGTCGTTCAAGACCGCGCTCACGACGACGCTCGCGCTCGCCGGAGTTGTGCTGCCCTGGGGAATCGTTTTCCTGCACCGCGTCGGACGGGCCAATGTCATTCACATTCTTCGGTCGGAGGTCGTCGATCGCGCGGTCGGCGGAACGGTTCACGTCCAGCCCTGGTGGTATTACCTTGCCGTCTGCCTTGTGGCGTTTCTCCCCTGGGCGGGGCCGCTGTTCCTCGGGACCGTCCGCGGCCTGGCTCGTTGGCGCGATCCCGACTCGCCGACCGGCCCGTATGCTGCCGCCGCGTTCGGGGCGGGGTTGGTCTTCTTCTCGCTCAGCCGGGGCAAGCTGCCGAACTACATCCTGCCGCTGGCCCCGGTCGCCGCGCTGGTCGTGACGTTCGAGCTGGGCCAGGAGCTCGCGCATCCGAGCCGCCGTCGCGGCGGGTCGAACCTGGTCGCCACCACGCTCGTCGCCCTCACGATCGGCCTCGGAGCGGCGTCCGCGATGTCGCTCGAGAGCGACGCGCGAGGCGCGGCGACGACCGGCGCTGTCGCGTTCGGGATCGCGGCGCTCGTTTCTCTCTGGGGCGTGCTGAAGAGCGCGCCGCGGATCGTCTACGGGGCGGCCGCGCTCGGATCGTATTGCTTTCTGCTGGCGGTCGTCGTCGGCGCTCCGTCGATCTTCGCCGCGACACGCAGCGCGGCGCCTCTGGTCGCCGCCGTTCCAGCGCTCCGCTCCTCGCGCCCGCTCGTGCTCGTCGACACCAACCTTCCGAGCCTGACCTACTACGCCGACCGCGTGCCGGAGAAGATCACCGGAGATCGGCTCGCCGAGCGGCTCTCGCGCGGCGACGCGCCATTGATCGTGATCGAGGACGTCGATCGGGACAGGCTTCCCGCCGATATCCGCGCACGCCTCAAAGAAGTCGCGCACTCCGGAACTCTGCGGGTTTTCGAGCCCGTGAGCGCCTCTCCTTGACGCTGCCGGGAACCCGCTGGTAGGTTCCCGACATGGCGTGGTTCAAGAAGGAAAAGACCCCCAAGCTCAAAGCGGGCGACCGCAAGATCACGATCCCCGAAGGCCTCTGGGTCAAGTGCGACAACTGCAAGGAGATCATCTACAAGAAGGAAGTCGCGCGCAACGCCAACGTCTGCCCGAAATGCAACTATCACTTTCGCATCAGCGCGCGCGAGCGGCTCGACACGATGTACGACGACGGCCGCTACCGCGAGTTCGACACCGACATCGCGCCCGTCGATGCCTTGGGCTTCGTCGACACGAAACCCTACGCCGCACGCCTCGAGGCCTATCAGAAGGAGACCGGCCTCAAGGACGCGATCATCTCGAGCGAAGGGCTCATGGGTGCGATGCCCGTGATCATCGCCACCATGGAGTACGGGTTCATGGGCGGCTCGATGGGCAGCGTCGTCGGCGAAAAGATCACGCGCGCCGCCGAGCGCGCTCACGAGGCGAGCTGCCCTCTGATCGTCATCTCCTGCTCGGGGGGGGCGAGAATGCAGGAGGGTGCGCTCTCGTTGATGCAGATGGCGAAGATCTCCGCGGCGCTCGCGCGGCTCGACGAGAAGGGAATCCCGTTCATCTCGATCGTCACCGATCCGACGACGGGGGGGGTCACCGCGTCGTTCGCCATGCTGGGGGATCTCATCATCGCGGAGCCGAAGGCGCTGATCGGGTTCGCGGGGCCGCGGGTCATCGAGCAGACGATCCGGCAGAAGCTTCCGGTCGGGTTCCAGCGCTCCGAATTCCTGCTCGAGCACGGGATGATCGACATCATCGTCGACCGCGCGCAGTTGCGCGACACCGTGATCCAGTGCTTGCAATTCATGGTCGGCGCGCGCAGGAGCGCCGACGTCCCTTCGAGGCTCTGACAAGGGAGTGTCCCCTATCGCCGGGACTCCCAGGTGATGTCGGCGATGCCGCGATGGCGATTCTCCCAGCGTGCCATCACGAACAGAGCGTCGGACAGCCGATTCAAGTAGGCAACGACCCACTCGCCGATCGGTTCCTTGCGAGCGAGGGCGACGGCGAGGCGCTCCGCGCGTCGGCAGACGGTGCGCGCGACGTGGAGCTGCGCTGCGCCGGGCGATCCACCGGGGAGAATGAAATTCGCGAGAGGCCCCAAGGTCAGGGTCATGCGATCGATCGCGGCTTCGAGGGCGCGAACGTGCCGCTCCTCGATATGCGGCACCGGCTTCTTGGCCTGATCGGCCTCGAGGATCGACAGCCCACTCCCCAAATGGAACAGCTCGTTCTGGATGCGCGTGAGATCTCCCGTCAGGACGGGTTCCAGGCCCCCGGCGACGGCAACTCCGATCTGCGCGTTCAGCTCGTCGACGGTCCCATAGGTCTCGATGCGCAACGCATCCTTCGGGACCCGCTGCCCGCCGCCCAGCGCGGTGGTGCCGTCGTCGCCGGTCCGAGTGTAGATCTTCGTCAGGCGGGGCATGGTCGCTCCGGCCGCCCGGCTCACATCCGCCAGGTCACGCCCGCAAGATAACGCCGCCCCGGCGCCGGTGTCACGAAATCCGCCGGCGTGGAGGTCGTGAAGTCGAACGCGAAGATCCCGCGCGTCGCGTACGTCTCGTCGAAGACGTTCAGCGCATCGACGAACAGCCCCAGCCGCCCGGCGTGAGAGCTCGCGCCCGACCCCAACCGGCGCTCCCAGCCGACGTGGACGTTGACGACGGTGTAGGCGTCGAGCCTGGCCTCGATGTTGGACGGATCGTTGTCCAGCACCTGTGAGCCGACGTAGAGCGCGTCGGCGCGGACTTCGAAACCGGCCGGGAGCTTCGCGTCGATACCCGCCGCGGAGCGGACCTTCGGGACGAGGGGCACTTCGCCGCCGTCGTTCGGTCCGTTCGTGAACACGGCGTCGGTGTAGGCGGCGTTCACGAAGCCCGTGACGCCGCGCGCGAGGCCACCGCGCGCCGACAGCTCCACCCCGCGGCGACGCGTCTTCCCGGCGTTGACGTTCCGGCCGAACGGATCGGAAGGGAGAGGCGTCGGGTCGAAGATGATCTCGTTCTTCGTGTCGGTCCAGAACAGCGCGGCCTCCAAGCTACCCGTGCGGCCGTGGGTCCTCACGCCCGCCTCGTAGGCCCGCGCGTCCTCCGGCAAGAGATCGGGATTGCTGCCGAACGATGGGAACGCGAAGAGCTGCTCGGGAGTCGGCGGAAGGAACGCGTCGCCGTACGACGCGTAGACGTCGACGTGCTCGCCCGGCCGGAAGGTTCCCCCGGCGCGGAAGGACGCTTCCGAGAAGGTCCGCTCGTCGCTCGGCGTCGTGCCGGGAATGGCCTCCTCGTAGTGAACACGGCTGCGATCCCCGCGCGCTCCCGCGGTGACGGTCCACCGCGAGGAGATCGTCCAGGCGTCCTGCAGGAACAAACCCACATTACGGGCGCCAGCGGTGTTGCGCGAATCCGGAGCATTGGGATCGTACGAGCCGGGCGAGGCCGGCGACGTGAAGAACCCGGAGCTGTCGGTCTCGCCGTCGAGAAGCTCCCCGCCGAAGGTGATCCGTTGCGAGCCGTGTCGAGACGCCACGTCGCGCGTCGCCTGCACGGTGCCCATCCATGTCCCGCCGTCCGCGTCGAGGAAGAAGCCGCCGAAAACCGGCGCGACGCGACCGGTCGTCAGAGCCTTCGTGCGCTCGTCTCGATAGGAGAGGTTCGCCGCGAGCGAGAATCCACCGCCCACGCTTCCCTGGAAATTGAGCGAAGCTTGCTGGGCCGCATCGTCCGTGTAGTCGAGCACGTTGTAAATGTTTTGCGTCGGGTCGGCATCGAACTCGGTGCGCGTGAGGGCCCCGGGATTCCCGTAATCGAGATGGGAGGTCAGGATCGACACCGAGAGCCGCCTCTCCCTCCCGAGATCGAACCCGCCGGTCGCGTCGAACCGAGTCTGGTCTCCGCCGGCGTTGGGGCGAAAGCCGTCGGTCGTGTCGTAGCTCCCCGACAGGAAGAGATCGAAGAGACCGAAATCCCCTCCGTAGGATCCGTCGTATCTCTGGGTATTCCACGTTCCGGCCGACGCCGTCAACGACGCGGCCGGCTCGGTGCCTCGACGCGTGATCACACGCAGAACCCCCCCCTCGGAGCCGCCGCCGGCGAGCGCCGCCGCCGGACCGCGCGTGATCTCGACCCGCTCCACGGCGTCGAGGGGAACTTGCTCGAGGGCGGCGCCGTTGTTGCGCGGGTCGTTGATGCGCGCCCCGTCGACGAACACGGCGAGCCCCTCGCCGCCGGCGAACCCGCGCAAATCGAGCGTCTTCTGGACGTCGTTCCCCACCTGATCGAACAGGACGATTCCCGCCTCGCCCGTCAAGAGATCTTGAAGGTTGCGTGCACCGCTCGCTTCGATCTGGTCTCGGTCCACGATCGTGATCGAGGCGGGCACCTCGTCCTTCGGCGCGCTCTTGTCGTCGAGCCGGGTCGCCGTAACGACCACGCGCTCGTCGAACTTTCGATCGTCGTCCCCGGCGCTTTCGGCCGCCGAAAGATCCGGGCGGACGAGCGCCATGACGATGATCAGGAGCCAAGAAGGATGGAGACCGGATTCCGGACGCCGCATGCGAACCTCCCGTTCGACGCGCGACAGCGCGATAGGCGCTCGTCCGGTCTCCTGGCTCACGGATCGTCCGCCTTCGGGCTCCTTCCCGAGCGCCCGACCCCGATGTGGGATCCGCCGACGCTCAGTGGAACTCCGCCCGAGGCGTCCCCGTTCACAGTGGCGGGGGCCGTGCGGGAGTTTCACCCGCTTCCCTCGACGAGCGTAGATTGAAAAAGAGCGACCGAACCCGGGGCACGTTACGCGCGGCCGCTCGTGCGTGTCAAGACCGCGCGGGTTACGAACGCGTGGGCGCCAGCGGAACGACGAACGGCCGCCCCGAAATCGGATCGGTGCGGATCTCGACCTCGACCTCGTACACCGCACGGATCGGCTCGGGCTTGAGCACGTCGGCGGGCGCTCCGTCGGCCGCGATTGCGCCGCGCCGCAGCAGCACGAGCCGGTCGCAATGCCGCGCCGCCAGATTGATGTCGTGGCTGACGACAACCGCGGTCAATCCGTTCTCGCGGTGGAGGCTCGTCAAGAGCGCGTAGATCGCGAGTCGATGCCTGAGGTCGAGGAACGCCGTCGGCTCGTCGAGCAGGAGAAGGCGCGCCTCTTGTGCGAGCGCCCGCGCGAGCATCACGCGCTGCCGCTCCCCACCGGACAACGCGCGGAACGATCGCTCCGCGACGTGCGTCACCTCGCACCGCTCCATCGCCCTGCGCACGATCCGGCGGTCGTGCGCGCGCTCGAGGCCCAGGAGCCCCAAGTGAGGAGCGCGGCCCATGCGCACGATCTCTTCGACCGTGAACTCGAAGACCGGGTGAGTCTCCTGCGGGAGGACCGCGACCCGCCGCGCCCGCTCGCGCGCAGGCAGCGCGGCGATGTCGGTGCCGAACAGCGCAATGCGTCCGGCCGAGGGACGCAGGGTGGCGGAGGCCAACCGGACGAGCGTCGTCTTCCCGCTCCCGTTCGGCCCGAGAACGCCCGTGATCGCCCCGGAGGCCACGGCGAGATCGAGCCCGGCGAAGATCGGCGACCGCCCGTAAGCGAACGAGAGCCCCGAAAACGTGAGAGCCGCCCCGATCACGCCTCCCTCAGCCGCTTCGTGAGCAGAACGAGAAAGAAGGGACCGCCGATCAGCGCGGTCACCACGCCCACCGGAAGCTCCGCCGGCGCGATCAGAGTCCGGGCCGCGGCGTCGGCGAGCATCAGCGTGGCCGCGCCCGCGAGCGCCGTCGCCGGGATCAAGATCCGGTGATCGGCGCCGAACAGCGCGCGCATGGCGTGCGGAACGATCAAGCCCACGAAGCCGATGATCCCCGCCAGCGCGACGGCGGCCGCGGTGATCAGCGAGGCGGCGAGCACGGCCGTCCAAGTCGCTCGATCGACGGCGACCCCGAGCTGCGCCGCCTCCTCGTCGCCGAGGGCGAGCAGGTTCAGCGAGTGCGCGTGCGCCATCAGGAGCACGACCCCCACGGCGGTCAGAGCCGCGATCGTCGCGAGAGCAGGCCAGGGCGGGGCGGTCATCGCTCCCATGAGGTAGGCGAGCGTCCCCTGGAACCGCGCCGGGTCGCCCGCGCTGACGAAGAACTGGATGAGCGCCGAATCGAGGGCGTTGAGCACGACGCCCGTCAACAAGAGCGCCGTCGTCTCCGTGCGGCCGCGGAAACGCGCGAGTCCGAAGAGCACACCCAACGTGACGACCGCCCCGGCGAATGCCGCGACAGGGCGGGCGATCGTTCCGCCCAGGCCGGACGACGGTGCGAGCGCGATGAAGAGCACGGCGCCCAGCGCGGCGCCCCCCGATACTCCCAGAATGAACGGGTCGGCCAGCGGGTTGCGAAGGACCGCCTGATACGACGCCCCCGCGCAGGCCAGGGCCGCGCCGACGCACGCGGCGAGCAAGACGCGGGCGAGGCGAAAATCGATCACGATCGCCCTCGTCGCCGGATCGCCGCCGCCGAGCAGCGCCGTCGTCACATCCCGGAACCCGAGAGGACTCGAGCCCACGCCCGCCGCGAACGCTCCCGCCAGTACGGCAATCGAGCCGACCACGAGCAATCCCGTCAACCGGCGCCGAGGCGAGGTGAACAAGCTCATCGCGCCGTCGTCCCGGCAGGGCCATGGAGGATCGCGGCCAGCTCCTCGGCGGCATCGGCGACGCGGGGGCCGGGCCGCAGCGACAAATCGTCGCGAAGGACGACAACTCGCCCGCGCGAGACGGCGGGAACCGAGGGCCAGCGCTTCCAAAACGCTTCTTCCGTGTGGGCGCTCGCCTCGGAGACGTCCATACGTGCCTGGAGGATCAACTCTGGCTTCGCAGCGGCGACGGCCTCGATGTCGAGCCTCGGATAGCGCGGCTGCCGGACGACGTTCGCTCCCCCCGCGATCTCCAAGAGCTGTGACGGAAGCGTGTCACGGCCCGCGGCGATCACCGGCTCGGTCTGGATGCAGAAGAGCGTGGGGATCCGTGGGGCCGCGGCCACCCTCTTGGCCACCGCATCCAGCCGCGCGCGCACTCGGGCGACGAGCTCACGGCCCGCCGCCTCGTCGCCGGCCAGGCGTCCGACGGATTCGATCGCAGCCAGCGATTCGTCGAGAGTCTCCGCGGGAACAATTTCGAGCCTGAGCCCCGCGCGCCGCATCGCCAAAGCGGAGTCGCGGTTGCCCGGTCCGGGGCTGACGAGGACGAGATCAGGTCTCAGGGCGAGCACAGCCTCGACGGACGGGTTGACGTAGCCGCCCACCTTCGGCTTGGACTTGGCCTCCGCCGGAAAATCGCAATACTGCGTGACGCCCACCACGCGGCCGCCTGCTCCCACCGCGAACAGGATCTCGGTCAGGGCCGGGGTCAGCGAGACGATGCGCTCCGGCGCCCTCGCCGCCCCTGCAGGAGCCGGGGGCGCTGTGCAAGAGATGGTCGCGGCGCCGAGGACGGCGACGACGGCTAGGCGAAAAGGCACTCGAAACACGACGGCCGGGATGTTATCTCGGCCGGTCGAGTCCGAGCGAGCTGGCGGAATCGTCAGGGCTTGAAGACGACCTGCTCCGATTTCCAAACTCTTACAGGAATGCCGTGCTTCGTCGCGGGGCGGTAGGTCCACGAGCGAGCCGCCTTCAGGGCCGACTCGTTGACGTCGGCGCCTGGGACGCCGCTGACCAGCACGACACGGTCGACGTTTCCGTACTCGTTGACCAGGACGTTCATCACGACGGTTCCGGACAGCCTCATCTCACGCGCTTGCAACGAATAGATCGGGGCCGTTCGCGTGACGGGCACAGGCATGACATCCGCCTCGTCAATCGGGACGATCTCGCCGGATGTGACGGTCGTCTTCGGCACGGTGAGTGCGGCATCCGGAATCGACTCGACGCCGGACGTGGCGTCGGCGAATCCCACAGGCGCCGATGGGGCCTGTTGAGCGGCGCCCGACGATTTGCCGGTGGGCTCGGCCGGCTTCTTCGGAGAGGGGCGAGGGGCGGAAGCGGCGGCCGCGATCTTCGGCGAGGCCGCATCGCGCTGCGGAGCTGCTTGCTTCGAAGCCGTCGATTTCAGAGTCAGCGATGTGGAGCCGTCAGGCGGCGTAACGGGGCTTCGATCCGATGACTTCTTCGCCGCAGGCGCGGTCGTCGAGTTCAGCACGATCTTCGGCGGCTCGGGCGCGGCGGGAGGCGGCTCAGCCGCCGGCGCGGACGCGGTGGACGACGCGTTCGTCTGTGCGGACGGCGGTGCGGTGGCGTCCGGCCCGACGTCGGGTTTGAGCCTCGCGATGGGCTTCGGCGGCGGCGCGAGCGGTGAAGCATCGGTAGGAATGGAGGCGGACCGAGAGAATGCAATGTAGACCGCTGCGATCCCGACGAGCCCCACGACAGCCCAAACCCAGACGGGCATGCCGCGGCGCTCCGCTGCGATTCCCAGCTCGGAAGCGACGACCGACCCTCGCGGCAGAGAGACCTCCCGGGGGGGCGCCTTCGGCTCGGCGCGCGGGGTCGGGAGGGTCCGGGTCGCCGGCGGCGCGGCGGCCGTCAGGGCCTGGTTCGCTTTGTTCTGTCGTTCGGCCTTCCGGGTTTTCCGCGGGCGCTTGGTGTCGAAGCTGACCACCTGCCCCGGCGCCGAGGGAGACTGAGGCGGCCCGGGCAATCCGACTTCGGGAGAGGGAACAACCTCGAAGACCGAAGGTGCGCTCGTCTGATCCGAAGGGATCGGATCGGGGACGGGATCGGTGGGAGCGGGCGCCAGCGCGAGCGCTGCGGAAAACGAGTCGAGCTCAGCATCGAGCTCGTCACGAATCTGAGCGATCGGGTCCTGCCCCATACCCGGGGAGACGTTGACGGGAATCTCGCGCGTCTCTTCGACGACGGCCGCCACCGCGACCGGGATGGGATCGGCGAGCCGCTGCGACGGGATCGAGCCGCCCGGCATGATGGCGTCGAGCCGAGCCATGATCTCTTCCTCGGTGCCATCGGCCAGATCCACCTCGGACCTCGGCGCGGGTCTGTCTCGTGGAGGGATCGGCTTCGGCGAATCGGTCGGTCGAGCAGCGATGACCCCGCCTGCTCGACCGGCCCCGTCCGCGTCCTTGCTCGCGGGCTCCGCCGCCGGCTCGGTCGACTTGCCCGTCGAACCCGCCGCGCTCGATCCAAGGAATCGCCCCACCAACGCGAGCAGCTGCTCCGGCGCGATCGGCTTCTCGATGTACTCGTCGCAGCCGTAGATGTGGAGAGCCTGTGTTCGGTACTTGCGCCCCTTGTAGACTCCGGTCGTGATCAAGACTGGCGTCCGGCGTCCGTGAGGTGTCTTCTTGAGTTCCTGGCAGACTTCGAATCCGTGCTTCTTGGGAATCATCGCCTCGACGAGCACCATATCGGGGCTCAGCCGGTGAAACGCCTCGATCCCCGTGATGCCATCGGTCGCAATCTCGACTGTGTAGCCCGAGCTGACCAAGGGATCACGGAAGCGCTCGATGCTCCGCGGCTCGTAGTCGATCAGAAGTATCGTATATTTCGCCATTCGATGACCCTGAGAGCTGGCGGCCCCGCCGTTCGGCTCTTTTTGACCGACCCCTAGCTGTGTCCCATCCCATCGTAGAAGGCGCGAAAGTACCCTCGGCGACGGCTTTGAACATAGTCCGCACCAACCAGGGATTCAAGTCGCCGGAAACCTCCGACATGTTGCCGGATTCGCCGAAACTCCCGGCCCGATTGGAGGAAGCAATCGAACGGGCCAAGCGCTCGCTTCCCCAGGGCGGCACGGGCGGCGAGGTCTTCGCCGAACACCGAACGGACCTCCGGATCACCTTGACATCGTCCGGCTGGCGAGAGGTTCGACCGGCGCGAACGCAAGGGGTGGCGGTCTCTCACGGCCGCCGGTCGACGCACCTTGCGGATCATGAGGTTTCGCCCATCTCGGAGGGCACGGCAAGCGGGAGCGTCGGGGACCCACCGCCAAAATCCCGCTACATGGACTGGGTAGAAGGGTTGGAGAAGTTCGTTCTCCAGGCTGCGGACGCGATCTCCCGGAGTCGCCGCGGCGCCTCTTGGTCCGCCAAGCTGGTAGCGGTCGACCAGGACATTTGGGTGGGCCGAGCGAGCGAAGGGTACCGCCACGACGTCCGGCGAGGTTGTCGGCTGGCCATTCGAGTTCAGCTCGATGCCGCCGACCTCGCATGGTCGGCGCACGACTGCATCGTCTCCGCCGGAGACGAAGGGAGAATCGGACGCGCATTCGATCGAGCGCTCGCTCGCGCGGAGCAACGCATCGCGACGCGGCCAGCGATGACTCCCTCGACGATGACGGCGGTCTTCGCACCTGGGGTGGCAGGGGTCGTCGCTCATGAGCTGTTTGGTCACGCGGTCGAGGGCGATCTTCTGTCCGTGAGCCGGACCTGGGTCGGCGCGCCTGGCTTACCGCAGCCTGGTCGGGCGCTGTCGGTCACCGATGACCCAAGACGAGGAAGGGTCGCGTGGGCGATCGACGACGAAGGGGTAACCACGGGGGAAACCGGTCTCATCGACAAGGGTCGCTTCATCGGGGTGCTCCTGGACAGAGCTTCGGCGATCACTCATGGCAAGGCGCCGACGGGGCACGGGAGACGCTCGTCGTACCTCGAGCCCGCTCGCCCTCGAATGGGATGCACGTTCATCGCATCGGGCCACGACGATCCCCGCGAGATCCTGCGATCGACCAGGGAGGGTGTGTTCATCCGCCGTATGACCTCCGGTCAAACCGATCCGATCGCGGGACGCGCGACGTTCGTCGTCACCGACGCCGACCGCATCGAGAATGGGGAGCTGACATACCCGCTCGAAACGTTCGTCGCGGAGCTCGACGGATTCGATCTATGGAAAACAATTGACCGCATCGGCGACGATCTCGCGTTCGATACGATCATCGGTTCTTGCATGCGCGATGGCCAACCCCTAGCCGTGAGCGTCGGCGCGCCGACAATTCGGATAGGGGTGGTCAGAGTTTATTAGTAGATGGAATTGAAAGGATTTGAATGACAGATTTGCAACTGACGCCCGATATCGATTCGCTCGCCGATCGCGCGCGATCGCTCGGGCGACTTGCGAACCTGCGGGCCGGGAAGTCTCGGGTCGAGCTGTACGTCAAAGCGTCGTTCCGCCGGAGACTGGAGCGCGGTTCGATCGGCGTTGCTCCCCTGATCGCACAAGTGTTCGAATCGGGAATCGCGGTACGCGCCTTTCCACGAAGAGGAGATCGCGCTGGATTCGGCGCGAGCTCGGGTCTCACATCCGAGGCGGTCCGTTGGGTGGTTGACACGGCATGCTCTGGCCGGGATCGGGTTACCGCCTCGACCCCGTCATCGTCGAATCTCCCCGCCGGTGATCGATGGGATCTCGACCGTGTGCCTCCACCCATCGACGAGCTCGCACTCATCGAATCCCTGGCGAACTTCCCCCAGGTGAGGTGGGCGGAGGAGGGAACGACCGTCGAGATTCTGGTCGGGCTGGACGGTTGGCTTGCTGGAAGGAGGCGTCATCGATTCTGGGCTTGCCGTGACGGAGGACAAACCAGGCTTGCTGCACAGCGAGGGACTGTCGGCTGGGACAAGCTGCTGGACACGTTGTGCGCGCATCAAACGAGCGGACTCGCGAACGGCGGGGGATCTGAACGAGGATTGATACTGACCCCCGATGCCGCGGCGCCTCTTGTCGCTGCGCTCGTCGCTCGAATGCACATGTCGGCCGATGGAGCCGGAGAAGCTTTGGGTGCCGGGTGGAGCCTGAACGACGATCCCCTCCGTAACGACGGCCTGACAGGGGGCTCGTTCGACGATGCCGGCTTTCCGTCAGGCCTAAAGCCGCTGGCTGTCGACGGCATTTGGGTGGGGCAGTTGAACGGGCCAGGCCATCTTCGTCGCGCATCATACAGGGAGCCTCCGACCGACTCGGCCACGAATCTCGTGATGGAATCGCAAGGAGCTACGTCCCAGGCCACCCACGATCTGATTGCGACCAGCTGCCGGGTGATCAAAGCATCCGATCAGTTATGGGTGCTGGAGCTTGGGTCAACCGAGAGTGGAGCAAAGAATACGGGGAAACGTTGGCTCCGCATCAATCCAGAGGCTTTGGTTGGCTCATGCTCAGCGCGTTTGGGTGCCCAGGTGGTGACTGCAAGTGGGCCAATCGTCCCCAGTCTGCGATTCAGCGGGCTGCTGAATCAGTAGCGGCCCAATGCGATAGATCAGAGCGTCAACAATCCCGCGCTTAGCAACGCTTCGCCGACACCCGCCGTCTCCGGACGGGCCGGAAGAAATTGCCGGAGTCGCGCTACAGTTCGTGGGATCGCGTCGCGATACCGATTCCGCCCCATGACCGACGTCTGATACCCAAACGTCCCGAGCGCCTTGATCATTCTTTGGGCGGCAACGACATCGAATCGTCGACGCAACTCCGCTGCGGCAATAGCTCGGGGCAGTTGACTCCGGTAGATCTCGAAAAGCTCATTGACCTCCTCCTCGGGTAGTTCGACATAGGCGTCCCTCAGGAGCGACGCGAGATCATAGGTGTCTGGCCCCCAACGGGCGTCTTGAATGTCGACCATCGCGAGCGAGGAATCACCGACCACCATCAGGTTCCGGCTGTGGAAGTCGCGGTGGCAGAGAACGCGAGGGTGAGCCGCCGCCTCGACGGCGAGTCGTTCAAGGGCCGCGCGGACAGCGGGGGGCGGATCTTTCCGTCCCAGGAAGCTCCCCGCGAAGTGTTCAAGAAAGAACCGCATCTCGAACAGGAATCGTTCCTCATCGAGCGCCGGGGAGCGCGCCCTATCCGACCTCGAGAGCGCCTCCGTGCCTCGCGTCGCTACGGCCGCCGCGAGCCGCACTGCGGAGCGGTACAGCTCACGACGGGCGGAAGCCGGAGCGGGAACCTGTCTCGCCGAGGCTCGTTCGAGTGTTTCGTCGCCGAGATCGGATAGGACGAGCGCCCCGGCACTCGGCAAGATGTGAAGCACGCGCGCGACCGGCAGGCCGGCGGCTGCGAAGATCCTGGCAAGTCGCACGTCGTCCGTTTCCCCCTCGAACGGACGTCCGTACTCCATGACGATGCATGTCCCGCCGTCCGGGGAAATCAAGCGATGGAATCGCCTCGTCGAGGCATCGCCCGCGAGCATCTCGCGACGCGCTCCCGGGTAGAGCCTCTCGAGCTCGCGCGTAAGCTCCGGGCCGAGGTCCGGCATCACGCCGCGCTGCCGGGAAAGCTCCGGACGAGTAGTCCCGAGGTGCGTTCGACGCCGGGCGCGAGCGCCGTTTCGGTCTCGAAGTCGGACGCGATGAGCGCGTCCGAAGCCTCGAAGCCGACGGGGATCTCCGCTCCGGGGCCGACGATGCAGCGGCGCAGCAGCGCCCCAGGCCCCACCCACGCTTCGGGCATGACGACGGTGTTCTCGAGCTTCGTCCCTTCTCCGACCATGACGCCCATGCCGATGGCCAAGGTCCCGGTGAGCTCGATGCGGCTCGCGCTGAGGTCCGCCCCGGCGCCGAGCGCGGCAACGGCGTCGCCCGCGCGGCGCACGACGTCGAAGTCTCCGAGCTGCGTCCGTCGTTCCGCGGGCAAGCTGACGAGGCGCAGCGATCCTTCGAGATACTCCGACGGGTTCCCGAACTCCCACCAGAACCCCTCGTGGATGTAGGCGTTCAAGCGGCCGGTCTCGGCCAGCCCGAAGTAGACGTCCCGCACGATGTCCGAAGGGACATCCCGCGGGATGAGGTCGAGCACCGGCTCCTCGATCAGTTGGTAACCGGTGAACAGATAGCGCCCCCTCGCGTCCCGGCCGAATGAGACGACGCGCTGGCGGTCGTTCGTCGCCACCCGCGTGTAGCCGGAACGATGAGGAGCGAGCACGAGCGTGGCCGAACAGCCCGATCGGACGTGCGAGGCGACGACCTTCGCGAGCGGGATGTCGGACAGGAAATCGGAGTTCCGGACGAGAATCGTTCCCGCCCCCCTGAGACGCGCCGCTGCGTGCGCGATACCCCCGCCCGTACCCAACAACCGCTCTTCCTCGAGGGAGAAGTGGAGCGCGCGCAAACCGAGGGCCGCCCCGTCGCCGAACGCACCGCGCATGATCGCGGGAAGGTGGTGGAGGTTGATCACGGCCTCGTCGAGCCCCTCCGCCCCGAGGCGCGCCAGAATCTGGGGCGCCAAGGGACGGCCGAGCACCGGGATCAGCGGCTTCGGGACCGTGTAGGTGATCGGGAGCATTCGCTCCCCGTGGCCTGCGGCGAGAAGCATCGCCTTCATCGGGCGGGATTCGCTCCGCCCGACGGGGTCACCAGCATGTCACCCGCGGCGACCCCCCGCGCGGCGGCGTCTTTCTCCTGCAGCTCACGGTAGGTTTCGCGAATGAAGTCGCCCGACCCAGCGCCCAGCGCCTGCGCGGCGCGATCCACGTCGTCGGGTTGCCCCTCGAGCTCGACGAACGTGCCGATCGGCGTCTCGTCGACACACGCCTCGACCGCCCCGAGCCTGAAGATCGATCGGTACTTCTGGTAGCGGAACACCGGTGAGAACCCCAACCCCTGGAGGATCGAGCGAAGCGCCTCGGGGTCCTCGACCGTTGTTTCGTGCTCGACGGCCACCTTGTGCGCGTGCGCGCCCGGCACGCTCGACTTGAAGGTCAGCACGGCTTTCCCGGCGAATTCGCGGAGTCGCAGGACCCTCCCACTGTCTCTGAGCGGGAGGCCCTCCAGGTCGAACAGCACGTTGTCCTCGAGGGCGCGCGCACGAACGGCACACGCCCCTGCGTCGACGAGTCTTCGAACCGCCGTCTCGGCGGAGGCGAACGCGAGCTTGATCTCGTTCTCGCGGTTGGACTTCGCCATTACTCGGATAATAACATCCGCGCTCGTGATCGAACGCTGGGAGCGGCATCCCTGGATGCTTCCGGTTGCGGCCGGCGTGATCCTCGCGTTCGGCTATTTCACCCTCGGCCTCGTCGTTCCCAACCTCATCGCACTCGTTCCGCTCATGAGTTGGATCGACGCCAACCTCGATCGGCCGTGGCGCGCTTGGCGCAACGCAGGATTCCTGTTCGGGATGGGGCTCCATCTCCTGATCCTCAGCTGGATGCGGTCGATGCTGGCGTTCAGCTTCCTGGGGGCGTTCGCGTATCTCGGCCTGGCGGCGGTTTTTTCGCTCGAGTTATCGCTTGCGGTGATCGCGCTTGCGTGGCTCAGGAAGCGCACCGGTTGGTCGTTCGTCGTTTTGCTTCCGGCCGTGTGGCTGACGCTCGAATGGATTCAAGCGCAAGGCGATCTCCGGATGACGGCGCAGCATCTCGGCCAATCGATGTGCGCGTACCCGTTCCTCGTGCAATTCGCCGACCTCGGCGGTCCGTACGGAGTCGGCCTGGCGCTGCTTCTGTCGAATGCGCTCGTCTACGAAGCATGGCGGGCCGGCTCCGGCACGGATCGTGGACGAGCGGCGCTCGCGTGGGGGATGCTGGTCATGGCGATCCTGGGTTACGACGCGTGGCGATGGAATCACCCGCCGGCACCGTCGGGATGGATGCGCATCGCCTTGGTTCAGCCGAACGTCCCGCTCGATCTCAAATCCGACCCCGCGGACGACGCGCGACAAGACCGCCTGCTCGCCGAATTGACGCGAAGGGCCGCGGCGATGACTGCGCAGGTCGTGATTTGGCCAGAAACCGCGCGGCCGCGCGCGGTTTACTTTCGACCCGACCGCCCCGAGACGTACGCGATGCCGGAGGTGTCCGCGCTGGCCAGGGAAACCGGCGTCACGATCGTTACGGGTGCGGAGTACGTCGTCCTGCACGGGAAGGAGCGGCACGAGGCCTACAACGCCGTGTTCGTCGTGCATCCTGACGGCCGCCTGGATCCGATCTGGAGCGCCAAGGTCTACCTCGTGCCGTTCGTCGAGGGGGTTCCCTTCGACTTCGCGCTGGGCCCTGTGTTGTCCGGGCGCGGCGGTTGGGCGCGTTGGTTGGCCGGCGGATTCGCGCCGGGGCCGAAAGGGACGGTCCTCCCTGTCCTGGACACGAAGCTCGGCGTCAGCGTCTGCTACGAGGAGCTGTTCTTCGACCTTCAACGCGGGCTCCGCAACGCCGGCGCCGGCGTTCAAGCGGTGATCACCAACGACGCCTGGTTCGGAACCACGTTCTTCCAGGCGTATCAGGCCAACACCGTCCGCCTTCGCGCGATCGAGAACCGGACGGCGTTCGTGCGCGTCGCGAACACCGGGGTCTCAATGTTCGTCGACCCACTCGGCCGCGACGCCGAGCGGACCGATCTGCTCGCCGAGGAGGTCCGGGTGCACGACGTGCCCCTGACCGCCGAGCGCACCGTGTACGATCGCGTCGGCGACGCCCTCGCGTGGGCGGCCATCGCGGCTCTTGCTGCGGCGGCATGGATCGGATGGAGACGATCATGAGCGTCCGATTGAACGATCTGACCTGGGAGCAGTTTCGCGACCGGGTTCCCGGGAAGACCGACCTGGCGATCGTTCCCGTCGGCACGATCGAAGCTCACGGCGCAATTCCGCTGGGGACCGACTCGATCATCCCGGAGGCTCTCGCGGCCGACCTCGCCCCCCGGTTGAATGGCCTCATGGCGCCCACGGTCGCGTACGGCGTGACGAACTCGCTCTTGCCGTTCCCGGGCTCGACGACGGTCTCCTCGGCGACGTTCACGGCCTACCTGTTCGAGGCCGCGGCCGGGCTCGTCGACGCGGGGTTCAAGAGAATCGTCCTGCTCAACGGGCACGGCGGACAGAGCGGAGAAGTGGGCGCTGTCGTCGCCCGGCTCTGGAACGAGAAGCGCGCCTACGCGGTTGCAATCGAGTGGTGGGGGTTTGGAGACGCCGCGGCCGCGGGGATCTACCCCGGAACGATCTCGGGGCACGCGGGCGTCGAGGAGACGGCGATGGTACTGGCGTCAGCTCCCGAGCTGGTCGATTCGTCGCGGGCGACGTCGATCCGCCGCTTCGCTCGACGAGACGGCCTTCGCGCGCGCCCGTTTCCGGCGTCGATCATCCTCGACCGGCCCGAGACGAGAGGCGAGGGCGCGCCGGTGCTCGACGCGGGCAAGGCGCAGGCGTTCTACGCGGGCGTCGCCGGGGCGATCGAAGCGGTGCTCCGCGACGTGTTCGCGGGATGGAGCGAGATCCGGCCTTAGCTCGGGTGGACGACGACCCGGTTCTTCCCGGCGCTCTTCGCCGCATAGAGCGCCTTGTCGGCGGCGGCGACGAGTTGTTCGGCGGTCGTGATGCCGGAGCCCGCGACGAAGGTCGCGACGCCGGCGGACACCGTCACCCGGAGCGGGTGGTCGGGCTCGAGAAAGCTGAATTCGGCGACCGCGGCGTGGACGCGCTCGGCGACGCGCTCGGCGCGCGCGCGGTCGGTGTGGGGGAGGATCATCGCGAACTCCTCGCCCCCGTACCGGGCCGCGAGATCGGTGGCGCGCGCGCCCCCCGAAACCAGCATCGCGAACTCTCGGAGCACTCGATCGCCCGCGGGATGGCCGACGGTGTCGTTGATCCGCTTGAAATCGTCGAGATCGAGCATGACGATCGACAGCGGCAGCTTGTAGCGCTCGGACCGCTCCCATTCCTCGCGCAGCTTCTTGAAGAAGACGCGGTAGTTCGCCAAGCCCGTCTTTTCGTCGACCGTCGCTTCTTCTTCGAGCTTCCGATAGGTCTTGCGCTTCTCGATCATCGAGCGAATCCGCGCGTCGACCTCATCGAGATCGAACGGCTTCTCCACGTACTGGTCGATTCCCGCGTCGAACCCCTCGCGCTTCGTCCGGGCCTCGCGGCGTGCGCTCAGGAGGATGACGGGGATGCCGCTCGTCGCCGGGTCGGCCTTCAGTCGGCGCGAAGCCTCGATGCCGTTGGTGCGCGGCATCATGACGTCCATCAGGATGATGTCGGGCTTCTCCGCGACCGCGCGCCGGATCCCCTCCTCGCCGTCCTCCGCTTCGAGGATCTCGACCGGCCGGTCCTTGTACCAGTGGCGGACGAGGCGGGCGGTCTCCGCGTCGTCGTCGACCACCAGAATCTTCGTCGTCGCTTCGATGCTCACCGCCGAGGGCCCGTCCACGCGCGTGGACATCCTCGGCGGCCCCTCAGTCCATCTGCTTGCGGAGGAAGGCCGGGACGTCCAGGTCGTCCTTCAGTTTACCGAAATTCGGCGTGAATCCCTGGTCGGCCGGGTCCAGCTCGATCTCCTCCGTCTTGCCGGGGCGGAAAAAGCCGCGCGTGGGGCGCCCTGGGACAACCGCATCCATCGCGGCGGGCGCAAGGGCGCGGTCCCCGGGGCGCGAGCTCGAAACGGCGGAGTGCCCCGCGCGGACGTCGTCGCGGTTGAAGCCCGTGGCGATCACCGTGACCTTCATTCGCCCCTGCATGCCGCGCTCGATGACGGTTCCAAAGATGATGTTCGCGTCGGCATCCGAGGCCTCCTGGATGATGTGCGCGGCCTCCGACACCTCGTGAAGCGTCATGTCCTCGCCGCCCGTGACGTTGATGAGCACGCCGCGAGCGCCGTGGATCGAAGTGTCCTCGAGCAGCGGAGAGGAGATGGCGCGCTGGGCGGCCTCGACGGCGCGGCGCTCCCCCTCGGCGATACCCGTGCCCATCAGCGCCATCCCCATCCCCGACATGATCGTCTTGACGTCGGCGAAATCGAGGTTGATCTCGCCCGGAACCGTGATGAGGTCCGAGATCCCCTGAACCGCCTGTCGCAGAATGTCGTCGGCCATCTGGAAAGCCTCGGAGAGAGGCGTCCCTTTCTCCACCGTGTGGAGAAGCTTGTCGTTCGGGATCGTAATGACCGTATCGACGACTTGCCGAAGCGACGCCAGCCCTTCGTCCGCCTGGGCGCGCCGCCTGCGTCCTTCGAAGGCGAACGGTTTGGTCACGACGGCGACGACGAGCGCGCCCGCATCCCGGGCCACCTGAGCGATGATCGGTGCGGCGCCTGTCCCCGTCCCGCCGCCCAGCCCCGTGGTGATGAAGACCATGTCGGCGCCCTCGAGGGCCTGGAGGATTTGTTCCCGGTCCTCGATCGCCGCGCTCTTCCCGACCTCGGGGTTGGCCCCGGCTCCCAAGCCCTTCGTCAGCTTCATACCGAGCTGGAGCTTCAGCGGGGCGCGGTTCGACCGGAGCGCTTGACAGTCGGTGTTCGCGGCGAGGAATTCCACCCCCGCAACGCTCGCCGCGATCATGCGGTTGACGGCGTTCCCGCCACCGCCGCCGACACCCATGACCCGAATCTTTGCCGACGGAGGGACCGCCTCGTCGAGGCTGACCCGGATGGGGGCGTGCTTCCGCCCCGGAGGATTGTCCATCGTGATCATGCGCGATCTCCTCGTCATCGTCAGAACATCTCCGCGAACCAGTTGCGAACGTAGCTGCCGAACCGGAGGAAGGTTCCTGGGTTGACCGGGAAGGGCCGCGTGTCCTTCCCGATGTTTCGCGCGGAATAGAGCGCGAGTCCGACCGCAGTTGCGAACTGCGGTCCCGAGGCAGGCTCGGTCAGGCCGCTCACTCCGCCCGGCTGCCCCAGCCGGACGGGGAGATCGAAGACTTGCTCTGCGACCTCCAACATACCAGGAAGTAGGGCCCCTCCGCCCGTGAGAACGACCCCCGCGTTCAAAAGTTGGTCGAAGCCCGCCCGCCCGATCTCCTCGTGGATCAAGGTGAAGATCTCCTCGGCCCGGGGCTGGAGGATCTCGGCCATCACCTGCCGCGAGAGCATCCGCGCCTTTCGGCCGCCCACCGACGGCACCTCGATGGCCTCGTCTCCTTCGACGAGCGTGGCCATCGAGCAGCCGTGCTTCTTCTTGAGGCGCTCGGCGTCCGGAATTGGGGTCCGCAGGCCGACGGCAAGATCGTTCGTGAAGTGGTCCCCGCCCGCGGGGAGCACCGCCGTGTGCCAGATCGATCCCTTCTCGAAGATGGCCAGGTCGGTCGTGCCGCCGCCGATGTCGATCAGGGCGACTCCCAGATCTTGCTCATCCCGGGTGAGGACCGATTCGGAGGCGGCCATCTGCTCGAGAACCGTGCTCCGGACCTCGATTCCCGCCCGGTTGACGCAGGTGACGAGATTCTGGATCGAGGTCGTCGCGGCCGTGACGATGTGGACATTGGCCTCCAAGCGGGAGCCCGTCATGCCCACCGGCTGGCTGATCCCCCCCTGGTCGTCGAGCACGAATTCCTGCGGAAGGACGTGGACGATCTCGCGATCCTGGGGGATGGAGACGGCACGTGCGGCGTCCATCACCCGGCGCAGGTCCTCGCGGGAGACCGTGCGGTCCTTACCGGAGATCGCGACGACCCCCCGGCTGTTGAACGACCGGATGTGACCGCCGGCGATGCCGACGGTCGCGCGCTCGACGGCGACCCCCGCCATCAACTCGGCCTCCTCGACGCACGCTTTCACGGCATCGACGGTCGCATCCAGATTGACGACCACCCCCTTGCGCAGTCCCCGCGACGGCGCCGTGCCGAGCCCGACGACGTCCACGGAGCCGTTGTCGCGCAGCTCCGCGATGACGCAGGAGATCTTCGTGGTTCCGATGTCCAGCCCGACGACGTAGCGTTCGTTCTTCGGCATGGTTTTAGTCACTCTCCGTTGCGGTCTTGTCCGCGGCGGGAAGAAGGGAAATGCGGCGGCTCCAGCGAAGGTCGACGCGTGTAGCGTCACCGACCCTTCGCGCGATCGTGGGTTGCAGCGCGAGATAAGCGCCGATGTTGCGCTCGATGTGCTCGGGGTCGAGAAGGACTTGCGGGCCGCCATCGACGCGCGTCACGACGACGCGATCGGTTCTCGAGAGGTCGACCTCCGAGATCCCACGCGTCCAAACGGGGAAGGCGTCGTGGAGCCGCATCAACAGGGCCACACCTCTTGCCAGAGCGGAATCCCGATCCTTGCCCTGGAAGCCGTCGAGGCCGATCAGCAGAGGAAGGTCGTAGGGGAGCTCGGGTCCGGCCGGCCCCATGACGTATCCGCCCTCGTCGACGACGTAAACGAGGCCCCGGATCAGCGCCAAAGCGCCCGGGAGTCTCTCGACGATTGACACGCGGAGCGTCCCCGGGAGGATGCGCTTGACGGTCGCCTCTTTGACCCACGGGTCGGCCGTCGCCGCCTTCCCGACTTCATCCAGGGACAGCTCGAGCACATTGCGTCCGAGAAACGAACGGAGCGCGGAGCGGACCGCGTCGGGAGTCGTGTGCTCCGTTCCGAGGACATCGATCTGGCGCACCGCCAGCTCCTGGGAGGTGGCGAAGTGTCGGGCGACCGAGGCGCCTGAAACGACGAGCACGAGGCCGACCGCGACGTTGGCGGCGACGATACCGGTCCATCGGAGGAGCGCCCGGGCCCGGCGCGTCTTTCGAACGTGGCGGTTGACGCGCCGCCGCCAGTAGCGGCGATCGGTCTCGGGAAGCGGATGGCCTTCTTCGATCATCGAGCGCTCGCCGCCCGCGGGCGGGGTGTCTTCGTCTTCGATCCCAGAGCCAAAAACGCCTCGCCGACCTTCCAAATGTCCCCGGCACCGAGGGTGATCACGAGATCGCCGGGGAGCACCAGCTCCCGTAGGCGGCCCGCGATCTTCTCGAGCTTCGGCTCGTAGGAAACGGCGGTGTGGCCGTGCCGCACGAGGGCCTCCGCGACGGCGGCCCCGTCGATGTCCGGGATCGGCGCCTCGCCCGCGGCGTAAATCGAAGTGACGATCACCCGGTCCGCCAGGACGAATGCGCGCCCGAACTCCTCGAGCAGCGCGCGGGTGCGTGTGTAGCGGTGCGGCTGGAACGCGACGAGCGTTCGAGCGCCGAATCCCTCGCGGGCCGCGGCGAGGGTCGCCTGGATCTCCGTCGGATGGTGGCCGTAGTCGTCGATCACCGTTGCGCCGAACGCCTCGCCCTTGCGTTGAAATCGGCGATCGACGGCCTCGAACCCCGCCAGCGCCTTGGCGATCTTCGCGAACGGGACGTCCAGCTCGAGCCCGATGGCGACGGCGGCGAGCGAGTTGGAGACCGAGTGGCGGCCCGGCACCGGGAGACGGACCGTCCCGAGCCTCCGCCCTCCCCAGCGCGCGAAGTACGACGTCCCGAACCGCTCGTAGTCGACCTCGGTCGCGACGAGGTCGGCCTCGCTCGACAAGCCGTAGGTGACGAGCTTGCGGTCGACGCGAGGAAGGATTCCCCGGAGGTTCGGCTCGTCCAGGCAGACGACGGCGGCGCCGTAGAACGGCACGCGGGAAAGAAATTGGACGAACGCGTCTTGGATCTCCCCCAGGTGCTGGTAGTGGTCGAGGTGCTCGCGATCGATGTTCGTCACGACCGCGATCGTCGGCTTCATCTTGAGGAACGATCCGTCGGATTCATCCGCCTCGGCGACCATGAAGTCGCCCTTGCCGAGTTTGGCCCCGGAGCGCAGCGCCTTGACCCGGCCGCCGATCACGACGGTCGGGTCGAGCCCGCCCGCGGTAAGCACCGCGGCGATCATCGCGGTCGTCGAGGTCTTGCCGTGAGCGCCCGCGACGGCGATGCCGTACTTGAGGCGCATGATCTCGGCGAGCATCTCGGCGCGGGGGATGACCGGGATCTTCCGGCGCCGCGCCTCGACGACTTCGACGTTCTCGGGCTGCACCGCGGAGGAGACGACGACGACGTCCGCCTCGGCGACGTGATCCGCCTTGTGGCCTCGAAAGATCCTCGCACCGAGTCGCTTCAATCGCCGCGTCGCGTCGCTCGCGTGGAGGTCGGAGCCGCTGACGTGATAGCCGAGGTTGACCAACACCTCGGCGATGCCGCTCATGCCCGCGCCGCCGATTCCGACGAAGTGGATCTGCCGCATCTTACGGAACATGCGGCGCTCCTTGGCGTGAAAGCAGAGCGTCGGCGACGTCCGCGATCCGGAGGGCGGCGTCGGGACGCGCCAGGGTACGCGCCGCCGCGGCCATCCCCAGCCGGCGAGGACGGTCGGATGCCAGGGCGACGATCTCCGCCGCGCAACGGTCGCCGTCGAGCTCGGCGTCGGGGACCACGACCGCGGCCCCCGCGTCGCGGACGGCCTCGGCGTTCGCCCGTTGATGGTCGTCCGCGGCAAAGGGAAACGGGACGAGAATCGCCGGACGTCCGGCGGCCGCGAGCTCGGCCAGGGTCGTTGCTCCGGCGCGGCACACGACCAGGTCGGCGCCGGCCAGCTGCTTCGGCATGTCGTCGAGGAACGGGCGGACGTCGGCGTCGAGGATGGCCTGGCGCGCATAGGCGGATGCGACCGCCGCATGCTCCTCGGGTCCGGTCTGATGGACGACGCGCGGGGGTGGGCGCATCGCCGCCAAACGAGGAAGAGCGCCGATCAGCGCGCGGTTGATCGAGCGGGCGCCGCGGCTACCGCCGAAGACGAGGAGGGCCAAACGGCTCTGATCGGGCGACGGCCCGATCTCAGCGAACTCCGGCCTCACCGGATTTCCGGTGACCAGCCCAATGCCTCCCAGGCGCGCCTTCGCGGCGTCCGATGGAACGCAGACGGCATCCGCCCGCGGCGCGAGCCAGCGGTTCGTGGCGCCGGGAAAATGATTCTGCTCCATCAACAGGGTCGGAATGCGAAGGAGCCACGCGGCAAGCACCGCGGGACCCGAGGCGTAGCCGCCGACGCCGACGACGAGGCGCGGGCGGCGGGAGACGAACCAGGCCAGGCATCGAACGACGGCGAGGCCGGCCGCCGCTGAGGCGACCAGGCGGGAGAGCAGCCTCGCGCCCTTGAGCCCGGACAGCGGGAGAGTGCGCAGCGGAAAGCCCGCCTGGGGGACGAGGCGCGTCTCGAGGCCACGCGCCCCGCCGACGAAGACGATGTCGGCGAGGGGATGACGGCGCCGAAGCTCGGACGCGACCGCGAGCGCCGGGAACAGGTGGCCTCCCGTTCCGCCTCCGGCGAACGCGATGTAGAGATCTTTCGCCACAAGATCACCACGCGCCTCAGTTGGAGTGCTGCGACACGTTCAGGATCAGACCGATGACGGCGAACGAAGCGATGAGCGACGAGCCGCCGTAGCTCATGAGCGGAAACGGGAGTCCCTTCGTCGGCAGCAGGCCCACGCAGACTCCCATGTGCACGAGAGACTGAAGGACGATCAGCATGGTTCCGCCGAGCGCCGCGTAAGCCGCGAATCGGGTCGGGGCGCCCACGGCCGCGCGCAGCCCGCGCCAGGCGAGCAACCCAGCGGCGGCGAGCAGCGTGAGCGTCCCGATGAGGCCGAACTCCTCGCCGACGACCGAGAAGATGAAGTCGGTATGGGGCGCCGGTAGGTAATACGCCTTCTGCTGTCCCAGGCCGAATCCGACGCCCGTCAAGCCGCCGCTCCCGACGGCGAGACGCGACTGCATCAGCTGGAAGCCGCTCCCCTGAGGGTCGTTTCCAGGATTCAAGAAGGTCTTCATACGCTCGAGCCGGTAGGGTTGCGCGACGATCGCGATCGCGACGAACAGGGCGCCGATGCCGAGCGCGGCGCCGAGGTATCGGAATCGGAGCCCGCCGACGAAGAGCATGACGGCCGCCGTGGCCAGGACCATGACGGCCGAGCCCAGGTCGGGTTCGATCACGATCAGGAGAACCATCGCGCCGACGAGCACGCCCACGGGGCCCAGCGTCGTCCGGACTTCGTTCACCTGCTGGGGCGTCCTCCGGGAGAGCAGATACGCGAGGAAAACGACCGAGGTGATCTTCGCGAGCTCGGAAGGCTGGAGCCCGAGGGGACCGAAGCGGAACCAGCGGTGCGCCCCCCCGGCCGCCGGCATCGCCAGCACGACGAGCAGGAGCGTCAGCGAGGCCCCGAGCAGCGCGACGATGACCTTGCGATCGTCGAGGCGGTGGAGGGGCACGGCCATCATCCCCGCCATCGTGGCCAGCCCAATGGCCAAAAACGCGCCGTGGCGGACGAGGAAATAGGTCGGGCTCTTACCCAAGCTCATCGCGATGTAATGCGAGGCGCTCCCGACCATGAACAGCCCCGCGATGGCCAACAAGGAGGCCGTGAGGAGAAGCCAGCGATCGAACGAGCGGCGCTTGGGCACGGTCGCTACCTCAGCTTCAGAGTCGCGAGGCCGAGCAACGCGAAGATGATCGCGATGATCCAGAAGCGGATCACCACCTTTGCCTCGCTCCAGCCCGACAACTCGAAGTGGTGGTGCAGCGGCGACATGCGGAAGACCCGCTTGCCGCGCGACTTGAAGGACGCGACCTGCACGATGACCGAGCCCGCCTCGACGACGAACAAGCCGCCGACGATCGCGAGCATGTATTCCTGCTTGATGAGCACGGCGATCGTCCCGAGCGCGCCACCCAAGGCCATCGAGCCGACGTCGCCCATGAAGATTTCGGCCGGGTGGCCGTTGTACCAGAGGAATCCGAGCGACGCTCCGACGAGCGCGCCGCAGAAGATCGTCAGCTCGCCGGCCCCCTTCACGTTGGCGATCCCGAGATAGTCGGCCACGATCGCGTTGCCGGCCGCATAAGCGAGGATCATGAACGTGGTCGACGCGATGAGGAACGAACCGATCGCCAGCCCGTCGAGGCCGTCCGTCAAGTTCACGGCGTTGGAGGCGCCCGTGAGCACGAGCACGACGAACACGGGAAAGAACACCCCGAGCAGTGGAGCGAACGACTTGACGAAGGGGAAGACCAGCCGCGTCGAGAACAGGCCCTGGTAGGACATCACGTAAAGGAGCGCGCCGATCGCGAGCGACAGGAGGACTTGGAACCCCAGCTTTCCCCGCGCCGAGAGCCCGAGGGAGCGCTTTTTCGCGATCTTGAGGTAGTCGTCCCAGAATCCGATCGCGCCGAACCCGCACATCGCAACGATAGCGATCCAAACGAACGGGTTGCGCAGGTCGGTCCACAGGAGCGTGGTGGGAACGACGGCGGTCAGGATCAAGAGGCCGCCCATCGTGGGCGTGCCCTTCTTCGCGTGGTGCGTCGCCGGGCCTTCCTCGCGGATCTCCTGCCCGATTTGGAAGTGCCGGAGCCGCTCGATCAGCCACGGGCCCAGCACGAGCGAGACGACCAAGCCGGTGAGAATGGCCATCGCGCTTCGAAAGGTGATGTAGCGGAAGACGTTGAAGACCTTGAACGACGCGTGGAGCGGGTAGAGCAGCTGGTAGAGCATCAGGCGGCCTCGCCCCGCCGCGCGATCATCGCGTCGACGACGATCTCGAGCTTGACGCCACGGGAGCCTTTGATCACGACGAGGTCACCCGGCCGCACCAGCTCGGGCACCGCGCGCGCGGCGTGCGCCGCGTCCTCAACCGCGTGGCACTCGACTCCCGCCCGTCGCGCGCTCTCGACGGCGTGGCGCGAGAGCGGTCCGACGCCGACGAGCAGCGCAACCCTGGCTTGGGCGGCCAACTCTCCCGCCTTGCGGTGAAATGCAGCCGACCGCGGCCCGAGCTCGAGCATGTCCCCCATCACGAGCACGCGCCGACCGGGGGGCGTCGACGCCTCGAGCGTGCGCAGCACCGAGGCGAGCGCCTCGGGATTGCTGTTGTAGGAGTCGTCGACGAGGGTGACGTCCCCCGGCAGCCTCGTCATGCGCCCCCGGCCGGGAGCGGGCTCGACACGGGCGATCGCCTCCAGTGCCGGCCCCAGGGGTAGGCCGCACGCGGCGATCGTCGTGGCCGCGGCGAGCGCGTCGAGAGCCGCGTGCGCGCCGCCGATCTTGAGCGTGATCGCGCACGCCCTTCCGGCGTGAACGAAGCTCAATCCCGCTCCGGGAACATAGCGGTCGATGACGGCGTCAAGCTTGACGTCCGCTCCCGCGGCGCGACCGAAGGTGACACGTGGGCCCGCGTGCCGCGCCGCCTGGATCCTGACGTGAGGGTCGTCGAGATTGACGACCGAGGTCGCGTCGGGTCGCAAGACGGCGAACATCTCGCCCTTCGCGGCGGCGATATCGTCGACCGAGTCGAAGAACTCCAGATGCACCGGGAGGACGTTCGTCACGAGCGCGACGTCAGGATCAACGAGGCGCGCGAGAAACGCGATCTGTCCCGGTCCGTTCATCCCCATCTCGAACACCGCGGCTTGGGCGTCGTCCGGGCAGGACAGCAGCGAAAGGGGGACACCCAGCTCGTTGTTCAAATTGCCGATCGTCCGGTGGACCCTGAGGGCGCTCGCCAATCCGGCCGCCACCAGTTCCTTGGTGGTCGTCTTTCCCGCACTTCCCGTGATCGCCACGACCTTGCCGCGAATCCGCTTCCGTGCGAACGCGCCCGCTCGAGCGAGCGCGGCCGCGACGTCGTCGACTTGGATCATCGCGGCAGGGAAGGGACCGCCTCCGGCGGGGAGACGGGCTACGATGGCGAGGAGAGCGCCGGCGCGCGCTGCATCCCCGACGAAGGCGTGGCCGTCGACCTTGGAGCCCGGAAGAGCAAAGAACGCTCCACCCGCGGCCAGCTTGCGCGTGTCGATCGCGTACGAGGTCACCGTCAACGTCGGATCGCCGGCGAGCAGCTCGCCGCCGGTGGCCTCGAGGAGCTCGCTCACTCTAAGCGCCGGCACGAGCTCCTCCGCCGTAGCCCAGCGCGGCCAGCACCCGGCGCGCGACCTCGCGATCGTCGAACGGCTCGACACGGCCGTCGAACGTCTGCGTCGTCTCGTGCCCCTTCCCGGCGATCACAACGGCATCCCCGGATCGCGCCGCACCGACGGCGAGCCGAATGGCCTCCGCCCGGTCCGGTCGGAACTCGGCGCGCGTCGCGGCGCCTGCGATCGAGAGGACGCCCGACTCGACCTCGCGCATGATGGCGAGGGGGTCCTCCCGCCGGGGATTGTCGGAGGTCACGACCAGGCGGTCGGCGCGCAGGGCTGCAGTGCGCCCCATCCCGAAGCGTTTTCCGTGGTCACGGTCCCCACCGCATCCGAACACGACCAGAAGTCGGCCCGACGTCAGCTCGCGAACGGCGTCCAGCACGGCCGCCAGCGATTCCTCCGTGTGCGCGTAGTCGACGAACACGGCGAACGGTTGTCCGCAGGCGACCGGCTCCAGGCGCCCTGGAACGTGTCCGACCGCCCTGATGCCGGCGACGATTGCCGACGGGTCGAACCCGAGCGCGAGACCGCACGCTGCGGCGGCCGCAGCGTTCGAGACGTTGAAGCCCCCCGGCAGCGCGATGCGAACCTCGATGGGCCCGCGCGGGGTTGCGATCCTCGCGACGGACCCATCGAGTCCCGAGCGCGCCTCCTCGATGCGAACGTCGGCGGGAGGAGCGTAGCCGAAGAGGATTCTTCGGGCCTTGGTGCGTGCGGCCAGCGCGGCGCCACGAGGGTCGTCGGATGGAAGAATGGCGGCGTCGCTCGGCCTCAAGCGGTCGAACAGCTTGGCTTTCGCTTCGAAATACGCTTCCGCCCCTCCGTGGAATTCCAGGTGGTCGCGGCCCAAGTTCAAGAATACGGCGACCGGAAACCTGGCGCCGGCCACCCGGTGGAGGCTCAGCGCGTGGGAGGAGACTTCCATGGCGACGATCTCGGTGCCGCCGTCGCGCATCCTGGCCAGCAGCTCGAAGAGATCGGTCGCCTCGGGAGTCGTACGCGCCGCCGCCGTCTCGCGTCCTCCGTAGGCGTAGCCGATGGTTCCGATCCGGCCGGCGCGATGCCCCGCCGCACGAACGATCGACTCGACGAGGTACGCGACAGTTGTCTTCCCTTTCGTCCCTGTGATGCCGACGAGCGTCAACGCCTCGTCCGGTCGCCCGTACCACTCCCGTGCCACGAGACCCATGGCGAGCCGAGCTTCGGGAACACGGATCCACGGGACGCCCGGGCCGTCATCCGGCTCCCGGGATTCGGCGATCACGGCAACCGCGCCGTTGTCGACGGCGTGCTGGGCATAGCGGGCGCCGTCGTCTCGAGCGCCGCGCAGGGCGAAAAAAAGATCGCCGGGAGTGACGGCGCGCGAGTCGACCCGCACCCCCTGGACTTGGATGCCGGAGGGAAGCGGACCGCTCGGGACGATGCCGGCGCCGAGAAGCAGCGATTCGAGAGCCCGCGCGGTCACGGCTTCCTCCGCCCTGGGCGGGGCGGCGCACGTGTGACGCGCGCCGCGGCCAGAAGCGTCGGCGGCTGCTTGGCGTCGAACTCCGACCGCGTCTGCTCCTCGTCGACCGCGATCTGCGAGGCGTCTCCCAGCCGGAGAAGGCACGCCTGGCCTGCGGACAGCGCCGTTCCGGGTGAGGGAACCTGCCTCACGACGACGCCGGCACCATTCAGGCGAGCGCGGTACCCGCGCGCGACCAACGCCGCGACAGCCTCGCGAGCCGTCTTGCCGCGGAGGTCGGGAACCTGGCCGGGGGTGGTCACGAGAAGGGTGGGACCGTCCGCCCCACTCTTCGCTTCCTCCTTCGGCGAGCGTTTTGCCTTCTTTTTAGCGGCCTCTTTCTCGGCCTTCGCCTGCAGCTCGTTACAGCGAGCTTCCCACGGGTCGTCGTCCGGGGCCACGCGAAGATAGTCGAGCGCGTCCGCCATGATCCGTGAGAACACGGGCGCCGCGACGAGCCCGCCGTAATAGAAACTCCCGCGGGGCGTGTCCAGGATCACGAAGCCCACGAGCGCGGGATCGCGGAGCGGGCCGAATCCTCCAAAGGAAGCAAAGTACTCGTTCGTGGTGTAGACGCCGCTTCCGGGGAGAACCTTCTTCGCGGTCCCCGTCTTGCCGGCGATGTGATAGCCGGAGACGCTCGCGTTCCCTCCCGTGCCGTGCAGCACGACGCCTTCCATGATGTTCGTCATGGTCACGGCTGTCTTTTGGGAGATCACGCGCCGCGGCTCCGGCGGCTCTTCGGCGACGAAGCTGCCGTCCTCGTCCCGGGTGCCCAGCACGATGCGTGCGGGCACCAGCACGCCGCCGTTGGCAATCGAAGCGTACGCCTGCGCGAGCTGAAGCGGCGTCACCTCGACCTCGTACCCGATCGACATCGCCGCCGGCGAAGTCGCGGACATTCGGGCCAGCGAAGTGATGTTGCCGTTGCGCTCGGCCGGGAGCTCGATTCCCGTCCTTCGCCCGAACCCGAAGCGCACGATCGTTTCGCGCAGCGTCTCCCGCGGTACGGTTCGCCCCACCTGGACCATGCCGACGTTCGATGAATGCTCCAGGATCTCGCGCACCGAGAGAACGCCGTACTTGTGAACGTCGGTGTAGGACTTGCCCGCGACCGTGAACGACGCGCAGTTGAACCGTTGCTCGGGAGTCACGGTGCCCTGCTCGAGCGCCGCGGACGCGCTGACGACTTTGAAGGTCGATCCGGGCTCGAGCACATCCTGCACGGCGCGATTCCGGCGCGCGTCCGCCGGACCCTTCCCGTACGACCGCGGATCGACGGTGGGGCGATTCGCCATGGCGAGGATCCGTCCGCTCTTGGGGTCGAGAAGGATGGCCGTCGCCGCCTTCGCTCCGGTGTTTTCCATAGCGCGGTCGAGCTCGCGCTCGACGATGTGCTGGAGAACGAGGTCGAGCGTCAGCACGACGTCGTGCGTTCGCTTGGCGGGCGGACGGAGAGGCTGGAGCAGCATCGTCCCGCGCGCATCGCGCGCGGCGAGGTACTTGGTCGAGTCCCCCTGGAGAGCGTCATCGAACGTTCGCTCGATTCCCTCGAGACCCTTCTGGTCGACGTCGGCGAATCCGACGACGTGCACGCCGAGCGCTCCCTGCGGGTAAAAGCGCTTGGGCTCTTCCTGAAAATCGATCGGCCCGCCCTTGTAGATCAGCTTGGGATCGAGCTTCGCGATCGCTCGCGAAGATTGCGGGTCCATGCGGCGCTGGAGCCAGACGAAGGGCTCGTCGGAGCCGAGGAGCCCACGCAGCTCGGACTCGGGGCGACCCAGGTAAGGGGCCAGCAACCGAGCGGCCCGGTCCCCGTCCTTCTTCAGCCGCGGCGGATGGGCGTACAGGGACTGCGTCGTGATGCTGACTGCGAACTCGCGGCCCTCACGATCGACGATCGACCCGCGCCGCCCGCCGATCTCGATCACCTGCTGGTGCTGCCGTCGCGCCTGCGCCCGGAGCGTCTCGGCGTCCAAGATCTGCAGCTCGGTGAGGCGCGCCGCGACCGCGAGGGAGGCGAGGCCGATCGCGGTCGCAACAATGAAAACGCGGGTTCGGATCGAGCTCGGGTTCACGACGGCCGGGGTCCTCTCCACGCGCGCATGGGTTTGATCGACGATCAGCGCGCCGGCGGTCGGCGGGCCGGCGTCTCGGCTCGCGTCGGACGCGCGAGGTCACTCGGGGACACGACGATGACGCGCGAGGGCGGCGGGTGCTCGAGACCGAGCGCCGCACCGGCGCGCCTCTCGACGGCGGGGAGAGACTCGATCACCGCGCGCTCGATGGTCAGCCGACGCTCGGCGTCGATCAGTCTGGCCTCCCGCCCACGCAGATCCTCGATGGCGTAGCTGGTTTCCACGTAGCTCATCGTCTGCAAGAGATAGACCGCCAGGGGAGTCAGCGCGAGTGCGACGCCGAGCACGACCCGAAAGGCCCATCGGGCGTGCCGATTGTCCACCTCGCGGTGAACGGTGCTGTTCCGCCAGCCTCGGTTGTGAGCGGACGACGTTCGGCTCATCACAGCCTCTCCGCGACGCGAAGCTTCGCGCTTCGAGCGCGTGGATTCGACTCGATCTCGGGTGTCCCCGGGACCACGGGGCGTGCCGTCAGGACACGCGCGATGTTCTCCCGGCCGCATCCACACACCGGCAAGCCCGGCGGGCAGACGCAGCGGTGCGCCAGGGCGTGGACCGAGGTCTTCACGGCCCGATCCTCGAGCGAGTGGAACGAGACCACCGCGAGTCGACCGCCGCGGCGCAGGAGCGACATGGCGCCGTTGACGAACGCGGGGATCCCCTCGATCTCGTGATTGACCGCGATCCGAAGCGCTTGGAACGTCCGGGTCGCCGGATGGATGCGGAACCGGCGTGCCGACGGGCCAGCCGCGTTCTCCACGATCACGGCGAGTTCCCGCGTCGTGGTGATCGGCCGCTTCTCGCGCTCGCGCACGATGGCGCGCGCGATCCGCGCCGCGAACCGCTCTTCACCCCAAGTCGCAATGATCTCCCGCAGCGTTCCGGCGTCGAGCGTCGCCACGAGGTCGGCGGCGGACGGATCGCCCGAAGAGGGGTCCATCCTCATGTCGAGCGGACCGTCGGTCGAGAACGCGAATCCGCGCGACGGATCGTCGAGCTGAACCGACGAGATGCCGAGGTCGGCGAGCACTCCATCCACGATGACGACTCCGACCCCGTGCAAAAGAGCGACGACGTTCTGGTAGTCCCCCTGAAGCGGAACGAATCGATCGCCAAACCGGGCCAGGCGTCGCCGGGCCAACGCCGTCGCGTCGGGATCGCGGTCGATGCCGATGACGCGACCGTCGGGTCCGACCCCTTCCAAAAGGGCCTCCGCATGGCCGCCGGGCCCCAGCGTCGCATCGACGATCGTAGCGCCGGCTACCGGTTGGAGAGCCTCGAGCGTCTCCCGCAAGAGCACCGGACGATGCGGAGCGTGAGCGTCCATCAAGGTCCCGTCATTGATCCCGATTGCAACCAGCATTCAGTCCCCTCGTCGGCGACTTTCAAATTCCGAGATCGGCGAGGGCGCCGAGATCGGCGTCGGTCAGCGGATCCGCTTGGAGGCGCTCCTCGAAGACGGCTCGGTTCCAGACCTCCAGGAAATCCTGCTGACCGAGCACGACGACCTCGCCTCGCACGTCCGCGCGCTCACGCAAGAGCGGGTGAATCAAGATGCGCCCCTGCGCATCGATCGGAGCCGACTGCCCGAAGTAGTTCACGGCGTTCTTGAATCGCATGACCGAAGGATTCAGCGACGACGCGCGTGCCATGCGCTCTTCGATCCGCGCCCAGACGTCCATCGGATAGATACGGATCGAATCCCCCCTAAGGCTCGTCACAAAACACTCGGTTCCGAATTTCGGCTCGAGGAGCGCTCGAAACGAGGCCGGGAGCTTCAATCGGCCCTTCTCGTCGAGCTTCGCGAGCGCGCTTCCTCGCAACATCACGCCGTCTTCCTTCCACCGGCTCGGAGAGAACGGGGGATGGCGCGACCCAGCATCGCGCGCGTCGGACCTCGCCTCTTGGACCCGTGCCGCCCGTGGGTGGCTCGTGGCGATCAGCTAGGCAACTGTGCCCACTTCACTCCACTTCAGACCACCACGCGCATGGTAAGGAAGCGCAATCAGGAGTGTCAACAGTTTTTAGAGATGCATGGAACAAATTGAAAGGCGAAAGTCAGACGGAACACCGCCTGCGTTTCGACGCGATGCTCGAGCTTTGGATCAGTGCCGAGTCGATGACGACGTTACCGGGATGGAACTCCCCTTGACGCCCAGCGGGTCTCCCACGTC
>JACXTT010001630.1_pt1 | contig 36979 bp, 32 predicted proteins | sample 9270951 | NCBI WGS metagenome assembly JACXTT01 (sample SAMN15532306, study PRJNA645909) | rock metagenome | isolation source: weathered quartz diorite | place: Puerto Rico | collected 2017-06-21
TTGTCCGTTGGGGGGGACTTCAATGTTGCCGAAGGGCATTTGAACGGGGCCGATGACGAAGTGGTGGATGTTCTGTTTGGTGCGCGCTTCCAGGCGGTTGTAAAGGGCGTTGCCGCCTTGGTTGGTGATGTAGGCAACCTCGCCGCCCGGGAGTTTGCGGGCGCGGACAATGTCCATGTTGGGGCGCTGCATGCTCCAGACTTCGCTTTTGTTGCGGTCGATCTCGACCAGCCGGCCTTGCATGGCGATGAAGGTATTGCCGTTGGCGAGGCGCTGAATGCTGAACGGGTTGCCGCCGCAGTTGTATTCCCACTTGATGTCGCCCTTGAGATCGCGTTCGGTGACGCGGTTCCCCTGGTACTCGGCGACGAGGACACGGCCGGCGCCGACGACCTGGGCATCGACGGGATAGCCGACGGGGATGGCGATTTTCCAGCGGACCTGCTTCTGATTGTCGAGCTCGAAGATTTCGCCGACGTTGCCGCCGCCGCCCACGCCGATGCGGTTGTTGTGCTGCACGATGAGGGTGTAGCCGAGATAGATGTTCGCCTCGGTCAGCTTGGTCATGTCGATCGCCTTGTCGTTGGCGGCGAACCACTTGCTCCAAGCGTCGCGGCAGTTCTTGCGCGCGGCGGCGTCCTGGCCGAGCGTCACGTTCGGCGCCTTGTCGCCGGCGAGGCGCAGCAGGGCTTCCTCGATGGGCCAAAGCTGGTTGGGCGTGAGTTCCGCGAGGAGATCGATCATCACCGGCACGATGTCCTTGTCTTGCAGCGTCATCATCGCCATGCAGACGCGATAACGCACGTTGACGTCGGCGTCCTTGAGAAGCTTCTTGACGTTCGCCAGCTCTTCCTTGACGCCGGCGCGGGCCAAGGCTTCGCCGGCAGCGCCGCGTTTGATCGCGATCTTGTCCTCCAGCGACTTGATCAGGATCGGCTCCACCTTGCCGTCGCGCACCGCGACCGCGCCAAGCGCGCGGCAAATCTCGTCCGCCACCATGCTTTCGCTCACGAACGGCACGTAGCCGATCAATACGTCGGCGGCCCCCTCTGGCTTCAGCTTGGCAACCACCCGGGCCATGGCGGCGTGCAGCGTCGGCAGGGCATTCGTGTCGATTCGCTGCTTCAGGTCGGCGACGCGTTTGCGTACTTCCAGGTCGGGATCGTTCTCCCCTTCCTTGATGCCGGCCAGTGCGCTCGCTCCCATCGTCACCAGGGAGGTAAACGCCTTTTCGCGGGTGGCGAAGTCTTCGTCACCCAGCTGCTTGACCAGGGCGCTGATCTCCTTCGGATCAGGCTGCTTGAGCGTGCGTTTGCGGAGGTAGTCGAGCAGTTCCGGGCCGTCCCCTTTGAGGCCCGCTTGCTGGACGATTTTCAGATCGTCCTTGAAGGTATCCGGCTCCGCGGGCTGCTTGAGCGGCGGTTCCTTTTTTGCGTCCTTCGGGTCCTTGCCTGGCTGGGCCTGCGTCATCCCAAAGCCAACGAGCATGCCGCTCATCAGTAAGCCAGCCAGCATGAATTTGCAGCGCATCATGATGATTTCTCTATGATGGAGTCGTCCGATTCGATTGCCGTATGGTGTTACTCTATCAACCTTTTAGACGAAGTGAAAGCCGGTTTCGTTCAATCGACGAACGAATCGAACACGCGGACTTTCTTCCAGTTGGCCTTGTTCTCCGCGATGAACTGATCGTGCAGCGGCGCGGCCTGATACGCGTCATGATCGGCCTTGGTCTGGAACATTACGTTCAAGGAGACGTCGAAATCGCGATCGTTGACGGGCCGGTCGAGTTCCTTGGCGAGCGTGCCGCAGGCGAAGGACACCGTGCCGGGATGGCTCGCGAGGTACTTCCTGCACGCGGCGACGAGCTTCGCCCGGGCGGCGTCGGAGGCATCGTGGAGGGCAAAGAAAACGTTGTGTGCAAGCATTGGTTTCTCCTTTACGAACCGCTCACGATACCACAGCGCAGGGCAATCTCCTAACGATTTCCCGGCAACGAGAGGATCGAACGATTGCCGGTTTCATAACTGAGTGCTAGGTTGGCAGGGATGTATTTGCATGAATAATAAGGAAAAGGACAGCAACCTTGAAGTGCCTGCACGCAGCCTCGGAAGTGGCGGGATTCGCGAAGACCGGCGGCCTGGCGGACGTCGTCGGGGCGCTGCCGATCGCGCTCAAGGCACGCGGCATCGAGTGCGCCGTCATCATGCCGCTCTATCGGGCGTGCCGGTCGAGCAAGCAAACCCTCACACCGACGGAGCATCGGTTTCGCCTGCCGATCGGCGAGCGCGTCGTCGAAGGGCGGCTGTGGCAGTCGGCGTTGCCGGGCTCCGACGTGCCGGTCTACCTCATCGAGCAGCCGGAGTTCTTCGATCGCGACGACTCGGGGCAGGCACTGTATCAATTCACCAACTCCGCTGGTGACAAGATCGACCACCCAGACAACAGCGCCCGCTTTGGCTTCTTCGCGCGTGCCATACTTGAGGCGATGCGGCTGCTCGACTATTGGCCCGACGTTCTCCACCTACACGACTGGCAGACCGGTCTGGCCGGGGTCTACCTGCGCGAGCTGTATCTGAAGCACGCAAAGCCCGATCTGCGCGACCACTACGCCTCGATCCGTACCATCTTCACCATCCACAATCTGGCCTACCAGGGGACATTCTGGCACCTCGACGTGCCGATGCTCGGGCTCCCCTGGCGGTTGTTCACCATGGACCAGCTCGAATTCCACGAAAAGCTCAACTTCCTCAAAGCAGGCCTCGTCTATGCCGACCTGCTCACGACCGTCAGTCCGACCTACGCCCGCGAAATCCAGACGACGATGTACGGTTGCGGCCTGCACGGCGTCCTCATGCAACGCAGCGATCGCTTGCACGGCATCGTCAACGGCATCGACGACCACGTCTGGAACCCCAAGAGCGATGGGCACCTGGTTGCGAAATTCGACGCTGCCTCGGTGAGCGAACAGAAGCCGCGCTGCAAGGGGGCCTTGCAACGGCATTTCGGCCTTGAACCGAATCCGCGTACGCCGCTGCTGGGCATCGTGTCCCGGCTCGCGCAGCAGAAGGGGTTCGATCTCATCGAGAAAGTCATTCCGGAGTTCATGCAAAAAGGGGTACAACTGGCCGTCCTCGGCGACGGTGAGAAGATCTATCGCGACATGCTCCTGAAGCTGCGCGAAGACTTCCCGCGCCAGGTCGGCTTGCACGTCGGCTACAGCGATCCAATCGCCCACCAGATCGAGGCGGGGGCGGACATCTTCCTGATGCCGAGCCGCTATGAGCCGTGCGGCCTCAATCAGCTCTACAGCCTGAAATACGGCACGATTCCCGTCGTCCATGCGACCGGCGGCTTGGCCGACACCGTTGTCGATGCGACGTCGCCGAACATCGCGGCCCAACGTGCGACCGGCTTCTCGTTCGTGTCATATGCGGTCCCGTCCTTCGCGGACGCCCTGCGGCGCTCCCTAAGCATGTACCAAGGCGATTCGGCCCGCTGGAAGCAGTTGCAGCAGACTGGCATGGCCCAAGGTTGGTCGTGGGGCCGCAGCTCCGGCGAGTACGAGCGTTTATACCGTCAGATTCGTATGATGATATAGCCCAGCGCATGCCCGCCATGAAATGGCGCACGATCCACGGGACCGCATCATGTCCGAAGTCGCTTTGGCTTTCTACTGGCATCAGCACCAGCCCTACTATCCCGACGATCTCACCGGCGAAAACCCGATGCCTTGGGTCCGCCTGCACGGAGTCAAGGACTACGTCGGCATGGCTCTGCACCTTCTCGAAGTCCCCGAGATGCGCTGCACCATCAACCTCGTTCCCAGCCTGCTCGTGCAACTGCTCGCCTACACCGAGAAGGGGGCGAGCGATCGTTTCCTCGACGTTTCGCGCATTCCCGCCAAGGACCTGACCCAGCAGGACGCCATCTACCTGCTCGATCACTTCTTCATGGCGGCGCCGGAGCACATGATCAAGCCGTGGCCGCGCTTTTGGGAACTCTACCTGCGCCGCGCTCTCGGCAGGAACTCCGCCAAGGATGCCTTGCGGCGTTTTCAGGGACGCGACCTGTGCGACTTGCAAACGCTCTACAACCTCGCCTGGATTCACCCACTGATCTTCGAGCAAGATGCCGATCTGAGGCAACTGCGCGACAAGGGCCGGCACTACACGGAGGACGACAAGCACCACGTCCTCGTCAAGCACCTCGAAATTCTCAAGCAGATCGTGCCGTTGCACAAGAAGCTCGTGGATTCCGGGCAGGTCGAGCTGACGACGACGCCGTTCTATCATCCGATCCTGCCGCTCTTGTTCGACAAGAAGCTGGCACGCGAGGCGATGCCTGACGTCAAGTTGCCGCGTCATACCGGCGGCTATCACGAGGATGCCGAACTGCACGTCCGCCGGGCGATCGAGTATCATGCGAAGCAGTTCGGCGCCGCGCCGCGCGGCATGTGGCCCGCCGAGGGGAGCGTCTGCCAGCCGATGATCCCGCTGCTGGCCCAGCACGGCATTCGCTGGATCGCCACCGATGAAGGAATCCTATGCGAGGCGACGCAAGGCTTCGTCAGCCGCGACGGGCATGGGCACATCGGCAATCCGAGCCATCTCTATCGTCCTTACAAGGTGCGCGAAGGCGAACACGAACTCGCCATCGTCTTTCGCGATCATGCCCTTAGCGACATGATCGGCTTCAGCTATCAGCGTTCCAACGGCATTGATGCGGCCCACGACTTCGTGCGCCATCTGCACAACATTCGCGCGGCCATCCCCGACGATCAGCCGGCGCTCGTCAGCATCATCCTCGACGGCGAGAACTGCTGGGAACATTACCCCGATGGGGGTGTGCCGTTCTTGCGCACCCTGTATCAACTGTGCGTGCGCGATAAACAGGTTCGTCCCGTCAAGCTCGGGGAGCATCTGGAGCGCAACCCGCCGCGCGACACGTTGCCGCACCTGTTCGCGGGGAGCTGGATCCGCAACAACTTCGCGATCTGGATTGGCCACGAGGAGGACAACACGGCCTGGGATGCTCTGCACAAGACGCGCCTGTATCTCAAGGATAAGGAGACGAGGAGACAGGCAGACAAGGAGATCGCGCGAGCTTGGGAAGAGTTGTACATCGCCGAGGGGAGCGACTGGTTCTGGTGGTACGGCGACGATCATTCGAGCGCTCAGGATGCGCTGTTCGATTTCTTGTTTCGCAAACATCTGCAAAACGTTTACCAGTTGCTCGGCGACACGCCTCCCGCGGAGTTGAGCCAGCCGATCAAGAAGCTCGGCCAGCGTCTGCCGTACACGCTGCCGCTGGCGTTTCTCAAGGTGAAGATCGACGGCTACGAGATGTTCTTCGAGTGGACCAATGCCGGCCGCTATCATTGCATCAGCGAGCGCGGCGGCGCCATGGCGCAGACGGCGCCGGGGTCGTTCTGCGACGTCTATTTCGGCTTCAACCAGAGCGATCTCTTCGTGCGCATCGACTTCGATCAGCCGGCCAAGACCGTGCTGCAGACCTACGAGGCGCTGCGCATCGGCTTCGAGGAGCCGGCCATCTGCGAGCTGCGCATCAACAACCCGGGCAAGCCGACGCAGAGATGGGAATGGCGCGTTCACGGCGAGCCGATCGATGCGGCGAGAAAGATCGAGGTCGGCATCGAGCGCATCGCGGAATGCTCGATCCCGTTTGCGCTGATCGGCGCCAAGGAGCATCAACCGGTGCAGTTCTATGTCGAGTTGCTGGAGAATCAGCAGAGCCGCGACCGGGCGCCGCGCTGGGGCAACATCGCGTTCATTCGCCCGCCGGCGGAGTTCGAGCAGATCATGTGGGATGTGTGAGGATTGGTTATCGCTGGATTACGTTTAGCGCTCGCATGGCGCCGCGTAAGCGCTAGACGTAAACATGAGGAGTCCGAAAAATGCCGGAGCTGCGCAAAGATCCGATCGTCGGCCGCTGGGTCATCATCGCCCCGGATCGGGCCAAACGGCCCATCGGGCTCAAGAACGAGCCGGCGGCGGGCGGCGTCGGCTTCTGCCCGTTCTGCGAAGGCAATGAGGGCAATACGCCCAAGGAAATCCTCGCCTACCGCGATCGCGCTACCAAGCACAACGAAAAGGGCTGGCGCGTCCGCGTCATACCCAACCAGTTCCCCGCCCTGCAAATCGAAGGCCAGCTCAACAAACGCGGCGACGGCATCTACGACCAGATGAACGGCATCGGCGCCCACGAGGTCATCGTCGAATGCCCCTTCCATGAAGTTTCCATGGCCAACTTCACCCAGGAGCACATCCGTGAGATTCTCTGGGTCTACCGCGACCGGCTCGTCGACCTCAAGAAGGACCATCGCCTCGTCTACGGCATGATCTTCAAGAACGTCGGCCTCGCTGCCGGCGCCTCGCTCGAGCACTCCCACTCGCAGCTCATCGTCACGCCGATCGTGCCGGTCAACGTCTGGGAGGAGATGAACGGCTCCCTGGAGTTCTTCGATTTCCGCGGCCGCTGCATCTATTGCGACATGATTCACCAGGAGCTGGCGACCGAGAAGCGCATCGTGATCGATACGCCGAGCTTCATCTGCTTCACGCCGTTCGCGAGCCGATTTCCGTTCGAGGTATGGATCGTGCCGAAGCTGCACAACAGCCACTACGAGAACATCCAGAAGAACGAGCTGGACGAGCTGGGCATGGTACTGAAGGCGACCCTGATGAAGCTGGAGACGGCGCTCGACAAGCCGTCGTACAACTACATCTTTCACACGTCGCCGTTCGACACGCAGTCGCTGCCGCACTATCACTGGCACATCGAGATCATCCCGCGCATGACGCGCGTGGCGGGCTTCGAGTGGGGCACGGGGTTCTACATCAACCCGGTGCCACCGGAGCAGGCGGCGGCCTATCTGCGCGAAGTGGATGTGGACGTGACGGGGGGCAGGAAAACGTAGGGGCAAGCAGCTTGCTTGTCCCTGAGCGCCGCTGGTTGTAGAATGCTCCTTCGTGTAGCCAAATTCCGCGCTTGACGGCGCGGAAACGGGGGAACCAACGAAGTCTTGCACACTTCAAGGGGCGCAGATCCGTGGCGGCAAGATGCCGCCTTGATCAACGGCAAGATCGGCATCTTGCCGCCACGGCAGCCGGATCGGGGCACTTTCAAGCCTTAGCCCGTCAGCTAACCTCGTCGGCCGGCCGGCGCATGGTGCGCCGGTTAGTTGAAAGGGCATCCAACTCGCGGGTCCTCGATCCCCTTTCGTCTTCGTTGACCCCTTCCATCATGCCAATGAGCGAACCTACCGGGTCGAGTTCCGCTAGCCTGCGCAAAGCCGCCGGCATCATCGTCGTCTCGAGCGTGATGTTCACGTTCATCTCGTACTGGCGCACCGCCGCAGTCGTCCTGTGCGACATCGCCAGCACGGTCTACTACATCGGCGGCATCGTCGAGAGTGCCATCGGACCGGCGGCGCCGTGGTTCATTTTCGCCGTCATGCTGTTCAGCTATGCGGTCCGCTCCGTCTACATCGAAAGCTGCTCTCTGTTCGTGCGCGGCGGCGTCTATCGCGTCGTCAAGGAGGCGATGGGAGGCATTCTCGGCAAGCTCTCCGTTTCCGCCCTGATGTTCGATTACGTCTTGACCGGCCCCATCAGCGGCGTCTCGGCCGGGCAGTACATCATGGGCTTGCTGCTGCAATTCCTCCGCATCTTCGCTCCGGAAATCAACGAGCGCCTCGGACTCAGCGGCGACACCGAGGAAGCGGTCAAACGCTGGGGCGCCGTCTTCTTGGCCATCGCCGTCACGCTCTACTTCTTCCGCCAAAACTTGCTGGGCATTCACGAGTCGAGCGACAAAGCGTTGAAGATCATGATCGCCACCACGGTGATGGCCGTCATCATGATCGCCTGGTGCCTCGTGTCGCTGGCGATCAACGGGGCGGCCAACGACGTCCCGTGGCAACCCGATCTGTCGGCCAAGTGGGAACACCTCGAGATCGATGCCGACAAGGCCGCCAACCCCGAGCGATTCACGCCGGAAGAAGACAAGGTTTGGGTGGCCGACCCCAGCCGCGCCGACCGCCTCAAACCGGAACTCGACGACAAGCGTGAACCGAAGAAAAAGATGAACGAAGCGTTGCACAAGCTCGGCATCGAGACCCAGGACGATCCGCTGGGCTTCTTCGCATTCTTCACGTTTCATGACGTGCTGCGCAGCATCGGCGTGCTGGGTTTGCTGCTTGCTTTCGGCCATTCCATCCTGGCGATGAGCGGCGAGGAGACGCTGGCCCAGGTGTATCGCGAAGTCGAATCGCCCAAGATGCTGAACTTCAAGAAGGCGGCCTTTGTCGTCTTCGTCTACAGCATGGTGTTGACTGCCGGGGTCAGCTTCCTCGCGGTGTTGATCATCCCCGACGAGGTTCGCATGAAGTTTTACTCGGAAAATCTGATCAGCGGTCTGGCCCGCCATGTCATCGGGCCGACGCCGTTGAAGCTCTGCCTGGAAGCGTTCGTCGTCATCGTGGGCTTCCTGATCCTTGCCGGCGCGGTCAACACCGCCATCATTGGCTCCAACGGCGTCTTGAACCGCGTTGCCGAGGACGGCGTGCTGCCCGACTGGTTCCTCAAGCCGCACCCCACGTTCGGCACGACCTATCGCCTGCTGGTACTGATCACCGGAATGCAGGTCGCCGTCATCCTTTTCAGCCAGGGCGACATGATCGTTCTGGGCGAGGCCTACGCCTTCGGCGTGGTCTGGAGCTTCACGTTCAAGGCGCTGGCGATGGTCGTGCTGCGTTTCCGCGATCCGCGGCCGCGCGACTATCGCGTGCCGTTCAACGTCAAGGTCGGCACGATTGAAGTGCCGGTCGGATTGCTGGTGATCTTCCTCATCTTGCTGAGTGCGGCGGTGCTGAATCTGTTCACGAAACCGGTGGCGACGATGGCCGGCCTGATTTTTGCCGCGGTGTTTTTCGCGATCTTTCTCTTCTCCGAACGTCATCACGAGAAGAAGAAGCAAGGCGAAAAGCACAAGCACCTGGAGCAATTCAACCAGGCCGAAGAAGAACAGATCACGCCGCGGAGCCTGCGCTTGACCAAGCCGTATCGCAAGCTGGTGGCGATCCGCTCGACGCAGAACCTTTACATGCTGGAGAAGGCGCTGTCCGACACCGATCCGAGCATCACCGACGTCATCGTCATGACGGCCAAGTCGTCGCCGAAAGGGGAGGCGAACATGGACCCGTCCCAGCTCGACAGTTACGATCAGGCGCTGATGACCGCGGTCGTCGAGCGTGCAGAGACGCTCGGCAAGGAGGTACACTCGCTGCTGGTTCCTACGAACAATCCTGTCTATGCGCTGCTGCGCACGGCGCGTGACTTGAAAGTCCAGGAGCTGGTCATCGGCGCCTCCAACAAGTTCACCGCCGACGAGCAGCTCGACCAGGTTTCCCTCCTATGGATCAACCTGCACGAAGGCGATACCGCCCCGCTCACTGTGCGCATCCTCAGCAAGGACCGCGATCTGCACTTCGACCTCGGCGGCGGCAATCGCATTCCGCGCGCCGGCGAGAGCAAGGCCCGCTCCATCGCCGAGTTACGCAAGGCCGGCGTCGGTGCTGATCGTGTTCTCCTGGTGCAGCAAGATTCCCGCGCCGGGCTCGATCTCTTCCAGTCGATCCTGACCACGATCGATCCCGAAGTGGAGCTGAGGGTGCTCGTCCTGAAGCCGGCCCCGGACACCGCCGCCGCGGATTCTCTGCACGCCATCGCCGATCTGTCGAAGCAGGTGGGCCGCAAGATCGCGGTGTCTCTATGCATCGGACTTGGCGTACAACTCGGCGTGGCGATCGTGCGCCAGGCGAGCGACGGCGGCTTCGACCTCATCGTCTTGCCACTTCCGGAGGAAATGGACCGCAGCAAGCCAATCGCCTTGCCCGAGTGGATGCAGCACGTCCTGCAGCACGCGCGCAGCCGGGTACTGCTGGTGGCCGATCCGGTGCTGCCGACAGAGCTAGCGGAGTAACCCCACCACGGCTTAGCGCTGGCGCGGCGCCATGCGAGCGCTAAACCGCAAGCGGCAGAACTGCTCTCGCCTTGCGGCCGCGCTCTTCGGTATAATCGAACCTCGGCTAACTTCGATACCCTAGCCATAAAGGATAAACCCATGTCACGCTGGAACCTCGCCTGGCTCCTGGGCATCACCGCGGCGGCGGTCCTCGGCATCTCGATCACCTACAGCGCGCCGACCCAGGCGACAGCGCTGCAGAAAAAGCACCAGAACCTCAAGCTCCTCGTCGATGTCCTCGAAGAGGTCCAGAAGAAGTACGTCCGGGAACTCGACCAGGACAAGACCCGCGAACTCGTCGAGAACATGATCAACGGCGGACTCGAAAAACTCGACCCGCACTCCGGCTTCATCGGCGCCGACGAATACAAGCAATTCCGCCAGCAGACCCGCGGCAAGTTCGGCGGCGTTGGCATCCGCCTCGGCATCGATCCGCGCACCGGGCAGTTCCTCGTCGAAAGCCCTCTTGCCGGCACCCCCGCCTATGAGGCAGGCATCATGGCGGGCGATCTCATCCTCAAAGTGGACGGCAAATCGCTCGAGAACATGAAGCTCAAGGAAGTCGTCGAACGCATCCAAGGCGACCCCGATACGCCCGTCACGCTCAGCATCCTCCACGAAGGGGCCAAGAAGCCTGTCGATTACAAGATTATTCGCGCCGAGATCAAGATCGAAAGCGTCATGGGCGACCGCTACAACATCGATCTGAAGAAGTGGGACTTCTGGGTCGATCCCGAAAGCAAGATCGCCTACATCCGCGTCACCGCCTTCACCGAGACGACCACCGAGGAACTCACCCGCGTCGTGGACGCCCTGCAGAAAACCGGCCTAAAGGGGCTGATCCTCGATCTGCGCACCAATCCGGGCGGCTTGCTGCGTTCGGCGGTCGAAGTCTCCTCCATGTTCGTACCGGAAGGTCAGGAAGTCGTCTCGACCAAGGGGCGCGGCAATGTCGTCGAGGATGTCTACAAGGCCAAGCTGAAGGGCAACATGAAGCCAGGCACCTACTACCCGATTGCTGTGTTATTAAACCGATACAGTGCCAGCGCCAGCGAGATTGTTGCCGCCGCCTTGCAGGACCACGCCCGCGCCGTCGTCATCGGTGAGCGCAGCTATGGCAAGGGGAGCGTGCAGAATCTGATCGAAATGGAAGACGGCCGAACTGCGCTCAAACTCACGACCGCCAGCTACTGGCGGCCGAACGCGCGCAACATCCATCGCTTCCCCGACAGCAAGGAGGAAGATGACTGGGGCGTCAAGCCCGACAAGGGCTATGAGGTGAAGCAGACCGACGAGGAGCGCATCGAGTACTTCAAGTGGCGGCGCGACCGCGACATCCTCAAGCGTCCCGCGAAGGATGCCAAGCCGCCGGAGAAGGACAAGAAGGAATTCCGCGACAAGGTTATGGACAAGGCGGTGGACTACCTGAAGGCGGAGATCGCCAAGAAAGGCGCCCAAGCCCCGCCGCCGGCTCGCAACGACGAACGTAACGCCAAGGTTGATACGCCGACGCCGCGTCCGGGAAGTGTCGCTGCAGCGGCGGATCGTTCGTATCGGAACATCATCAGGTAAGCGCCTGGACGGAATTTTTCGCCACGAGCCGGGCACGAAGTAAGCGACCGCTTACTTTGTGCCCGGTTCTTTTTTTATCCGCTCACCAATCCGTTGAACAACCGAATAAACCAGTCCCTCCGCGCTCGGCGGCGCCAGCAAGCGCGGCTTCGATCCGGCGACGAGCACGCTCGTCAACCCAATGATCGGATGACTCATGCTGCCAATACTAACCGATTCTTTGCAGGACTGTTCATTTCGTTTGCGGTATTGCTCTTCCAGCTGTGCACGATTTCCGCTCCCACTCGGCGAGCAGGTCCATGAATGCCAGGTTCGGCCTGACTTGCGGCCGTTTCTCGCGCAGGCGGGCAAGCGCCTCGTCACGCGTCCAGTCGTGCTTGCGCATGAGATAGGCAGCGACGACCATGACGCTGCGGCTGACGCCGGCGTGGCAGTGGACATACGTCGTTCGGCCCGCCTGGCGCTGCTGATCGATGAACGCGACTTGCTCGGCGAGCCAGTCGAGGCTCGGCGCCGGACCGGCGTCGCGGATTGCTTGCCAGGATTGAACAGCGCATTCGTAAGGATCTTCGCTTTCGCAGAGGTTGAGGACCGCGGTCGTCCCGGGCGGCGGCGCGTTGACGTACTCGCCGAGGTAAAGTTTCGTTTCAATGAGCGTGTAGTTTGGCGGCTCGCGGTAATAGTACTCGACGGCGACGAGGGCCAGCCAAGTGCCGAGAACGGTGGCCAGGACAGCGATCAAGCTATTGCGTCGCATGGTTGGCCTTGGATAGAAAGGAGAGGATTAGCAGTTTACTGTTTCCTTTACGTCAGATTCTATACCATTTCAAGACGATATGAGATGACACCACGCGTTGCGGCCGCAGTCGCGCCGCCGCGTCCAGGCTACTCTGTCTTGCCATCCTGACGGGTCAGAATGAAGTCCTGTCCTACAATAGTTTGGACGATGAAGGTGGCCGCGGCGGAATCAGTAGCGGCGGCCGGCGTTGCTAATATCCCACGCCGTTTGCACCTCGGTGCTCGTTTCGAACGCCGGGCCGCACATGGCATTTTACAGGAGAAAGTATGTCTTTACGAATGCGTGTCCACGACCGTGAGCCCATTGGCTTGGCGCTGCGCCGCTTCAAGAAATTACTGGAGCGGAGCGGCCTCGCCAAAGAACTGCGTAAACGTCAGCATTACGAGAAACCTTGCGAGGAACGCCGCCGCGCCGAAATACGCAAGAAGAACAACATCCGCAAGGGCAAGACGACGAAGGTCCGGACCGAACCGGCGTACTGGTAAGATGCTGCCCCCCTGCACCTATCAACTCTTTGAGCGCCCGCATGAAAGGTTGACTCGGACTCTCCGGAAGATAATTTCGGTTGACTATTCTGCTGTCACTGAGAACCTGAAAGTAGATCGCGCACTCGGCAGCCATGGGGACCCCATGGGGACCCCGGCAGCGCAGGCGAGATCGCTGCGGCGTTGGGGCCCATTGGCGGCGGCGGGAATGAGGTTCGGGAACTGCCTGCGAGCTTCAAGCGTTCGTCGGCCGCACCACGGATCATTGCCGTGACTCCGAGCGCGCGTGCTGGAGATGGACGACGCTGGCTATTGGCCGACCCCCGTCTTGGTCTTGCCAGCTTTGTCCGGCGGCGCGTATTTCAGAAAATATTCCAGGAACACCAACTCCAATTCGAGCGCCTCGGCGGTGGGCACGTGCGTCTTGCGCGCCGTCAGGAAGGCGCGATTCTTTTTGCCGAGCATGGTGTTGACGGCCACGAGGTGATTGAGGGCCTGCCAGTTCTTGGGCGGGTCTTGCACGCCGCCGGAGACCAGCACGGGGCGCGGCGCCATCAAGGCGTGCAGATCGACGAGATCGTCGCCGGCGTCGATCAATTCCTTGTAGAGACCGGTGCGTGGGTTCTTTTCCGAGGGGACGCCGGGCTTGCGTTGGGTTTTCGGATCGAAGCCGAGATACCAGGGTTCCCAGTAGTTCACGTTGCTGTCTTTTTCGTTGAAGACAATGCCGGGATCGGACCAGACGGCACAGGCGAAACGCTCATCAAGGCAGGAGGCGAACATCGACCACTTGCCGCCGTAGGAGAGCCCGATGATGCCGATGCGCAGGGCATCGACTTCGGGCAGCTGTGCGAGAACAGTGAGACAGTTGGCGGCGACGTAAGCAAGAAACGTCAACGGTTGCCGATCGAGGGCTTTGCCGGCCTGAACCAGCGCCTCGCGCGTGTCGCTGCCGGTCTGCTCGAGAGAGCCGGGGGTGCCGATCGACAGGGTGACGAAGCCGCGTTTGACGAGTTGCAGGCCATAATCGTGGGTGCCGGCGCCGCGCCCCTTGGGGCCTTGGCCGATGCTGGTGAGCGGTTCATAGAAAGGGACCACGACGGCGGGGAATGGTCCTTTGCCGTTCGGGACCAGGAGATAACCGACGACCGAGTTTCCTGAAACGGAGACTTGCACCTGGACCTTGTACTCGGTGTAGCCATCGCGTTCGACCTTGGCGAGCTTCTTGATGGCGGGTTTTTCGACGAGGGCCGGCCAGGCGCCGAGGCGCTTGTGCCAGCTCTTCGCGATTTCGTCGCGGCGCCGAGTCCAGTCCGCCGGCGTCTTGACAGTCGAGCCGTCGGCGAACTTCAGTGGCGATCGATAAGGGCCGAGCTTGCCGGCGAACTCGTCGGGGGGCTGCGCGAACGGCTCCAGCTTTTTCCACAAGGCCGCGGATGAAGCCGGCTGGTCGGCGCCAACGACGGCGACCGCTGCCGCCATCAGCGTTGCCAGCAAGAAGTAGCCGAAGGGTCTTTGGGCATGCCGCTGGAGATTGCAAAACATGGAGTATCCCCCGTCTCTACTGGCCGGGGCAAGGAAGGCTCACCCCGGCGCTGTAGTTTATCAAAAGAACTGCCACGGTGAAGAGCGGCGGCATCCTCGTTCTCCGGCGGCGAATCAACCTGGGCTCACGTCGGACCTACGCGCTGCTTGCCGCTGCGGCGTTGTGGCGTCCGTCAGTTGGCAAACTGGAGCCTCGACTCAACTGGTTTTCCCTCAGCGTGTTGCGGCTTGCGTTCTTGCAGTTTGCCAACTGGGGCAGGGGGTAGGACACGCTCGTGCAACCAACCTTGACAATGCGCGGCACATGTCACGGATGAACCATCGAGCATGGGCCGAATTTCAGAAACACCATCGCCATGGACTTCGGGCTGCTCCCCACGATTGGCGGCTTGCTCCACGAGCCTGCCGCGTCGGACAGTCCGCATTATCGACTGGACTGGGTCTACCTGGGGGTGCTCAAGAAGACGGGAGTGTATGGGGCAGATAATTCCTGGAAAATCTTTTAGCCGTAAGCCAAGATGACATTTGGTCTACGGCGAATCGAGTTTTTGGACACTCCCCGAAAATCGCCAATCTTTGGATACCTGTTTGGATACCCCATGACCGGATTGACGGATTCGATTCCCTCTTACCGTTGGCATCGGTGAAAAATCGTACCGGTTCGGTCATCGTTCGCAACGCCGAATCGATGCTAGTGTACAAGACCGCTATTCCGTGTCCCGCAATTCCAGCGATGGTCAGGACATCTTCGTTTTTCTTAGCGAAGTGCATCAAGAATCATGGTACAATCAGCGAATGGATCCACCGGTTCGTTCGTGTCATTATCTCATTCGCAGGGGGAGGAAACCATGAAAGTTAACGGGCATGAGTCGGAAAAGGCGGTTTTCGTTGTAGGCTCCCTGTTTGCGGGATTTATCGCAGGTGCCACCTTGTTTTGCAACGTGGCATACGTCCAGGTTGAGCAACTGCAGCATTTCGATGGGAAAGTGTATCGTGTGGTGGTAACGCAAACCCACCATTATTGGCTCCTTTACTTCCTCCTTGCGGTGCTCCTCGGATTGTTCGTGGCGTGGGTGTACGCTTATATTGCGGCAACGGCGATGGACATTTTCCAAGCTATTCGCAATTGGGCCTATCGGGGGCAAGCGGAAAAAATGAATCTTAGCAGCGTGCTACTTTTTGGGGCCGTTTGGCCCTTGGCTGTTATCCTTGGGGGCATCTTGTTTACCTTTATTGGCACGATTCACCGTACCTTTGACTTTGACGACAACCATCCCAATAGCCCTTGCGACGCTGACGGCTCCCAGGATAAGAAAAGCAGCGTAAAGCCCGGATTACCCCGTCCTCGGCTTTCCATCGAGGATTAAGGGTCGCCATGAACTTTCCGTGAAATGACAGGTCGCCCTTCAAGGCTTTTTTGGATACATTCTTGGCCACATTCTGATCGCTTTCGCCATTATGAATTCATAAGTTGTTGATATTTCAAGACCTACGTTTGTAATAAGCGGGAGTGTATGGGAATCGAACCCACTGAGAGCTTTGTTCAAACCCCCCACTGGTTTTGAAGACCAGGGCCATCACCAGATGTGCAGACACTCCCAGAAGATTTATCCATTGCTATTCAAGGGTTTATGGCTTATCATGAAACTCGTCAGGAAAACTTTACCCCTTTCGTTTACCCCTTTGGATTCGGGCGCACTATGGCTCAACAGGCGAAACTCCGAAAAAAGACGGTGGGAGAGTCGGTCTACTGGTTCACGAAGGCCGGTGGAGACACCTACTTCGGAAGCGTCGATGCCGTGCCGTACTCGGAGGCCAAGAAACTCTTCAACGACCTTGTGAAGATTCTAGGCGAAAACGAAGTGGCCCGCCACTCGAAGGGCATGACGGTGGGTGATTTGATCGCCCTTTTTCTGGAGTGGATTGAAGAACTTTTTCAAACTCTCCTTCGTGCGACCCTCGCTCACGTGCAGCAAACGCTTCTGGCCCGTGTCGATCTGGTACACCAGCGTCAGGTAATGATGGCCTTTTTGCCAGGCCACCTCATCCACGCCGATGTCCGGAAGCACCGACAGTCCGGACAAATGTCCAATCACGCCGACGCCCGATATCATACCACAAGTGTCAAGAGCCCTTTTCAACGGGCTGCTAACCCGTGTTCTTCAAACCGGACGCGATGCCGTTGATGCTCTCCAGCACGGCCGTCAGCAATTCGTCGCGCGGCTCGACGCCGCGCCGCAGGCGCTTCAGCAGCACCAGTTGGATGAAGCTGAGCGGATCGACATACGGATTGCGCCGACGGATCGAGTGCCGCAACACCGCCGCTTTTTCGAGGAGTTCGGTCTGCGCCGTGATCTGGCAAATCACTTCTACGGTCCGCGCATATTCGGCGGCGATGTTCTCGAAAATCCGGGTGGCCAGCGTCTGATCGTCCAGCAGGTCCGCGTACAGTTGCGCGATCGTCAGATCGGCTTTCGCCAGAATCATTTGGGCGTTGTCGAGCAGCGTGCGCCAGAATTCCCAGCGTTGATACATCGTTTGTAGCGTCGCCAGATCGTCGGGATGCTCGGCGAGGTGCTCCGCCACCGCGGCGCCTAGGCCGTACCATCCAGGCAGCGTGTGGCGGCTTTGCATCCAACTGAAGACCCACGGAATCGCCCGCAGTTGCTCGACGTCCCGTGCCTGATTGCGCCGTGCCGGGCGCGATGCGATCTTCAACTGGGCGATCTCTTCGATCGGCGTCGCCTGCGTGAAATAGGTGAAGAACTCCGGTGTTTCATAAACCAGCTTGCGATAACAGCGACACGCACGCTCCGCCAGGCGCTCGACGAGGCGCTCCCACTGCGGCGGCGGACTGTCCTCCTCGACGGGAAACGTGCTGAGCAGCACGGCGTGCAAAACTTGCTCGAGATGGCGTTCGGCAATGGCGTGATGGCCATAGCGGTCGGCGATCATTTCCCCCTGCTCGGTGATGCGAATGCGGCCATCGACGCTGCCGCGCGGCTGGGCGAGGATGGCGCGGTTCGCCGGTCCGCCGCCGCGCCCGACGGCGCCGCCGCGGCCATGAAAGATGGGAACCGCGATGCCGGTGCGCCGACTCGATTCGCTGAAGCGCCGCTGCGCCTGGTACAGCGACCACGCCGATTGCAGGAAACCAGTCTCCTTGTTGCTGTCGGAATAGCCGATCATCACTTCCTGCACGTTGCCGCGCAGCTCCAAATGCTTGCGATAAATCGGCAATGTCAGCAAACGCTGGACGATGGCGGGCGCTTGTTTGAGCGGCTCCATCGCCTCGAAAAGTGGGACGATGTTCAAGCGGCTGATGCCGTCGCGCGGCCGGAAAAGGCGCGATTCACGGGCCAGCAAGAGCACTTCGAGCATATGGGCTGGCTCGCTGGCGCCGCTGATGATGTACGTGTCGATCGCTTCGGGACACTGCTGTTCGAGCACGGCGGCGATGCTGCGAAACGTCAGCACGATCTCGCGCGTCTCGGGAGAAAATGGCAAGTGCGTCGGCAAGAGCGGCCGATCGACCTTCAGCTCCGCCGCCAACAAATCGAAGCGTTCGTTCGGCGTCAAGCGCGAATAGCGCGGGCACACGCCGGCCCAGGTGAATATCTCTTCCAGCGCCTGCCCATGCCGCTGGGAATGCTGACGGATGTCGAGCGTCAAAAGGTGGGTGCCGAAGACCTCGATGATGCGCAGGAAATCACGTATCGGCCCCAGCGCGGCCGCCTGGACGCGGTTTTCCGCCAGGTCGTCGGCCAAGACCTGCACATCGGCGCGCAAGTCATGCCGACCCATGTAAACGCCCGCCGGCGGCTGGTGATCCTCCGCGGTCCACATCAATTGATGCGTGCGCAGATAAGCCAGCGTCCGGTTCAGCTTGGCGGCAATGAAGCGGCACTTGCGGCGGTACGGCTCCCCCTCTTGTTCGACCGCTGTTTCGCCCAGTAGCGTGATGTCCGCGTTCAGGGAGAACCAAAAGGCACGCCCCGGCTTCACCTGCCGGGCGGAATGGCTCAAGCGCCGGCCTAGCTCATCCACGCGCGCCAGGTAGTGCCTGAGCAGCATTTCTTGCTGCAAGCGCACGGCGTCGGCAGTCGCGGTGTGCGTGACGTTCGGGTTGCCGTCGCGATCGCCGCCAATCCAGGAACCGAAGCGCAGGAATGCCGGCACGCGCCAGTCCTGCTCGGGATAGACGCGCCGCAGCGCCGCCTCCACCTCACGATAAAGCCGCGGCGTCACATCCAGCAAACTGCTCTCGACGACTTCGAGCCCTTGCCGAACTTCCTCCACGACGGACGGCCGACAGCCGCGCACGGACTCGGTCAGCCAGAACGTCTCGATTTCCTCGCCGATCGCATCGAGACATTCCTGCCGCTCGCTTGCCAGGATTTTCTTGTACTCCATGCGATCGAGGTGACCGGAGATCGCCTCGAGCTTCTCGAGAATGGTGCGCCGCCGGGCCTCGCTGGGATGCGCGGTGAAGACGGGGCAGATGCGTGCCCGTTGCAAGAGGTCGCTCAATTCTTCAGCCTTAACGCCGCGCTGGCGCAACTGGCGCAAACCCGCTTCGACGCTCTCGCGCACCGGCAACGGCGCAAGCTGCGCGGCGCGCATGCGGATTGAACGAACACGCGCCTGCTGCTCGGCGAGATTGATCAGATCAAAATAGACACTAAAGGACCGGATCAGCATGCGCAATGCCGGCAGATCGAGGCTATCAAGCTGATCGCGTAGACGGCGGGCCTCCTCGACGGAAGGTTGCGACCGGAGCTGTTTCGCAGCGGCGCGAATGGTTTCCTCCAGCTCGAACGCTTCTGGCCCGGCCAGGCGGTGAATGGTCGCGCCGAGAATATCTCCCAGAAGGTGAATATCGCTGCTGAGAGCGCGCTGCACGATATCGTCCAGCGCTTCGCCCGAGCCGATCGCGTCAGCAGTCGAAGAAGGAATTCTCACCAGGGTTCTCGCTCAATCGAGAAAGCAGATGCGCTTGTTGACATCGATGTTGACCGAATGGTAGGGCTGCGTAAGGTTGCCGACCGTGAACAGAGTCTGGCGCACCGATTCCATGTCGTCATGACCAATCGCGTTGCTGAAGATCGGCGTCAAATAATCGACGCCGACGCGCGAGACGCGGAGATTTTCCGGATCATAGAGCGAGGGATGCAGGCGACGTGCATGGATCAATCCCCAGCGATCGCGAAAATCGTTGGCGTTGATGCCATCGACGTGGAAGCCTCGCTCCTTGTTCCACATGAGGATGGAGACGCCGTTGACCTGCCCTTCGAGCAGGAGATCCACGGCATGGCCGCCGAGCTGGGCGCCGTAGAAGCGATCGAACAGGATGGGGCGACCGCCGCGTTGCGTGTGGCCGACTTTTCGCGTGAAGATCGCTTCCTTGGCGGATTCGTTGCGCCGTTTCGAGGTGAAGTAGCTGTCTCCCATGCGCTGGATGAGGATTTGCCTCAGGGCGTCTGCCGCACCGGCCAGCACCTTGTTGCCGGACGGATCGGTCGAGTTCGTCTCGGCCCCCAGTTCGCGCAGATTCTGATCCACGACGCCTTCGGCGCAGACAATGACGACGTTTTTTTGCAGCTCATAGATTTCGACCACACGCTCAACGAGCCGATCGACGTTCAGCGGCGACTCCGGCACCAACACCAGGTCGGGCTCGCCATACGCCGCCCCCAGCGCGATGTAGCCGGAGTGCCGGCCCATTACCTCGATGATGGCGATGCGCCGATGGCTCTCGGCGGTGGTGCGAATGCGCTGCACACCACTTGCCGACACGAACACGGCGGTCGCGTAGCCGGGGGTGACGTAGTTGACCATGTGCTCGATATCGAAGCGTGCGCGCGATGGGCCATGCACGTAGCGATAACCAGGCGAGTTCGCCGTCGGCTCGCGCAGCCATTCGTCCGGTTCATGGCGATAGTTGAGCCCGAGATCGTTGTCGATCGTCTTCGGCGCCAGCACGGTGGGCAAGTGCTCGGACAATGCTTGCATGCCATTGAGCGTGCCGTCGCCGCCGACGCAGATAAGGCCGTCGAGCTTGAGTTGCTGGGCGCGCTGGATGGCCAGAGCGATCGCGTCCTTGTCGTCGGCATCGACGTAGTCGCGCGAGGCGCCGATGATGGTGCCGCCGCGGCAAGCGTCGAGTTCGGGAATCGTGGTGAAGAGTGGATTGAGCCGAACGTGCGGCACGCGTGGATTGAAGAGGCTGCTGAAGCCTTTGATGAGGCCGATGACTTCGATTTTGCGCTCGTTGGCGCGCACCACCACCCCGAGGACGGTAGCGTTCAGCGCCGGCGTGTCGCCGCCCGCTGTGAGGATGCCGATGCGTTTCATATGGCTCAGACAATAGGATCGTCGATCATTGCACGATGCTAGGTTGTGCAAACATTATACCGAAGACCATAATCGCCTCAATCCTTCGATTTGCGGCGTTTTTGAAGAATTTTCGGGTACGGCGCGCCAGGTCGTCAACCGATACTGCCGTATTCTTTGGCACTTCTTGCCAGCGAGTCGAGCACTTCACTTGCCTACCTCTGCACCGATGAAATCGTCAATTTAATCCTGGCCGGCGTCGGCTGTTTCACCTACTTCGGCACGCCAAGGCCATCAACACAGATAAACAGTCGTCCTGACCTGGATGAAAGGTAGGAAACCCGCCGGGGGATTTCCAGCCTGCGAGAATACGAAAGTAGCGTGTCCTGATAAAGGCGTGAATGACAACAAACTCGTTAGGTCTCGGCAGCGTCGTCGATGCCGTTGCCCCGCCCCGTATTTCCTTCCGGGTTCAACAAGGTGACGCTGTCGTTCGCGAGAACAGCAAGATTTCGTTTGCGCTGCATTGGGGCATGCACTCGGAACGGACGGCCAATAGTGCCGACCGTGGCCGTCAACCAATGATTGCCTGGGGTCAGATTCATTTGCGATCCTCGCTACGTATTAAGACATGAGCCGGCGACACCTGAGCCAACGGATCTATCCGCGGGTTCCTGGGCCGGTAATTCGTACGGGCGAAATGTTCCCGTATTTCTACCTTTCGCTTGCACAAGCCGATTTCTTGCCTGTCTCGCGTTCAGTCGTTCATGCTGACGTGGACACGTTGACTCGCTCCACAAGTGTCCTTCAATCAAATGACGTGACAACCCCGATGATTGCGCAGTCTGTTCATGCTTCGCCACCAAGGTCGAGACAGATTTTTTCCCACTCGTCCGCGTTTTCGTTTTCACTGCCCCTGATGTACGTGCGCGAGTCGAGCCGTTCATCAACAACAAGTGCGACGGACAAGCCGGCCTGTGGTGAATCGTAAGTGAACCGGTCAAGTGCGGCGAATCGTGAGGTGAATTCTTGCATTGGTCCCTCCACTTAGAAAAAGACGTTAAGCAGCGCCGATAGATATCGGCAAAGCATAAATGGAAGCTTGCATCCGCTTGGGCCAGCAGCCGTCAAAGGCTGAAACTACGGAACCATTAGAACAGTCGCGGGGAAATTTCGGGTTCGAGAGATTCGTTAATTCAAGTTGGTCTCCCTTATCGGGCAAGACCTACGGATTCGATGAAATGGAGAAGCCTAGCTGCCGTTAATGCCCTCGTGCCTCGATCGAACCACGGCAGCCGAAGCAGTAGTAACAGAACAAGCGACTGCAAGACCGCGGCATGTGGCGGGACGGTGTGACGCGAGGTGAGCCCAAAATCAGCCAACCTCCAGCACCCGCTGGATAACCGGATTACCATACTCGGCACCGCCCGTCACCACTAGCAGATTCGGCAGGATCTGGGCTTCTCCCGCCCCGTGCCTCGCCGATGTCACCGCTCAGCAGGATGCCGTCACATGGCGTTTCCGAAACGGCACGCATGAAATCTTCCACGGCACCTGAATTGAGAAAATTCAAGTGGATGTCCGTGAGCCAGGCGAGCTTTATGTTCGCCGGATACTCAATTATTTGAGGAATTGAAATCACTCTGAAAGCGCTTCAACAAGCTCCTTGAGCTTCTTGTACCCACCGGCCTTTTCCGCCAGTGCCCGGACTTCTCGGATCATTGTAATTGCATCCGCCTTTGGGTTGCCGACTCCGTGTGCTTTCGTCGTCGCCATCGCAGCCCTTGCAACTCGCTTCTTCCGCCTCTTCCGTTCCTTCATGGAGCCCTTGACGGCGTACACAAGCCCTTTGTTGGTCTTGATGCCGTTCTTGGCCAAGGCTTCGACGACCTCTTTTGCCTTTGCGCTCGGATTTGCGTTAAGGTGATCGCGGATAGATTGAGATGTGCTGGTTCCGTTCTTCTTCTTCGCCATGTTCGTTAACCTTTCGCACGAGGTTGGGGCGAACGCTGGATTTGCTTCTATGTTAAGAAAACAATTGAATTCAGCAATGGACCGAAGAGAATCGTGCGTGCCACTTGCGAAATCGCTTTAATCCGCGCCAGCAGTGTCCCTTCGGCCTTGGTCGCGGAGTAAATCTCTTGCGGCCTGGCACCACTGTCCTTGGCCGCGAGGTATCGTGTTGCAGGATCGTCCGTCGCCATCGAAGACTCGCTTCATCAACTTGTAGTTACTCGGCGGGAACCGCAGAATCTCTCCGGCAGGACCAATTCATCTTAACGCACTCGCCGTCAGCTGCAACAGAAATCTTGTTCAGCCAATGGTTCTGGCATGAATACGTTTACCCGCTTTCCAAGGGTCTGTCTTTCGATTCGACTTGCCCTTCCTCCACTTGGGCTGGACCGCCTTTTGGGCGCTTCGTCATCCTTTTCGCTGCTCGATCTTCCCGCGCCGTCGCAGGACAGATAGTGCGTGTGAACCCAGAGCGTGTTCACGGCATGCGTTGTGCGGACTCTATCCGACCAGTACGGCCGCAAAGGAATTGGCGGACCTCGAAGCGGCGGCGCGCGCGGTGCAACGGCTGCTCGAACAGGGTGCGCTGCCGACCGATGCCAGTGAGCAAGTCTTCAAGAGCATCGAAACGCGGCAGGCGGAGTTGTTGCCGCGCCGGCGACGCCAGGTGCGCGAGGACACGCCGCTGGCGCAACTGGAAACGTGGTTCAACGAGGACCTCGGTAAGGCCTTGTCGATCGCGGACAAGAAGCAAGCGCTGGCGCTCGCGCGCGCTCGAGCCGGGCGACCTGCGCGATCTGTCGGCGCGCACGCTGGTTGGCATTGCCCGCTTGCAGGCGTCCGTTGGCATGTTGAGCCGGGCGGGCGGCGTCTATCAGGTGCTGTTCGATCGCCATCCGTCGGCGCCGATCAGCGCGCGGGCGGCAAGCGAAGCTATCCAACTGGCATGCAAGCTGGAGGATTGGCCACTGGCGGACAAGTTCGTGCAGATCGTGTCGGAGATACCCGGTGCGGTGGAGCGCCAGCCGGAGCTGGCGGCACTGATCGGACAGGTGCGCACGCGCGACTTTGGCGTGACGCCGATTGCCGCCGCTCCAGTTGCTGACGCACCCGATAGACGTAGAGTAGCGGCTTCACGCGCGGCGGCGACTCTCTCGCGAACAGCTTCCATTGCGTTTCCGCGAAGCCGAGATAGTGATGCGCGTGATGTTTCGTGATGCAGTCCTTGGCGATCTCCTTCAACTCTGCGTGCTCTGGCGTCGTGTGCACGATCAGGGGCGAGAACACCTGCTCCAGCACGTAACCGTTCTTCTTGAGCATCAGGCCGAAGAACTTCTTGGCGTCGTGCGTAACGAGGTCGATCTCAAGTCCGTCGTGAATGCCCGACTTCTCGACCGTTTCATGCCCGATCTTCAGGCCGACCACTTCCTTGATGGGCAAGAGATGGATGCCGCGCAGGTCATCATCTGAGTCTGGCGACGGGAAGCCGTAGAGGTGGGCGCCGCTGATCGTTGCGAACACGAGCGGATAGGGATGCTGCTCGACCTGCTGCTTCAGTAGCGGCATGACATTCATGGCAGTACCTCCGCGGTCGCCAGCCGGCGTGCCCTGATAAGAAACGCGTTGGCCTTCTCGTAATCGGGCCGCTCCGGCATTTTCGTCGCTGCGAAGGCCTGGTCCAGCTCTGCGTGCAGCGCCAGCCGCCATTTCTCTGTCTCTTCCCACGGCACCTCGCCGCGCTTGATGGCCAGGAGCTGCTCACGGTGCTCATCCACCCGCACCGGCACAAAGCCGTGCTGAAGCACGTGAATGCCCGAAAGCAGCAGGCGAATCAGGTGCATGACGTGCTTCCATTTCACCTTGCCCTGATTGCGCAGGTCCGCCTGCATCTTCTTGAACTGGCTCAGGACATAGCCGTTGAACGTCTGATACACGATGCGCGACAAGAAGATTTCGCGCATCGCGAGCAACTCATTTGCGAGCGGCGTCGCGGCCTCGACCAGTGGAGAATAGAGGCATTCAAGGATGTTCGGGTTCGCCTTGAGGGCCAGGACGAGAAACTTCTGCAGCTCCCAATATGCCTCCTGCGTGCCGTCGTTCTCCCATTGTTCGGGCACGCCATAGAGCGACCAGTGCTGATCCGCGGCCGGCAGATAGATGCCGCGGCGATCGATGTCCGATTCGCTGTCAGCAAGGCCGTATGCTTGGGAGCCGATGATGCAGCGATAAATGACGCGCTCGTAGAGATCGGTGCGTGCATCGAGAACGCCGCTTTCGCTCAGCCCACCTTCCTTGACGATGGCGAGCATCGTGACCTCGCTGCGTTTGAGCGGCACTTCCAGGCCATCGGCGAAGCGAACGCGATAAGAATGATCGTGATCGACGGGCACCTTGACTACGACGCCGACGGTGCCGCGCGGATGCAGAATGAGTCCGCCCGCGCCAGGGATATCGATCAGTGTGACGACCTGGGTGCCCAGAGAGAAGATGAGGTCCGGGTGGTAGTGGACGCGGTCAATCATTTTGAAGGGCCATCATTCTTTGTCCGTGCTAGAAACGCAGATGAAACGCAAGACGTACTTCCGATAGAATACCAATGTAACAAACATTGTGAGGGAGGCTCGCAGCAGCTTCTGTACGTCGCCGCGGAAAGTAGAATTTGACAGGGAGGGCCAGCAGTGTCCTTTACACCAGAAGTAAAGAGCAAGATGTTCACACGGTGTATGCGGCAATGCTGCTTTTGTCGTGAGCAGTGCGGCACCAACATAGAGGCGGCCCATATCATCGACGAAGCTGCTGGTGGATCGAGCGACGAGGATAATGGCATCCCCGTGTGCTTTGACTGCCATCAAGAAATCGGCGCATACCGCGATTCACACCCCAAGGGCAACAAATTCAGGCCGGAAGAACTGAAGCAGCGACGCGAAATGGTGTACGAATTTGTCGCGACCGGAAAACTGTTCACAAAAATCCAAGACACTTCGGCCACGTCCCCCTGCCTGTCTAACGGATCAGCCCGCAATCCAATCCATCGGATTGTTGATTTGTTCATCTTACATAAGGCAGCGTTTAACCGTGTCCACCACGCTAGGACCACCGAAGTATGGCACGCAGCGCTAGAGGAGTGGGGGCGATGCCACGATGCAGTGTGGAGGGATAGCCCGTCAAGTCGAAATGATACGATTCGCCGACTTGCTGATCCTGCCAAAGCGTGGTTGAGTCGAGCGAATTCGCAATACATCCAGATGCAGGACTTCGATTTATTGGAAGAGTGCGCGCACACGCTTTCAGTTTTCGCGATAAGTGGCTCACCAATGGCTATGCCGGAGATTTACTCAAAAAGGTACACCACAGAAGATGACCAATGGAAACGGTGGAACGAGGAGGGCGAGCAGCTTATGTGGTTGCACAACATGATAGCCCGGCTCCAGGAACTCGCCGCTCGTGCGGGTGAGGAATGGACGCCCCCACCTGCCCTTGGAGCAGTGGCATGACCGCCAACGAGCCGGCAGCCGGATTAGTCGGCAGGAAGCGAAATGCCTTGCTGCCAGGTGTTGTCAAAAAATATTCGTCGCGCGAAAACAAGGGGGGTGTCTCTCTGTGTGCGCGACGAATCCGGGGTGTCTCACTGTGTGCGCGACGAATCCGTAGGCTGTGCAAATGACCAGGGGCCAGGCTCTCACCTGGCCCCTGTCCTCCCCCGGCTTTCGCCGGAGGCTCGCTCACAACTCAACCGCCTCCACCTCCGCGACGAAGCGTCCGGCGTCATCGCTGAGGAACGAGGCGACCACGCTAAAGACGGCGTCACTGAAGCCGCCGACGTTCAGGATGTCCGAACGGTCCGGTGCCTGCGTCGTCGTGTACGGTTGCAGGTCGATGCAAACCAGCTTCGGCTCCGCATCGCCTCCGTGCAGGCGGACCTGGTGCTTCACGAAGTCGCGCCATGCGGTCAACGTCGCCGTTGAGCCGTGGCGGCCTGTGCCGATCCAGCTTTCCTGGTCACTCACGAGGACGCAGCCGGCAAATCGGCGGGTGCCGAAAGTGCTGCTCGCCTCCGTGAGCGGCAACGAGCAGTTCGTGCCGCCGCCACCGTACTTCGCCAGACGGGCCGACAGGCTCAGGATCGAATCCTGCGGATCGACCTGGGCGCGGTACGGCTTGTCGTCAAATGGAATGACGACGCTGTGGGACTGCTTAGTCGGCGAACGGCTGCGAACGACGTCCTTCCGTAAAGGCTTCCTGGTACGTCGCCAACCAGGCTTTTGAAAGCGACGGATCATCGAAGGCCGGCGGCGAGTCCTCCGGCAGACCGGAGCCCGCTCCTCGGCCCTCCTTGCCTGAATGGGTTTTTTCAAGTACCACATCCTGACATGCGAGGCCTATTCTCTGACAGTCAAAATACTTAGGTCAAAAGTAAGCGCCATTCACTCCCGGCCCATTTCTTCTTTTTATGCTGCTCTGTCCAACAAAAGTTATTGCGTGCAGATCAACACTGCAGTAGAATCGCCGTTGTGAGCGGAAACGCATCATGTCGGCGAATCAAGACGCATCTCCGTGGGGAACGTCATGTTGGGAAAATTGCTGCCGTGCGCAGGTGGGCCGCCAATTCCACTGCTCAAGCCCGTGCTGCTGGTTGGGCGGCATCGCACTTGCGATGTGGCGATCAGTTATCCAGCGGTTTCCGCGCGCCATTGCGAGCTGGCGCTGCGCGATGGCTACTGGTCCGTGCGCGATCTGGACAGCAGTAACGGCACGCGCGTCAATGACACGGCGTGCAAAGAAAACTGGCTGTTGCCCAACGACATTCTGGATGTGGCCCGGTATCGATACACCATTGCTTACTTCCCGCCGCCGAACTGTCCGCCGCCCCACCGAGCAGGACCGCCCGCGCAGTTGCCGGAATCCGTGGTTCGCCAGGCCGAGACCGCGTCGGCGGCGGCCGTGCCGACGCCGACGCCAGAGAGCGTATTCGGTGAGCTGGTGCCTTGCGGCGGTGGCGCCCCGATCCGCCTTACCCAACCGAAGCTCGTCGTCGGCCGGATCGCAGGTTGTGACATTGTGCTCCCCTTTGGACCCGTCTCCTCGCGCCACTGTCAATTGGAATGGACCGGAGGGCACTGGGTGGTCCACGATCTAGACAGTCGTAACGGCACGCGTGTGGATGGCGTCCGCTGCAAATCGCAGCGCCTGCTGCCTGGGGCCGTCCTCGGGATTGCCAGCCTGCGCTACCGCGTCGTTTACACCCCCAGCGCGCCTGGACCGGCGTTCGCCAAAAGTCTCCTGGAGGAGGCGGGCTTGACTCGCTGGGGGCGCGAGCAACTTCGCACCAAGCCCAAGCCGGATGACGAGGATGACGGGGCACTCGGGAAATTCACGCTGGACGAAGACCTGGAGTAGGGACGGGCAGCAAGTGCTCCTGACCTCTGCTTCCCGATTTCTGCCTCCTCACCCCTGACCAAAGGGAGCAACTGATCCATGCCACGCGTGCTTATCGTCGAGGACAGCCCGACGCAGGCCCAGCAAATCCGACTTCTTCTGGAAGAGGCCGGTTTCCGTGTGGACGTGGTCAGCCACGGCCTGGAAGCCTTGACCTACCTCGGCCGTGGGCTTCCGGAGCTGGTGATCACCGACCTGGAAATGCCCCAGATGAACGGTCTGCAACTCGTGGAGGCCATTCGCAAAGATTACCCCGCCTTGCCGGTTATCCTCATGACCGCGCACGGCAGCGAAGAAATCGCCGCCCTGGCCTTGTGCAAGGGGGCGGCCAGTTATGTGCCCAAAATATGGCTCGCGGAGGATCTCGTGCCGACGGCGTTGCGCATCCTGCTGGGAGCCGCTGAGGATCGCACCCATTCGCAGTTGATGCACTACCTGGAAGCGAGCGAAATGGTCTTTGTGCTGGGCAACGATCGCGTGCTGATCAAAGCGATGGTGGACCATTGCCAGCAGTTGCTGCGCTGCCTGCCGCTGGCCGACGAAACGGACCGGGTCCGCGTCGGCCTGGCGCTGGAAGAGGCTTTGCTGAATGCCTACTATCACGGCAATCTGGAAATCGGCGCCGCCCCGGGCAATGCCGAGCGCTCCGAGTATGAACGGCTGGCCAAGGAGCGCGTGGGGCAAGCGCCATTTCGGGACCGGCGGATTCGCCTTTCCGCCAGGATCTCCAGGGCGGAGGCGGTCTTCGTCGTCAGCGACCAGGGGCCGGGGTTCGCGGTTGCCGCGCTGCCTACCGCCGGCAGTATGCCCGATCCCGAGGGCGGCGCGGGGCGAGGCGTAGTTCTCATGCGGGCCATCATGGATGAAGTCACTTACAATGACGTCGGCAACCAAGTCACCCTGATCAAACGCCGCACCCCCGAGCCGGAATAGGGGCCGGGAGCTGATATAGGTTGATTATCTTAAATCGACTCCCGACCCGAATGGCACTTTCTTTACGCGCAACCGTTTTGAGTTTCAAGCTTTCGAGCATCTTCGCGCGGCTTGGTTAGCAGGTCATACGGCTTCGGTCGGCGTTTGAGCGCACGCGGCTCCACGCGGCCGGGCGGCTACCCACAAATTCGCGGGAAGGCCCAAAAAAGGATTTGTGGCTTGTATCTTTTGATCAGCGTGTTGCCACTTTTCTTGACGGCGGGTCCGCCGCTATTAGGTCGCTCGATGCCCAGTCTCGCATCTTTCAAATTGCGCGCGGCACCGTAAGGGTGAGACTGAAAGGATCAACTTGCAGTGACGCAGACCTGCCTCGCTTGTCGCCGGGAAGCAAGCCTGCGAAAAGAATGCGGGGGCATGGCCCCGTTTGCAAAACCAGTTCAACTAACTGGCCTTTTTCATAGACTTACCTCAACAATGCGGTGCCGGTTTGGTGGGCTGTGCCTTTGCCGTCTTGCCACAGGACTCACATCGATAAGCGGATTCGTTAGCAGCCATGACAAACCTCCTTTTAGCGATAGAGAAGACGAATGCTGGTTGTACTTGGCCCATACGGATTAACATTGACGTATGGACCTGGGTTGACACCAAGAAACAAGAAGGCGAATTCCGCGGAAAAGGCTGCTGTCCCTTGGCTAATCCTTCTCCCATCGCCTTTTGTTCAGAAGTCAGTGCTCTGAGCTCTGACCGTCACTACCGTCTCGGCGCTGAGGCCGCCATGCGCGTGCGCGCGGCTTTGCGCGCGATCGCCACTCGTTCTGCGTGCGTTTGATGGGCCAGTCTGGTCCGTGCAGCCTTGCGGCCGATAGCGCTTTTCTCGGCTGCCGTGCGTTGACGTGCCTGGGCTTTGGCTTGACGGGCAAGGGCAGCATGCGAGGCGGCCTGGTGCCCCTCACGCTTCAGTGCGCCAACGACGGCTTTGGAACGTCTTGGATTAGCCTTCGCCTCATGATGGCTTTGGCCCTTGCGATAGTCACGCTCGGCATTTTTTCGCGTTCGCTCGGACGTCTTGCCCTTCTTCGGCGGTGGGAGTTTGACACCAGCGCGACGGGCTTTGGAAAGCCCGATGGCAATCGCCTGCTTGGTGGAGCGAGCGCCATGTTTGCCTGCGCGAATGTGCTCCATTTCTTCACGGACAAACTCGCCGGCTTGCGTGGATGGCGATTTACCTTCGCTCTTGTCCCGGCGCGCCCGCTCAATGGTTTTCTTCTCTGGCATGATTCACCTCCAGGTAAGGCGAACGCAGCTTTATGGCCGATATCTGCAATCGGAATGATGAGATCGTGGGCACCATGTTTGGCTGACGCGGTGCCCAATTCTTCATCCAATTTGATGAAATGGTGCAAATCGCATACCGCTCGGCTGTTTGGGTATGTGATTTGCGGTTGCGAACCGTGGGAATCTCACAGGGCTTCAGATCACGCCTGAGGTAATGAATGGCACGCGGCAATCGAGGCGGCTGGAAGACGTGCGCACGAGGTCACAAATACCGAGGTGCCCGTGGCTGCCCAACCTGATGGAAAAAAAATAGCGCAGGTCGGCGTGGACGACATGCCAATCGATCGTGATGTGGCTCAACATTGTTCGCCCTGCGCAAAAGTCTTGATCGTGCGCGTGGCGCCATCAAGAAACCGCCGCGCCGCGGAGGAACTCATCGGCGCCGCAAATCAGCATAGATCGAGTGCAATTTTCTGCCCATTTTCGGGAAGACGAAGTGTCTGTCGGGCCTACGAAAATCCGAGAAACCACGCCAACAATACCGCGAGAAGGAGCAGGATGCCTGCGACCAGAAACCAGGCAGGCACCACGTCCAGTTGCATTATGGGCTGCTGATCGTGCAATTGCTGCAAACGTTTCTCGCGTTCGCGCTCTTGACGATGCTGCAAGTGTCTTTCTTCTTTGCGTTCCATTGTGAGCCAACGGATCTATCCGAGGGCTCCTGGGCCGTAGCTGTTCGAATCGACGCCAAAAGCAGCCCGTTCGATCTTTCGCCGGACAGCCAGCGCCCTCGGCACGCTTTTTGCTCTTTTTCTTGGCGACTTCTACACTTTCCGCAAATCGAGTCGCCCTTCAATGGAGGGTTCCAATCATGTTTCACCACATGATCGCCGTGATCGCTTTAGGAACTGGTGGCTTGGAAGCAAGTTCACAAGAGTTCGCTCAAGGCTACGCTACCCACGATCAAGCGCTTTACTCGGCCCAGCAAAGTGAACGGCGCTACGGAGTTGAGTTCCGGCAGCCTGATTGGCGCGACTATGCGTTTGGCTCTCAGCAGGAGATGGACGACTTCATCTACGACAAGCAGCGGAACGGCTGGGAGCTGCAAATATTCCCCGGCCAACTCCGCGTGCGCTATCGCCTGATACAGTGGGGCGGCAGTCGCATCCTCAACACCCTCTCGGAAGCCCAAGCGTGGGCGCAACACCTTGAACGTCAATTCGGCTACGAAACACGCATCGTAGACGCTCCCTGATCGTCAAGCCCGGCCGATTCTTCGCAACCCAGTTATGACCGGGTGATTTCACGCTTTGTTCTTGCAACGGACATCGTGAAAACACGTTGAAACTGGCAGAATAAGAATAAATCGAAGAAATGTTCGAAGTCATGTCCGATTGCGGGATCGGATTTCGATTACTAACATAGGGGGTGCGCGAATGTTTGGTTCTCGGGACCGAATCGTAGTTGCACCATCCCTTTACAGATGCAAATAAGGTTTGCCGGGCAGGATACCGGTGATTTTTTTGTCCCAGCTCATCCCGTCGCCTTGGCGATAATGCGGAGAGCAGAAACAGGTTGAAAACGCCAATGAAATCGACATCGCTCCATCCCCCCTCACCCATACCCGCAGCGGCGTTCACGGCAGCAATGCTGAAGGCCCTTTCTCTTCTTCTTGAAGCCCACGACTACGCCAAGGAACTTCGGAAAGCAGACTGGGAGTTTGCCGTCGAGTTACCGGCCCTCCTGGACGTCGGCTGTACACGGAACGCCTTGCGCTGGCTGGTCGCCAACGGCTACGTGGAGCACGCCATCGAAAAGTCCGTGCCGAATGCGGCGGCGCGGTCGTTTCGCCGGATGGCCAACCTGTCGTTCGCGCCAGCGACGTGTTTCCAGCTGACGTCGAGCGGCGTCGTGGTTGCGGGCCAGATTGGTCAGGCTTCTGGCGCTAACGCGCAACCACAAGTCAACGGCATTCCTCACGTCGGCTTTGCAAGCAACGGTTGTCAACTTCCCCGCTGGGATGCCGACCTCCGGGAACTGCGCCTGGGCAGATTGCTGATCAAAGCATTCAGACAACCAGCCGCGAATCAGGAAACGATTCTGGCTGCTTTCGAGGAAGAAGGCTGGCCGCCGCGGATCTACAATCCCCTTTCGCCGCCGCCCGGTCAGGACGGCAAACAGCGGCTTCACGACGCGATCACACGCTTGAATCGCAATCACGTGCATCGGCTGATCCACTTTCGCTCCGATAACAATGGAGAAGGGATTCGCTGGGAAGCCGAACGCGCCACCTGAGCGCCTCTAGTGCGCCTCTGACGCGACGCTTGCCAGGGCGTTTCGCCCTGACACAATACCTCCCTACACGTCGTTCCCTTTTTGTGAGACATGCACAGGAAGGGCATTGCCAAGGCATGTCAAATCCTTTTCCCAGTCGAGAGGAGCACATCATGAAACGCAATTTCGGAGTTCCCTTGGTCGCTGTCCTGGCGCTCATCGGCGTAAGTCATGCCGCCAGCGCGCAGGACCCTCTGCCAAAGGATCCGCAGTTGACCTGCACGGTCACCAATGCAGAGTTTGCCAAGTGGTTCCACAATGGCATGATCCAGAAGGATGGCCTAGTTGATCCAGCCGATAGCCTCAACTTCACGGCTTCCCTGTGCAACTTCTACAAGTGGTCCTGGCAGATGTTCCTGTGGGCGAACTCCCCACAACACAGCTACGGGGGCAAGAGCCTGGTTTTCAACTCGCCGGTCTTTTACGATGTGACCCCTGTCGGGTCGGACGGTAAACGACACTTCATGGCGAATACCGGCGGCATCCAGAAAATGAACTTCTTTCGCGGGCAGGTCAACCACAAAGGCAAACTCATCCGCATTGGTTCCGGCGGCGACATTTTCGAGACCGAGGAAGGACAAGCCGGCTCCGGCGATGTCTTGATGGCGCAAACCGGGTCGCTGGTTTATTACGGCATCCACGTCAACGACGTCTATGCCTACTTCCTCACCGGCAACAAAACGGGCGGCATCATGCCGGCGCAAACGACCTTTCCAGATAGCGCAGCAGAACTCAAGCTGGTCACCGATTACGCCAAGAAACACGGCAAGACTCTTGCCGATTCCAAGGCCCTGGTCATTGAGCTGAAGACGTCCTGGGTCCGATTGGACAAACTTCCCAATCCGGATACCTACATTCAGTTGCTGGCGGAAATCCCGACCTACACGAAAACCAACACCAAATGGACGCCGACGGGGAAGAGCGAGAAAGTCAAGCTGGCCCTCGTCGGCATGCACGTGGTCGGGACGGTGAACGGCCATCAGGAAATGGTCTGGGCCACTTTCGAGCACTTCCACAATGCGCCGAACGGCAAATACACCTATACGAACAACAAAGGCAAAACGGTTACGATGAACCAGAACACGGCTGGCTCATGGCTGTTCTGCAAGTCCAAATCCGCCGGGCCCTTCAACATTCCTCACATGAAATTGATGGGCAACGATATTGTTGCTTACCCAATGCAAACCATCAGTCCAAGTGACACACTTCGCAACCAGGCCTGGGGGGAAGGCACGACGGCCAACAATACGGCGATCATCTCCCTGAATGACAGCGTTTTAGGACTAATGCCCGCCGGCGATGTGCGCAAGAACTATGGGCTCATCGGCGCCCTTTGGACGAATGGCAAGCTTCCCAACACACCGGGCTCCACCCAACTTGGTTCCCTTCAGCTAGCCAATGCGACGCTGGAAACCTACGTTCAATCGACCTCTCCACCTCCAGGCCCGACCACGAATGGCGTCAACTGTTTCATGTGTCACCAAGGAAACGGGCTGGGAACGCCTGGTGGCGGCGGACTCAGCCATATTTATGGCGACCTCGTGCCATTGAAGGTGAAGTAGGTCCGCGAAGTTCGATCTTGGTGTTCAGAACGCTTGCACGACGGGGCGGCGCCGCCCCGCCCCGTCTTTGTTCACCACCGCCGCCGTGCCACTCGGTTGAGGACGCGCGAGCCAAGCCAGAAGGGAAGAATTACTGGTCGGGTGCCCAGTTCACAAAGCGCCCAACACCCATTCTCTGCTTAAGAGGTGCAACCATGCTTCCGTTCACACGCCGTTCTTTATTCGTGGGGGTCGCAGCCGTCATGTTGTCGATGTCCCTCGCCAACGTCGGCCAGGCCCAGCACGTTCGCCACGACGCCCGTTCCGTCGACGGCCAGAAAATGCTGAAGATATACGCCAAGGCGGTGGCGAAGATGAAGGCCCTGCCCGAAGGCGATCCGAACAGCTGGACCTTCCAGTGGTACACCCACTCGGTGAAGGGCTCGACCAACAAGGCCGCCGAGATCATGCGGATCTACGGCGCCCCGATGAGCCCCAACAAAGCGCTGGCCCAGGACATGTGGGAAACCTGCCAGGCCCACCATGCCGGCAACAACGAAAATGAGTTCCTCCCCTGGCACCGCATGTACATGTACTACTTCGAGGAGATCATCCGCGACGTCAGCGGCGACAAAACGTTCACCCTGCCCTACTGGAACTACACCGTGGCGGGCAAGTTCCACGGCGTCATTCCGCCCGAGTTCACCATGAAGAACGATCCGCTGTTCAAGTCGTTGTACATCGAGAACCGCAACCCCGGCGTCAACGCCGGCAACCCGCTCGCCGGCACCCTCAGCCTCGATTCGCTCGCCGAGTGCTTTTACGAGCCGAGCAGCGGCCACCAGGGATTCAACATGAAACTCGATTTCGGACTGCACGGCACGGTCCACGTCCTGACGGGCGACGGGCAGAACATGGGGAGCGTCCCCTGGGCGGCGCGCGATCCGATTTTCTACCTGCACCATTGCAACATCGATCGCCTCTGGGCCAGCTGGAACAAGGCGGGACGCGTCAACCCAACCAGCATTCCCACAGGCCCCCCCAGCTTCATTTTTGCGGAAAAGAAGATGAAGGTGGTCGCCAAGGTTCCCGACTGGCTGGTCCCGCAGACAGAGAAGCACGGTTACTGCTATGATCACTATGAGCCGGTGCCGAAGTGCCCGACGACACCCAAACTCCATCTGGTGGCGCTCGCCGCTCAACTGAAGGTTGCAGCCGTGAAAACCAAAGGCGTCAAACTAGGCGACAAGAACACGCATATCAAGATCGAGCCGTTGGCGGTGAAGGAAGGGGCCAAGCCAGTGCCGTTCCATCAACGGGTGAAGATGCTGGCGCAGGACAAGCACCTGATTCTGGTGCTGAAGGACCTGCACGCGGACATGCAGCCGGGGGTGCTCTATAACGTCTATCTGGAGCTTCCCGAAGGGGCGACCGGCGACAAGGCCAAGCCGCACCTGGTCGGGCAAATCAACTTCTTCCACGCGGTCGCGCACGGCGATCACGGGCATAAGGCGGAGCCGACGGGGCCGGAGAAGTTCTACTCCTTCGACATCACCAAGCTGGCCCAGACGCTGCACGCCAAGGACCTGCTGCACGAGCATGTCATGGTGACGATCGGCCCCGCCGGCCAACCGGCGGACAAGGCCAACCCGGTGATCGGCGAGATTTCCATTATCGAGCATTGATCTCGGTTCACGGACCGACCCCCGCCTTCTGAAGTAACGAGAGACGGGGCATCATTGCCCCGCCTCTCGGCAAATCGCGCGAATCCGCTCACCTGATTGGCATAAATGAACTGATGACCGCTGTTTACGGATGAAGATCTGGGACATGAATTCCATGTTCGATTTCTCCTCCTCCAAGGACTCAAAGGACCACGATTGCGGAATCTGGAAAACCGTTAGCGGTGCATCCTGTTTTGCCTCAGTCGAATCTGGAAGATTGCTCCGTTCGGGTTAGTCTGACCTGAACGGAGGTTCCATCATGAACAGCGAACGTCGTCATCTCAACCCCCAAGAGAAGATCGTCGCCCTCAAGCGGCATCTGCTCGAAGGGGTCCCCGTCTCCACCACGCAAGCGCGTTCCAAGGTACGCATCGACGTTCCCGAAGGTGGCAAGCTTTTCGTCAGCGGTCGGCACATCGACGTCGCCCCGGGGCGCCGCGTATTTGAGACGCCGCTGCTGGCGGCGGGCCAACTCTATTTTTACGACATGCGCATCGACGTAGACCATGAGGATTAATTCAAAATCGATTGCATTCGATTGATGGCGTCCCGTCCTCCCCAGGTTGGATCCTCCGTACTCGAAAGTGCTGGAGCATTGCACTTCTCCTTCGTTCTCGTTTTGGGCCATTCGCTATTCGTTCCTCGTTGCATTTCTCCAAAGAAACGCGGCAAAGACCTTGGCGAACCGCGAGGCAGGATCGTAAAATGCACGTACACGGAGGAAAAAACGGGGCCGTTTTGGGTCCGCATAGCCGGTGTCACCTGAATGTCGGTGAATCGCGACCGAACGAGGAAAATGAACCTAACCCGGAGAGCAATCGACAGTTAAACGTAATTCTTACGTTGATGCAATGTCAGCCGGAGTGGCGGAATTGGCAGACGCGCCAGGTTGAGGGCCTGGTTCCTGTAATGGGAGTGCAGGTTCAAGTCCTGTCTCCGGCA
>JACXTT010001631.1_pt1 | contig 36971 bp, 34 predicted proteins | sample 9270951 | NCBI WGS metagenome assembly JACXTT01 (sample SAMN15532306, study PRJNA645909) | rock metagenome | isolation source: weathered quartz diorite | place: Puerto Rico | collected 2017-06-21
CTGCGAGGCTATCAGCCCACCGACCGGCACGGCAACGCCTACTTCATGACCGCCTATCCAGGCTGGTATCAGGGCCGGGCGGTGCACATCCACGCCAAAGTTCGCGTCTTCAATGGCGAGCAGGAGAGCCATGAGTTCACCAGCCAGTTCTTTCTGGACGAAGCGTTCACCGATCAGGTCTACAAGCTGAACCCGTATAACACCCGGGGGGCGCGCGACACCCTGACTTCCACCGACGGCATTTATCGCGGCGCATCGGCCACGGGAACGGCGATCACGGCCGATAGCGGATCCTATCTGATGCTCGCGCTTCGCAATAAGACGAGCTGGGTCGAAGCGGACGCCAAGCTGATTTGCGATCTGAGTCTTGGGAGTTCGCCCGACCAGGTACCAGGTGGCGGCGGACCGGGCGGCCCGAGTGGCGGCGTGCCCCCGGGAGGCGGTCCACCTCCGGGAGGTGGGACGCCGCCGGGCCGGCCAACGCCGTAGCGTTTGTCACCGGGAGGCTTACGGCCTCCGCGTTTCCTTTCGGTCCATGTCTTCGCGGCGCCATTTTGGCACCAGTTTTTCCAATTCGTACAACACGCGGCTGATGTCGCGCATCCGGTCGGTGATGCCGTAGGTGACTTTTGCGGGATCGTAGGTTCGTATCGCGATAGACAAAGCCGCACTGCTCCAGCCGCCGGAGGCGTTCGGTTAGCATCCGGGACGATACGCCGTCCACCTTTTTGCGCAGCTCGCCGAAGCGCGACGGGCCGTCCGTGACCAGGACCCACAAAATGTGTAGCGTCCAGGGACCCGCCAGCAAGGGCAGTAACTCATGGATCGCGCAGGGCCTCGCCCCTGTCTCTTTCACCGTCTTCGTGGTTACCATTTCCTCACCTGGTTGTTTAGATACCACCACCAGCTTTTTGGATTTAGGTTATTTTTTGTAACTAACAGGAAATTCCTAAATCGAAACGGGCTGAAGGGAAATTGATTCCAATGTCCACCAACTCGCTTTCGATTCCCCGCTCCGGGGCGGCAGCCGCCTGGAGCGAAAACCGGCTCTCCAATCTGACCGTTCCCGCCGGAAGAGCGTTCTACTCGCTGATCTTTTGATGGCCGGGCTGGGGCATTTCTCATCGACTACTATCGCCTGTGCTGAGAAACAGGGCGTTCCGCTGGCCTCGATCGCAGTACCTTTTTCCGGGGTCCTGGCTTTGGCCGGCGGACTGAGCATACTGCTCGGGTACATGCCCGCGTCGGCGCGTGGCTGCTGGTGCTGTTCCTGGTTCCGGTGACGGCGATGATGCACAATTTCTGGGCGGTGAAGGACCCGGCGGCGGCGCGCTGCTGATCGCGCGGTTTGGCGCGGGCCCGTTCAGCCTGGACGCGCGGGCGGGACGCTGAAGAGTCCGCCTGTCATCAAAAGGTCGCTGTCGCGGTCTTGGTGTGTGTCTGCCACGTTACGGTGCCTTTGTCTGCTGCTTCCGGTTGTTGCCGGCCTGCCCGCATTCGCTTCTTTTGAGTTGAATCGCGGGCAGGTTCATCCGGCGGTTTCTTTCCTGTATCGCGGCGATGGATCAGCAGTTTTTCTGATGTCGGACTACGCGGTTTTCGCTGCCGCGGGGCGGCCTGTGGTACGAATGACGTGGCTCGGCGCGAACGCGAACAGCCGCTGGGAGGCTGGCGAGCTTCTTCAGGGGCGTGTCTACTATTCTTCGACGATGGGAGGCGCTCCGACTTACGGGAGCGTCGTTCAGCGAGGTTTGTATCCGGGGATTGATTTAGTATTTCTGGATTCGCCGGCGGGGCCGGAGTACGATTTTGTTTTGCATCCGGGGGCGGACCCGCGGAGGATTCGTCTCGGGTTTGACCCGCCTGTGGAGATTGCCGCGGATGGCGGTCTTTGTCTGGGCTCGAGCGCCGGGACTAGCCGCCACGCCGCAGACAAGAATGTCTGCGCCACGGTCCATCAACGGCCGGTGTTGTTTGAGGTTAGCGAGGGCTGGCGGAGGCTTGTGAAAGGTGGGTTCCTCCGGCTTAGAGGCGGCGAGATTGGGTTTCGGGCCGGGAATTATGACAGGAACCGAGATCTGGTGATTGACCCGCTGATTACCTTTTCGAATACCTTCGAGCCGCGCGTGGACAGCGCCACTCCGGCGGTGGTGGACGCGGCCGGCAACAGCTATGTCACCGGCCAGCGGATTATGGTGGACGTCGGGACGGGGATCGGCGGCACTCCCAAGATGAGCATCGACGGCGTGGTGACTAAGATCGCGCCGGACGGCAGGACGGTGCTGTTCACCACATACATTCAGAACGGGCCGATCGCGGGAGTCGCCATCGGGCCGGACAGCATTGTGGTGCTGGCGGGCTCGGCGTTCAATGAGAGCGTGGGTGTCGCCGCTACTCCCGGAGCGTTTCAGACCGATGGCGGACCCGGTTTCGCGGCGAAGCTGGCGCCGGGGGGAGCCGTGGCATGGGTGGCGCGGCTGAACGCGAGGCCTGCCGCGGTCGCGTCCGACCCACTGGGCAACCTGTTCGTCACCGGGGCCGCGGGTTCGACGTTCCGCACCACGCCGGGGTCCTACAAGCCCGCCATCGGCCAGGGCCGCTGCAACGCGCGTTTCGCGATCGAGCCCTTTGCCTGCGACGACGCGTTCGTCGTGAAGATCCATCCGGACGGGAAATCGCTGTTCTACGCAACGTTCCTCGGCGGAACCTGGGAGGACGCTGGAACGGCTATCGCCGCCGACGCCACCGGCTCGGCGTTCGTCGCGGGGAAGACTAACTCCGACGATTTTCCGGCCACCGCGAACGCTTTCCAAACCGGCTTCGGAGGAAGAATTATCCTTGGCCCGGTCAGCTACGGCGATGCCTTCGCGGCGCGTCTCGACTCTTCGGGCAGCAGCCTGATCTACGGCACGTACCTGGGGGGCGCCGGGGCGGACACCGCTACCGCGATCGCTATCGACGCCGATCAAGCCACGTATGTCACGGGCGCATCCGGCGATCCAGCGAAAATTCCGACGACCACTGGCGATGTCTTCACTGTCAAGCTCAATCTACGGGGCGAAGGGTTATGGTCCACCCGCCTTACCTCAAAAACGCCCTCGAGTGGGGGACGTATCGCGGTTTCGCCTTTTGGCCATGCTTATGTTTCGGCTAGCGGCCCGATCGTTCAGCAGCTTGAAAACCGCCTGCCCGCATTGTGCGACCCCTCCGCGGCCGTGATTTCGCTCAACACGTCCACCGGCCTGGTAGAAGCCTGGCAGGGACTTCGCGCCGCCGCAGCGCCCGTTCTGGCCACCGGCGAACCCGGAGTGGTTGTTGCGCTGGCTCCAGGCCTCGCGCCGGGCGACTTGTTGTTCTCGCGCATCGACTTCACGAGGGAAACGCGGCTCGCGCTTACCTGCGTTGTGAATTCGGGCAGCCTTCAGGCGCAACCCGCGGTTTCTCCGGGCGAACTGGTGTCGGTGCGGGGAGTGGGCCTGCGGGGCGCTGTCCTGCGGCTGGGCGGCGTGCAACTGCCGGTCTTCTATTCGGGTGACCAGCAGGCGGGCGCGATGATTCCCTACGACACTCCGCTGTGCGCATCCACGCTGACCGTGGAGCAGGGCGATCTGACCGATGCGTTACCCATCCGCGTGGCACGCATAGCCCCGGGCGTCTTCACCGTGGACGGCTCGGGAACAGGGGCCGCCGCGGCGGTGAACGAGGACGGCACGTTCAACTCGGCCGCGCATCCGGCCGAGCGAGGCAGCCTGGTCAGCTTTTACGCCACGGGATTCGGACCCCTGACGCCGCTGCCTCCGCTGGTGGCTCCGCTGATGCCGCCGTTTCCTTTACTCACTGCACCGGTCGCACTTTATCTATCGGCGCGGGGACCCCAGACCGCCACCGGCGCCGAGATCGTCTACGCGGGCGCCAGCACGGGCCAGGTCTCCGGCCTGCTGCAGATCAACGCCCGGATTCCGATGGACTCAACCATCGGCCGTGCCGCCCTGCGCTTCGTGTTCGGAGCGGAGGCGACGGCCGAGCGCACCCAGGACGGCGTCTTTCTATACACCAAGTAGCTCGGGCCACTCAAATTTCTGCTTGACATTCGAGCCGTTTCGTACTAATTCATTAGTAGACACGGTATGCGAAAAGAAAGCGCCACGCTCACATCCCAGGAACTGGAAATCATGAAGGTGGTCTGGGAGCTGGAATCGGCCACTGTCCGAGGGGTTTACGAGAAGCTGCTGGAAAGCCGCAAAGTGGCCTACACCACGGTGATGACAATGATGCAGATCCTGGAGCGCAAGGGCCACCTCAAAAAATCCTCCGCCGACCGCGCTTTCGTGTACCGCCCGGCCAAGCCGAAGAGTCAGGTGATCCGCCAGATGGTCCGCGAGTTCGTCACGCGCGTGTTCAACGGCTCTGCCGAACCGCTGGTAATGCACCTGGTTGAGGACAGCCGGCTTTCCAAGGACGAGCTGGCGCACATCTCCAGGGTGATCTCGGAGAAGAAACCGGAGAAGAAATGAAATGTCGCTGCTGACTCAGAATCTCTCCGCCTGGTTCGTGCAAGCCGCGCTGGTGGCGGGCGCGGGAGCGCTTCTGCCCCTGGTGTTCGGCCTGCGCCATGCGCGGGCGCGGTTGCCCTACTGGCAGACCGTTCTGCTGCTTTGCCTCGCGCTGCCTTTCGTTCAGCCGCGCCGGCCCCTTGCCGGAGACGGCGCGGGAGTGGCTTCGGGCGTGGCGTTCCGCGAGGCCACTCCTGCGAAGACGCCGGCCGGCGTGCCTTATGAGAAGATCCTGCTTTTCGTTCTGGCCGCGGGAGGGGTAGTGCGTTTCGCGCGCCTCGGCGCCGGTCTGGTCCGGCTTCGCGCTTGGCGCGCCGGTTGCCGCCCCTTCTCGCACTCTTTGCCGGAACGGCTCGGGATCGCGGCGCAACTGGCGATCTCGGACGACGTCAGCGGGCCGGTGACGTTCGGCTGTAGCCGTCCGCTGGTGCTGGCGCCGCCCAGCTTTCTCGAACTGCCGGAGACCCAGCAGGAATCCGCCCTCTACCACGAGTTGATCCACATCCGCCGAGGCGATTGGGCTGTGACGGTCGCGGAAGAAATCATCAGCGCGGCGTTGTGGTTCCATCCGGCGATCTGGTGGCTGCTGGGCCAGATCCAACTCGCCAGAGAACAGGCGGTGGACCGCGAAGTGGTGCGGCTGACCGGCTCGCGGGAAGCGTATCTCGAAACTTTGCTCGCCACCGCCTCGGCGCAGACGGACCTGGACCTGGCGCCGGCGCCGCTGTTCCTACGCAGGCGTCACCTGGCCCGTCGCGTAGGGGCGTTACTCAAGGAGTCCACCATGTCGAAACCGAGGTTGTTACTGTCCCTGGCCGCGAGCCTGCTTGCCGTGCTGGCAACCGGCGTCGTGTCGATGACGTTCTTCCCGCTGCGCTCCACGGCGCAGAGCCAGTTCAACGTCACGATTTATCGCAATCAGCCGGCCTATCCGGCGGCGGCCGTGGCCGCTGGCATACAGGGTCAGGTCATCGTCGACCGGACGATCGGCCCAAACGGTGAGACGACCGATGTGCGCGTTGCCAGCGGCCCGGCCGGACTTCACGAGGCGGCCCTCCGCCTGGCCCGCGAGTCGCGCCTGAGCACGGGCGCGGCTCCTCCGCCGAGAAGCGCGCTGATCGCCGTGAACTTCGTACTACAGGACGAGCCGTCCGCGCCGGTTAAGCGCATACGCGTCGGCGGCAACGTCCAGGCGACGAAGGTGATCTACAAGGTGAATCCGCCGTATCCACCCGAAGCCAAGGAAGCCCGCATCGAAGGTAAGGTGGAACTCCAGATCGTGATCTCGCGGGAAGGTGCAGTGAAGGAGGTAAACGTGCAGAGTGGAGAGGCCGTGTTGGCCCAGGCTGCCGTGGAGGCGGTGAAGCAGTGGCTTTTTGAGACCACGCTGCTCAATGGCGACCCGATTGAGGTGGTCGCTCAGGTTGACGTCAATTTCACACTTAAGGAATAGGAGCAATCAATGCGAAAACTCGTGATACTTTCTATAGCCCTCGCCGTGGCGCTGGTGGCCCAGTTGGTCGCCCAGGAAGCGAAGCGCATCCGCGTCGGTGGTAACGTGCAGGCCGCCAAGCTGGTGCATAAGGAAACGCCGAAGTATCCGCCCGAGGCCAAGGAGGCGCGCATCCAGGGGACGGTGCGCCTGGAAGCGGTGATCGCTGCCGACGGCAAGGTCAAACAGGTGACGGTGCTGAGCGGCGAGACGGTTCTGGCCGACGCCGCTGTGGAAGCGGTGCAACAGTGGGTCTATGAGAAGACACTACTGAACGGCGAGCCGGTCGAGGTCGTCACGCAGATTGACGTGAACTTCACGCTGAAGGAGTGAGGCGGGGCGGGCTAATAAGCTCGCCGCCCCTGCAACACAACACGAATTGACCCCACCGCGCTTGCGCTCCGCGCATCCTCCCGGCTATCCTGAAACTCACCTCGGCCCTGCCGCCAGGCTTCCGTCAGCCCCGATCGCTGGCCCATCTCGCCCGCTTCCATATGAAAACTTCGGTCATCCGTTATCGTGTCGCCGACTTTCTCAGGCAGTTTCCTCCCTTCGACCTGCTGCACGAAGCGGAAGTGCTCTCGCTGGCCAGTGGCGGCCGCGTGATCTTCCACGAGTCAGACGAATACGTGTTTCGCCAGGGCCAGGAGCGTCTGCCACGCCTCTGGGTAATCCAGCAGGGAAAGATCAAGATTGTCGAGGAGAGGGGCGAAACCGAAATTCTTCGCGACCTGCTGGGCGAGGGCGATCTTCTCGGACTCGGTGGCGTCCTGGCCGGGTCGTTCTACCGCTACTCCGCCCGCACGACCAGCGATGTGATCCTCTATTCGATCGATGCCGGCGCGTTCCTGGAAGCCGCGGGTCGTCATTCGAGCAGCTCGGTTTATGTCGCCGCCAATTTTCCAGACGCCCCTAACGGGCTGCCCTTGACCGCGGCGTCCGGAATAGACACTGCCGGCGACCGCCATGAAATCGCCTGGCTCGAATCGCCGGCGCCACCGCTCGAACGCGCCGTGCGGCGGCTGGTGTTGTGTAAGGCCGGCGAATCGCTGCGGGAACTCGCGCGGCGGATGACCGAACGGCGCACGGAAACCGCAGTAGTGACCGGGGACACGGGCCGGCCGATCGGAGTGGTGAACAGCCGGAGCCTCTGCGAACAGTTCGCCGCCGGCTGTGAAACGCTGGACACGTTCGCCGAGCCTTGCGCCGTGTCGCCAGGCCTTCCGGTAAAAATGTGTTTCCTCGAGATGGTCCGCGGCCGCTGCCAGTCGCTGGTGGTCACCGCCGATGGCTCCCTCGAATGCCCCCCAGAAGGCATTCTCACCGCCGCCGACCTCGCGCTTTCCTGCGGCCGCAATCCAATGCTGGTGATTCAGGAGCTGGTTGAGGCCGAATGCCCTTCGGACTTGGCCTATGGCCGCTCGCGCCTCATGGCCATGATCGCCGAAGGTCTCACTGCCCCGGCCCTAGTTCCCTGGTTCTCCAGCTATGCCTTGGAAATCGACGTTATCATCCTCGGACGGGTTGTGGAGTGGACGCTGGCTGACGCCGGCGCGCCGCAACAGAACGCTTGCTGGCTGTTCTTCGGCGCGTCCGGACGCGGGGATTCGCCGGCCATAACCGTCCCCGATTTCGGGATCGTCCTCCCTGACATCCCTCCGGAACAGGAGCAGGCCGCGCGAGACCGGTGGACACTCATCGCCGGCCACGTGGAAGCGCGGCTGCTGGAGTGCGGGTACCGGCCGCGCGCCGGCCAGCGGCTGCTGAAGCCGCACACTCGCTGCCGCACCCTATCGGCCTGGAAGGAATTTTTTGCCAGCCGCATCCAGGATCCGATCGGCAATGCCATCTTCGAGTCCCGATCCCTATTCGACATGCGCTTGGCGTTCGGAGACCGCGACCTGCTGGACTCCCTCCTCGGCGTGATCGACTCCGAACTGCGGGGGAGCGACTCCTTCCTGGCGGTCCTGGCCAACGACACCATGGGCAGCCTGCCGCCCCTGACGTTTTATCGCGACGTGGTAGTGGACATCGACGGCAGCGAAAAAAGCGCGCTCGATCTGGATACCGCCGGTCTCCGTCCGCTGGAGGATGCGGCGCGCGTCTTCGCGCTGGCCCGGCACGACCTCGCCGTCACCAGCACAGTGGAACGCCTGGAGGCGGCGGCTCAGGCGATGCCGGTGTACCGGAGCGTGTTTCGGGAGGCGGCCGAGGCGTTCCGCGTCGTAGCCTGCCACCGGGCCATCTCCAGCCTCGGCCGCCAGGAGGATTCCGGCATCATCTATCCTTCCGCCCTGTCCCGCTACGAGCAGACCGAGCTCAAGAAAACCTTCCAGTCCATTCACAGCTTTCTGGAGTTCACCGAATTCAACGCCGACACGCTTGCCCTCCTATGAACCCGCCCTCGCTGCCCGGCTTCGTCCTCGACTACTTCGCCGCCTTCGATGCCACCTGGACTGACGACACGCCGGCCGGCGAGGTTCGCTTCGTGGTCCTCGACACGGAGACCACCGGCCTCGATCCACGCCGCGACCGGATCATCACCATCGGCGCGGTCGCGGTCCAGGCAGGTCAGATCGTCCTCGAAGATTCCTTTGAAGCCTTGCTGCAACTGGCTTATAACGGGCCTTCTGTGACCGTCCACGGCATCACGCGCGAGGAAGCCCAGGAAGGATTGAGTGAGCCCGAGGCGCTGCGGCGTTTCCTGGGCTATCTTGGCGACGGCGTCATTGTTGGTCACCACATCATGCACGACGTCGAAACGCTGAATGCCGGATACGAGCGGAACTTCGGATTCCGGCTCAAGAACCGCCATCTGGACACAATGGACCTGACGTTGAATCTGGAGCGCGACGGAGCGTTTGCCGGGCGGCCTGAGTTTACGAGCTTCTCGCTTGACGCACTGTGCGCTTTCTTCGGAATTGCCGAGCACGACCGGCACACGGCTGGAGGCGACGCCTTTCTCACGGCGCAGATCTTTCTGCGGCTCCTCCGCGCCGCCTCGCGCGCCGGCCGCGCGAGCCTGGCGTTGGTGGCCGAGGCCTTCTCCCAGTCGCCCGCAGCGCCCGAAGGCGGCGCCGCGCCGAATCCCCCCCGTGCTGACGTAAGATTCGGTGTTGGCGTAAGTTCGAGTGCTAATGTAAGAAAATGACTCGTCGCCTCGCGCTCCTGCTGTGCTCTATCGCCTTGGCCTTCGCCCAGGAGAGGTCCTCCCGCTCGCTCTACGACCGGATCGGGCGCTACGACGCCATCGCCGGCATCGTCGACGAGTATCTGAAGGGAGTTCGCGGCGACCCGCAGTTCACCCGCTTCACCGGCCGGAGCGCCGACTCGCTAAAGCGCGCCAAGCAGATGCTGAAGGACCAGTTGTGCGCCCTGTCCGGCGGCCCGTGCACTTACGTCGGCCGCGACATGAAGACTGCGCACGGCGGTCTTGCCATCAGCGACGCCGAGTGGGCCATCAGCCAGAAGCACATGGCCGCCGCGCTCGACCGCATGCATCTCGCGGCTGCCGAGAAACAGGAGTTCCTGGCCATGGTGGACTCGCTGAGGACGGAAATCGTCGAAAAGCCGGGTGCCACACGCTAGGCTCTCCGACCCAGACTGAGAGCCTGCTAAGCTAACGGATTCCCTCCGGCATGCACGAAACCGCCTTCACTTATCCACTTCTCTTCGTGTCCGCGATCCTCGGCGGCGCCATCAATTCCATCGCCGGCGGCGGCACGCTGTTGACCTTTCCCGCGCTTCTCGCCGTTATCCACCCGGTTGCCGCCAATGCCACCAGCACCGTCGCCCTGCTTCCCGGCTCCCTGGCCAGCGCTTGGGGATACCGCGCCGAGCTCGCCGATTGCCGGCGCATGCTGGTCCTGCTATTCTGGCCCAGTCTCATCGGCGGTATTCTGGGTTCCCTTGCGGTGACGCGCTTTCCGGAACGAGTGTTCGAAAATCTGGTTCCATGGCTGTTGGTGGGCGCGTCCACGCTAATGCTGCTCCAAAGACCCATCGCGAAATGGATTGGCGCGCATCCGCACGAGGAGCCTAAACGCTCCACTGCCGCGGCCATCGTCTTCTTCCAGTTTCTTGTCGGCATCTACGGCGGCTATTTCGGCGCGGGTATCGGCATCCTCATGCTGAGCTCGCTGGCGTTCATGGGGATTCCGGACATCCACCGGATGAACGCAGTCAAGACGATTCTCGCCGCCACCATGAATGGCGTGACCGTCGTCATCTTCGCGCTGGAAGGCGTGGTGGTGTGGAAGTACGCCGCGGCGATGGCCGTCGCCTCCATCATCGGTGGCTACATCGGCGCCCGGATGGCCCGGAAGCTGCCCGCCGGCCGCGTGCGCCTCATCGTCATCGCCATCGGCTTCGGCGTCGCCGGCTACTCGTTCTACAAGCGTTTCGGCGGCTGACGTAGACCGCCAGTATCCGTTTGTGGTAGTAGATAGTCTACCACCCAATGCCGAAGAAAGAACCCTACCAGAACCGTATCGAATTCCTTCAGGGAACGCTGGACATGCTCATCCTTCGAACACTCCAGTGGGGTCCGCAACACGGACACGGGATCGGCCTGGCCATCCGGGCCAACTCCGGCGAGCTGCTCCAGGTGGAGACGGGCTCCCTCTATCCGGCCCTCCATCGCCTGGAGAAGAAGGGCTGGCTGGCATCCGAATGGAAGGTTTCAGAGAAAAACCAGCGAGCTAAATTCTACCGCCTCACCGCATCGGGCAAGAAGCAACTGCTGGCCGAGCAATCCAATTGGGACTTGCTTGTGAAGGCCATCGCCGGGGTGATGAAGCCGGCCCGCTAAGGCTGCCAGTCTACTGGCCGTTTGAATGAGGCCCACTCTCGTAGCTGATGCTGGCCTGGGTGGGAATCGCCAGCGCTGTCCCGGCTCTCTCCACTTGATCCAGGATTCGCAGGAAAAGTTCCTGCTGCACCTGCAAAAACTCGTCGCCGGCCCGGGTCAGCACGTAGGCGAACACCTCCAGATCCAGCGAGTACGTTCCCACGCCCACGAATCGCACCGGCAACTGGCCTCGTTCCACCTTCTGGTGCTCCTCTAACATGTTTCCGATGCTTTCGAGAAGACACCGCACCTGGTCCGGCGTGGTGTCGCGCCGCAGGTTCAGCGTGAACCGGAACAGCATCTTGTCGCGTTTGGAAAGATTCTCCAGGGTCATGGAAGAAAACTGCGCGTTCGGAACGGTGACAAGAGTGCGGTCCTGCGTGCGCAGGCGCGTGGAGCGCAGACCGATGTCCTCCACGGTCCCCAAACGGTCTCCGAACCGGCACAGATCTCCCACAAATACCGGCCGGTCGCTGATCACCGCGATCCCGCCAAACAAATTCTCGATGGTCTTCTGCGCCGCCAGCGCGATGGCCAGGCTACCGACGCCCAACCCGGCAAGGATGGTCGTAGTGTTGTAGCCCCAGTCGCTTAAGACGGCCGTTATCGTCAGCAGGAGAATCACCAGCTTCAAAGCACGGGAGACCAGCGGCAGCACCGAATATGAAAACGTTTGACGCCGCGTTTCCAGGCCTCTGCGCAGCCGGCCGACCGCCAGATCCGCGATGGCCATTCCGAGCCGGGCCAGCCCCAGAAAAAACAAGAACATCGAGGCGCGTTCCAGGAAGAGGCGTAACGAGGCCGAGGGTTCGATCCACGCGATCCCGGCCCGGAATCCGGCCACCGAAATCAGAAGACGGAGCGGTCCGGAGAACATAAGGAGCGCGCTCCGGTCCGCGGCGGGCGCAATGCGTTTCCAGGCCTGCTCCGCCGAGTACAGGGCCAACCGGGCCAAAGCCTTTGAAAAAGCCGCTAGAACCGCCACCAGCAGCGCCAGCGCAATCCAGCGCCAGAGTGGAGTGCCTATCAGCGTCCAGTTCACCAGCGGCTCCGGCAGGTATTTCTCCGCAGGAGAATCGGTCGTCAGCCGCGCCAGTTGAGGAATCAGGTCCACGCTGTCCGCCGAAAACAGCCAAACCGCTGCCCCTGAGCGCAGCGTGACCCTCTCCAACTGCAATTCCAGCTTGCGGCCGCCGGCGTTGAAAGCATCCACGCGATCCCGGTCCGGCGGAAGTCCATCAGTGCGGTCGCCTTCTGGATTTCGGCTCAATGCCGCTACGTCGAACTGAGTGTCGCGATCCAGCACCTGGGACAGTTGCAGTGCGAGCCGCGGGCCGTCCTTTAACCGGTCTCCGGCGGCGCGCTTTCGCAGATCGAGAAACCTCCAGGCCCGCTCATAATTCCGGGCGTGGCAGGTTTCAAGGAACGTGAACACGGAGCTTTGTGGCGTGTCCCGATTGAGCGGATCCTGTGGCCTGGCCGCGGCGGCGTCGTGCGCCTTCTCCGGGGCGGAAGGAGCGGGCGCAGTCTGCGCTCGCGCAGCGGCGCTCAGCGCCAGCGTTAGCGCGAAAGCTCCGCGAATTGCTATGAAAATTCGGGTTTTCACCTTCTCTTTGCTGTTGGGTGGCGCCAATTCATCTTTGTTCCTGGCACGTGCCGTGCCACAATGCGGTTTCCTTTCCAGCTATTGGGTAAAGCGTCCCCTGTCGAGGCGCACACTTCAGGACGAGGCGTTTTCAATGCGCCTCCAGGGCGCGACGCGTAAGAAATACCGTGTAGGATTTCTTTAACAATATGATCTTCAGAAAAGTGGTCCTTAGGAGCTGGGATGCCTTCCGCAGACTGAAGCGTGCGCCACCTCTGAGGGCCTCGTCACTTACCGATACAGAAGGTTGTGAAGATGCGGTTGAGGATGTCGTCGGCGGTGGTTGCGCCAGTGATTTCGTCGAGGGGACGGAGGGCGCTGTAGAGGTCGAGCAGCAGCATCTCGTGAGGGATGTTGTCCTCGGCTGCCGCTTTTGCTTTATCCAGGGCGAGGACTGCGTCTTCCAGAAGGCGCTGGTGGCGGATGCTGGTGATGAAGCCGGACTCCTGCCAGGTTTCTGTGTCTGGGATGATGGCGGCGCGGAGAGCTTCGATCCCTTCGCCCGTTTGGGCGGATACCGCGAGGAACGGGTCGTCGAGCCCGGCGCGTCGCGTGAGGTCGCTCTTGTTGCCGGCAAGCAGCCATTTGCCTTGGGACTGCGCCCGGGCGAGGATGTCGCGGTCGGTGGGCTCGAACGGCATGGACAGGTCGATCACCACCAGCGTCAGATCGGCGTCAGCCATGGCCTGAAAGCTGCGCTCGATGCCGAGGGATTCGATCGTTTCCCCGCCGTGGCGGATGCCGGCGGTGTCGACCAGCTTCACGGGGATTCCGCCGATGGAGGCCGTTTCGGAGACCAGGTCGCGGGTGGTGCCGGGAATGTCGGTGACAATGGCTCTCTCCTGCTCGAGGAGGCGATTGAACAAGCTGCTTTTGCCAACGTTGGGGCGGCCGACGATGGCCAGCGTCATGCCGTCGTGGACCAGTTTGCCGAAGGCGAAGCTGGCGGCGAACGCGGCGATGGCGTCGCGCACAGGCAGCAGGCGGCGCAGGATTTCGGCCGGGACGGCGACGCTCACGTCGTCTTCCGCGAAGTCGATGCCGGCCTCGAGCAGGGCGATGAGTTCGAGCAGTTGCTCCTTGATCGGGGCAAGGCGGCGGGAGACTGAGCCGGCGACTTGCTGGGCGGCGATTCGCGCTTGATAAAGCGTGGTCGCTTCGATCAAGTCGCGGACCGCTTCCGCTCTCGGCAGATCGATGCGGCCGTTGAGGAATGCCCGCAAAGTGAACTCGCCGGGACGCGCCAGGCGGGCACCGGCGTCAATGGCCCGCTCCACAGCGAGACGCAGGACGACGGGAGCGCCGTGACAGGCAATTTCGACCACGTTTTCGGCGGTGTAGGAGCGGGGCTGTTCAAAGAACGTCGCCACTACCTGGTCCACGACGCGGCCTTCGTTGTCGACCAGCTCAGCCAGTGAGGCCGTCCAGGGACGCCACTCCGGGGGGCTCTTCAAAAGCCGGTCGGCGATCCGGCGTGAAGCGGACCCGGAGAGGCGCACGACGCCAATGCCGCCGCGGCCGGGTGGAGTGGAAATGGCGACGATCGTGTCTTCGAGGGCGGACAAGAATCAGGGACGGCGGCGGGAATCGCCGCGCCGGGGGCCCATGGGCCGCCCACCGCCGGGGCGTCCGCGGCCACGGTCGCCTCCCCGGTCGCCACGGCCGAAACTGCTGCTTCGCGGCGGGGCTGGGGGCGGAGGAGGCGGAGGCACGCTGGCCATGCCGGCCGGGTAGACGATCACCAACCGGTTGGGGCCAGTGCCGGCGCTCTCGCTGCGCAGGGTGGTTTCCTCGCGCAAAGCAAGATGGATGACGCGGCGCTCCCGGCTGTTCATCGGGTTGAAGAAGAACGGCGTGCCGGTGCGCTTGACCTTCTCGGCGGCCACGCGAGCACTGACCCGCAATTCCTCGATGCGCAGAGCGCGATAGTCGTTGGCGTCGAAACAGATCCGCGAATGGTCCTCGGAGGCCATCCGCAGGTATTCCATGAAGACGTGCTCCAGCGCCAGCAGCAGTTCGGCTTTATTGCCCAGCAGCAGATCGACGTCGGGACCGGTGAACTTGACGGAGACGTCGGGGTTTTCAAAATCCGGATGGGGGGAGGCATCGTCAATCAATTGATATTCGACGTCGAAGCCGGCGGTTTGGAGAAGGGGACGGAGGAACTGATCCAGCTTGGCCGCGACCTTCTCGATGGTGTATTTCTTTTCGCTCACCGGCTATTTCTTCCCCTGTTTTTTTCCGGAAGCCGCCGCCGGCGCGAGATCGGCCGGGGTCATGGTCCGGTTGAAGAACCACTGCTGGGCGATGGCAACCAGGTTGCCAGTGACCCAGTATAGCATCAGGCCGCTGGAGACCCCGTAGAACATCACACCCATGAAAAGCGGCATGTACTGCATCACTTTTTGCTGCGCCGGGTCGCCTCCGGTGGGAGGCGTCATTTTGGAAAGGAAAAACTGGGAGCCGATGAAGGCGATCGGGAGGATGCGAATGGCGAGGGTTTCGGCCTGCGAAAGATCGGTTACCCAGAGCCAGTTTGCCTGCCGCATCTCGATGGCGATGGTGAACACTTTATAGAAAGCGAACAGGAGCGGCATCTGGAGCACCAGCGGGATGCACCCGCCGAGCGGGTTTACTCCATGCTTCTGGTACAGCGCCATGACGTCCTGGTTCTGCTGCTGCTTGCGCGGATCGCGCATGCCGATGTCTTTGTACTTTGCGTTGATGGCGTTGATCTGCGGCTGCAGCATCTGCATCTTCTTCATCGACTTGAGGCTGGAGAATTTCAGCGGCAGCAGAGCCATGTTGATGAAGATGGTGGCGATGATGATGGACCAGCCGTAGTTGTGGACGTAGGCGTCGTTCAGCCAGTGCACCATCAAAAACAGGGGTTGGGCGAGGAACGAAAGCCAGCCGAAATCAACGACTGTCGTCAGCCGCGGATTCACCTGCTTGAGGATGTCGAGATCCTTGGGGCCCACGAAGAGAGAAAGGCGATTCTGTCCTTCTCCGCCGACGGCGACTCCGACGAAGGCGATTTCATCCTTCGCGCCGGGAGGAGGAACGCTGTCGGAGAAAGTTTCCACTTCGAGCGCCCCGCTGCCGGCGGGCAGAAAGAGGGCGGCGAAGTAATTGTCCTCGACACCGGCGAAGTGGAACGATCCGGAAATGCTGACCGGGCCGTCCTTGGCGGCCTTCGCCTCATTGGTGATCAACTTGTTGGCCGCGCCGTCGAAGTAGGTGACGCGCTCCATCGTGCCGATATTGGGGACGGCGAGATCGCCGAAGCCTCCGCGCCAAGCCAGCAAGTGCGGAACCGGCACGCCCGAATCTGTGAGCTCGGAGGAAAGAGAGACCAGGAAACCGGACTTTTGGAAGCGAAGGCTCCTCTTGACCGTGGTCCGAGTGTTGGAGAACTCGAAATCCACACCCAGGCCGTCTTCGGATTTCTTGACTACGAACAGCCCGCCGTTGGACGTGGAGGCCGCGGCCTGGTTCTTGGAAATGATCGAGAGCGGGAACCCGGTTTTGGAAGCCGCGTTGGGGTTCACAAGGTCCAGCGGGCGGCGCAAGGAATCCTTATATTTCTTCAGCACCCAGCTTTTCGCCACCGCGCCGCGATTCGTGAACGTGACACGGAATGTGTCCGTGTCGATGACCACTTCCTCTTCCGACTGGGCGGCGACGCCGGAGGGTGGCGGAGCAGCGGCCGGGGTTTTCGCGGCCGGCTTCGAGGAAGCAACGGCCGGCGCGGCGGCGGCCTGCGGGGCGGGAGCCGGCGCCGCTTGGGGTGATGCGGCGGCCGGCTTGGTCTCCACGCTGCGCTCCGGAGGCGCCTGCGGAGGCATGATCTTGGCGGCTTTGAAGAAGTAAGGCGTCCCAAACAGCACGGCCAGCATCAGGACGAGCGCGATCAGGAGACGGATCTCCATCGACAGCTCCTTGGGCTGATTGGGGCCTTTGCTCTGGTTACCGCCGTTGGTCGGATCGGCCATAGTTTCCCTGTCTTACTTAACGGGATCCACGCCGCCGGGGTTCAACGGGTGACAGCGGGCCAGCCGCCGCAGTCCCATCCACAATCCTCTGGCGGCGCCGTAACGCTCCACCGCCTGGCGCGAATATTCCGAGCAGGTGGGATAGAAACGGCAAGCCGAGGGCAGCAACGGCGAGATCATGAGCTGATAGATCCGGATGAGGCCGGAGACCCACCTTGAGATACACCACCACCGCAGCGGCGGAAGAATTTTTCCACTTCGCGCATTACCTCCGGAAACGGAGCCGTGAGCACTCGACGGCGCGGGTTGAAGACAATGTCCCATCGATTTCCTAGCAGATGAAGGTGCTCCCGGGCGGCTTCTCGCATGCGCCGCTTGATACGGTTCCGCACAACCGACCCGCCGATGGCGCGGGGCACGGTGAAGCCGACACGCGGCCCAAGGGACGCTGCCGTCTGGGATTCCGGTGCGCGCAAACAAAACGCCGTGAACAACGGGCCGTTGAATTTGGCGCCATGTTCATAGACCTTGCGAAAGTCGCGGGATCGAAGGAGGTGTGCGGTTTTCGGGAAGCAGGCGATGCTACCTCTCCGAGCTGACGGTAAGTTTCTTGCGGCCGCGCGCGCGGCGGCGAGAGATGACAGCCCGCCCGTCCTTGGTTTTCATACGGGTCAAGAAGCCGTGCGTTTTGGCGCGGTGGCGACGGTTCGGTTGAAATGTACGTTTCGGCATGTTAGGTGATCAGCGCCCGCTCCGGAGGACTTGCCTGTGGCGAGCTTCCTCGTGCAAATTTCCTAAGACTTTTATTATAAGACAATCCGGTGCCGGGTGTCAGGCGATTGTTGGGGCCAGGCCATTGCCATTGGCGGCCCGGTATCGAACTGTGCCATCGGGGAGCTAGGATAGTTCTATGTCCATCCGGTCGAGCGCGGATCTTGAAGGTTTGCAGAGGATTGGGCGGATCGTGGCGCGAGCCCTGCGGACCATGGCGGAAGCGACGCGGCCCGGCGTTACGACGGCCGAGTTGAATGCGATTGGAGCGCGCGTTCTGGCCGAAAGCGGGGCGCGGTCGGCGCCTCCATTCGTCTACGGCTTCCCGGGCGAGGTTTGCATCAGCGTGAACGACGAGGCCATACACGGCATTCCGGGCGGCCGTCAAATTCGCGACGGGGACCTGGTCAAGCTGGACCTGGTGGCGGAGAAGGACGGATACTATGCCGACGCCGCGGTGACCGTCACCGTCCAGCCATCGTCCGAACTGGCGTTGGCTCTGCAGCGCTGCGCGGAGCGGGCGTTCCGTCGCGCGATGCACTCGGCGCGTGCCGGGAACCGGGTGTGGCACATCGGGCAAGCGGTGGAGCGCGAGGTGCGGGCGAGCGGCTTCCGGGTGATCCGCGAACTGTGCGGCCATGGCGTGGGCCGGTCCATCCACGAGGAGCCGCAAGTCCCGAATTTCGCCGATCCACGCGCCCGCCAGCGGCTGACCGAGGGCCTTGTGCTGACCGTGGAACCGATCCTGGCCGCCGGCGACGGGCGCGGTGTGCTGGGGGACGACGGCTGGACGGTGCGCACGGCGGACGGCAGCCTGGCCGCGCATTTCGAGCATACCGTGGTGATTACGCGCGGTGAGCCGCTGCTTCTGACGGCGGCCTAGCAGACAGATGAAGCAGGTTTAACGAATGGGTGCGGAACAGACCCGTTCGCTAGCGCATCTTATCTACCGGAGAGGTAGAAAGATGGCTCCCACGGATGCGGGAACGCCGGTACGCGCCCCTGGCGGTGCGCGAGGCGGTGAACAGCGGATGGTGAAGGGGGACCTTCACTCCGTGATGAGAGAGCAACTGGATTTCCTAATCGAGCATGTGGAATCCGGGTGCGGCGGATGCTCCTTCTGCGACCGTTACGGGCGCGCGAAGAGCATTCTGCTGGAAATCTTCGCCGACTGAAGCGCCCGGTGTCCGCCTTCGCCGGACATCACGCTACTCGCCGGGCCGTCTCTTGAACCTGCTGGGCAGTGAGCAGCAGCCCGATCCGCTCCCCCAGGTAGCGGGTCAGTTCCAGCGGAAAGATGCCTCGGAACCGCGTGGTATCGAAGTACAGCCGGACCTCGCCGATGGCATGTCCCTCCGCTACCACCGGGGATGAGAAGACCGAGCGATAGTTTTCCTCCAGCAGTTCCAGCGCGGCGGCCGCATCGCGGGCCAGCACGGCCTGACGGGCAAACACCGCCGTTAGACTGTTTTCGGTGCTTCCGGGTGCGCGGAGCGAGAGAGCCAGCCCCAAGGCTTCAAAGTTTTCGAGCGTTTCCCGCACCAGGTTCGAAACCTGCCGCGTCACAATGGCGCCTGCATTCACGCTGACTTGTTGATTCCACATCCTGTCTGACATTTGGATCCCTTCCGCAGGTTCGGGAGGAGACACACATATTCCTGAACCGGCGCTGATTTGGGTTTACACGGATTACCGGGTGCAGAGCCCCGGGCGGTCACTGGAGAGGGAAACTGCGACAACAACCGTAGAAAGTCCGCTCCCGCGCCAAGTAATCTTGGCGGCGTGGAGACAGGCGGCTTGGAGAAGGATGCAGCATTGATACTCTATTGTCATTCTACGCCGGGGACCTTGGGAAGTCAAGAAGAATCCATATATTTTCTATCGACTACAAGATGAATGGTTTTTGAACTTTTATTTTCATCCTGATACATCCCACTTTTCAATCATCTACTCACCTGATAGGCTTATAGATGAGTGGATCTGTGCGCACAATCTCCAAGAAGACCAAGTACGGGCTGCGGGCCCTCTACGCGCTGACCCGGAAGTACGAGCAAGGGCCGGTGCTGATTCCCACTCTCGCGCGGGAAGAGCAGATTCCACTAAAATTCCTGGAGGCGATCCTGCTCCAGCTCAAGCGCGCGGGCCTGCTGGACAGCAAAAAGGGGAAGCGCGGCGGCTACCAGTTGAGCGTGCCTCCGGAGGAAGTAACGCTGGGTTCGGTGATCCGATCCATTGAAGGCCCGCTGGCGCCGCTTCCATGTGCGAGCGAGACCGCGTTCCGGCGCTGCGACGAATGCGACGACATCACTCAGTGCGGTACGCGGCTGGTGATGCGGCAGGTAAGGGACGCGACGGCGGCGATTCTGGACCGGACGACACTGGCCGACGTGGTTCGTGAAATCGACCGCGTGAAGGAGGAAAAACAGGCTGAAGAAGCGCACATGTACTACATTTGAGCAGCGATTTGAGACCCGCCCGCCGGACCTTGAACTTTCCGGCGCGGTTGTGGTTCAATGTGGATTCAACTGAGAGCGGAGCATCACCAAAAATGGCATACGTTATTGCTGAACCTTGCATCGGAACAAAAGACACGGCTTGCGTGGACTCCTGTCCCGTGGACTGCATCCATCCGAAGAAGGACAATCCGAAATTCGAGGCGGAAGAGCTGCTGTACATCGACCCGGTAGAGTGTATCGACTGCGGGGCTTGCGTGCCCGTGTGTCCGGTGTCGGCGATCTTTGCGCTTGACGATCTGCCGGAGAAATGGAACGATTTCACGGCGAGGAACGCCGCCTACTTTGGGCGCTAAACGGGATTTGAGGGGAACGGAAACGGCCTCGGGCGATGCCCGGGGCCGTTTCTTCTTGCGCGGGACCCCACCAGGCGCGATCCCGGGTGTGGCGGGAACCCTGCTCACGGAATAGGCCAGGTCGCGTCTAATCGTCCGGGCATCGAGGCTCAGGGGATCGGACTTGCCCAAGGCCACGATGCCAGGTAGCGGTTTTCAAGGAGTTGGTGATGACATCCCAAGTCGCGCTGCTTTCGCTCCTGATCCTGAGCGCGGATACGGCGCCGGCGAGGTCGAATGCCGCCGGCGAATATTCCAGGCACCTCGACGCGCTCGCTGAATTGTCGATTGGCGTCGCGCAGGCCATGCCCGCCGAACAATTTGGTTTCCGGCCCCATCCGGAATCCATGCACGTCGGCGAATTGCTTGCGCACATCGCGACAACGAACTACCAATTCTGCGCCGGCCTGACGGACACCGGCCCGCCCGCGCCGGCATCGCCCACCGGCAAGGCGGCAATCGTCAAGTTCCTCGGCGATTCGTTCAGCTACTGTTCCGGGGTGGTTTCAAAACTTACCGAAGAGGAGCTGGAGAAGACACACAACTCTCCGGACGGACGGCTCAGCGGACGGGAGGTCCTGCTGGCGATGTACGTTCATGTGGCGCACCATCGCGGGCAGGCTGAAATCTATCTCCGGGACGTTGGCATCAGGCCGCCGTCTTACAGGGTTTAACTGCGTAGGGTTTGACGGCGGGACGTTGTCGACGGCGGGCGCGCAGGAATCTCTGCGACAATTACTCGATGCGTTTTCTGCTCTTGCTCACTCTTCCGGCCTTTGCGTTCGCGCAAACCGCCCGCGTCAGCGCTGAAATCGGCAGGACGACCGTCTATGAAGGGCTGGCGCTTTCGCCGGACGGCAAGAACCTTGCCTGGACGCAGACAGCCGCTTCCCGGGAGCAGCCGCAGTTGTGGGCCGGCGCTGTTGGCGGGGCCTTCGCGCGTTTGCCGTTTACAGAACCGCACACGGAGTCGGATCCCTCCTGGTCGCCCGATTCAAAGACGCTCGCGTTCCTTTCCACGGCCGGGGAAAAAGATCAATCGCAATTGTGGACCCTTTCCGCTGGCGCGGCGCCGAAGAAGTGGACGCGCTTGAAAGGCTACGCCGGACGCCCGCGTTGGTCGCCGGATGGAAAAAAGATCGCGTTCCTCTATATCCAAGGCGGCGGAGGGGGCGGACCGCTCTACGCGGCGCCTGTGCAGACGGGAGTGATCGATCAGGACATCCGCAATCAGCGCATCGCCGTGGTGGACACGGCTTCGGGCAGGATGTCGATGGAATCGCCAGCGAATCTGCATATCTATGACTTCGACTGGTCGCCGGACTCGACGGCCTTCGTCACGACGGGCGCGCCCGGTCCGGGAGACAACAACTGGTGGATCGCCCAGCTCTACGTAATTCGCGACGGTGCGGCACGATCGCTCTACAAACCAAAGTGGCAACTGGCGGTTCCGCGCTGGTCGCCGGATGGATCGAAGATCGGCTTCATTGAAGGCATCATGAGCGATGAAGGGTTTCACGGCGGCGACCTGAAGGTGATTCCGGCTTCCGGCGGCTCCGCTGAGAATCTCACGGCCAACGGGCGGACTTCTCCGAGCGCGGTGTCCTGGCTGGCGAATGACCGGCTGCTGGTGACCGAGGTGTCGAAGGGCGGCTCGGCCGCGTCGGAAGTCTCGCTTACCCCAGGGAAGATCACCACGCTTTGGGAAGGTCCCGAGGATCTGCACGCGTTCGGAAACTTCCCCAACTTCAGCGTGTCGCGCGACGGGACCATGAGCGCGGCGATTCGAGGCGGCTTCAACAAGCCCCCTGAAGTTGCGGTGGGCCCGATCGGCAAGTGGAAGCCAGTGACGCAGAACAACGCATCGATCCACCCCGCCTGGGGTGAAGCGCAAAACGTGGAGTGGACGAACGAAGGCTATCCGCTGCAGGGCTGGCTGCTGCCGCCGGCGGCGGTAGAGCCCGGACGCAAGTACGGCATGATCACGCTGATTCACGGCGGGCCGTCCAACTCGCAGAAATCGGCGTGGCCGGCGGGCTTCGCGCTGCCGGGAGTACTGGCTTCGCGAGGGTATTACGTCTTCATGCCGAATCCTCGCGGCAGCTACGGACAAGGCGAAGCGTTCACGCAGGCCAACATCAAGGACTTCGGCGGAGGGGATCTGCGGGACATCCTGACCGGAGTGGACGCGGCCGTCGCGCGTTTCCCGATCGATCCCCAGCGGCTCGGCGTCACGGGCTGGAGCTACGGCGGTTACATGACCATGTGGACGGTCACGCAGACCGGCCGCTTCAAAGCGGCGATGGCGGGGGCGGGCATCGCCAACTGGCAGAGCTACTACGGGCAGAACCTGATCGATCAGTGGATGATCCCGTTTTTCGGCGCTTCGGTTTATGACGACCCGGCGGTATACGCGAAAAGCTCGCCGATCGAGTTCATCAAGAAAGTTAAGACGCCGACGCTGATTATTGTCGGTGAGTTGGACGCCGAATGTCCCGCGCCCCAATCCTACGAGTTCTGGCATGCGCTGCGAACGTTGGGTGTCCCGACGGAGCTGGTGGTGTACGCGGGCGAAGGCCACCGTTTCATGAAGCCGAAGAATCGGGTGGACTTCCAGGACCGCACGGTGGCCTGGTTTGAGAAGTACCTGAAGTAGCCGTTCAGGGCCGGTACGTGGCCGCGGTGATGTCGGTTTCCCAGACTTTGACTTCGCTGATGCGCGCGCCGTCCAGGCCGCCCGCCAGCTCGTCGTAGAAATATTTGGCCATGTTCTCCGCCGAGGGGTTGATCTCGGTGAAGGGCGGAAGGTCGTTGATGAAGAAGTGGTCGAGCCTGGCTACGATGGCGCGCAGCGATTTCTTGAGATCGGCGAAGTCCACCAGCAGGCCGATGGAATTCAGGCCTTCGCCCTGCACCGTGACCTGCACACGGTAGTTGTGGCCGTGTACGTTCTCGCACTTGCCCTTGTAGCCGCGCAAGGCGTGTCCGGCGGCGAAGGTCTCTTCAACGGAAACTTCAAACACGAAAGAAATTCTCCACGTCCTGGATTCTGGTGGTAAAGGAATAGTCCGGCAGCGAATCGAAGAATACCTGCCCGTACCGCTGCCTGGTAACTCTATTATCCAACAGAACCAGGACGCCGCGGTCGGACTTGGTGCGGATGAGCCTGCCGAAGCCCTGTTTCAACGCAATGGCCGCCTGTGGGATCTGATAGTCGTAAAACGGATTGCCGCCTTCCTCCTTGACGGCCTTGATTCGGGCCTCGACGACCGGATCGCTAGGCACGGCGAAGGGCAGCCGGTCGATGATCACGCAGCTTAACTGCTCGCCGGGCACGTCGACGCCCTGCCAGAAAGACGACGTGGCGAACAGCACGGCGTTGGGAGTGTTGCGGAACTCGTCGAGCAGCGCGTGGCGCGGTCCCGTGCCCTGCAGCAGCGTCGGGTATTCGATGTCGAACGAAACGCGGTCGTACATCGTGCGCATCTGCTGGTAGCTGGTGAATAATACGAAGGCGCGGCCGCGGCTGAGCTGAAGCAATTGGAGGATCTCGTCCCCGGCGGCGCGCGGGAAGGCCTCGTTGCGCGGATCGGGGAGGTGTTGCGGAACGTAGAGCAGGGCCTGCTTCCGGTAGTCGAAGTGGGTCGGGACCACAAGCGTGCGGGCGCTTTCCAGGCCGAGCCGTTTCTGGGTGAACTCGAAGCCGGCCGCCACGGCCAGGGTCGCCGAGGTCAGGATGACGCAGCCGATCTGATCGAATAGCTTCTGATCCAGCAGCCTGGATACGTCAATGGGCGTCGCCTGCACAAAGCATCCGCGGCCGCGGCGCTCCAGCCAGTAGACGTAGACCGGGTCCGTCTGCTCGAAGAGAAATCTCATCGCTTCGATCAGCTCCTGGACGCGGCGGAACAGCGGAATGGTTTCTTCCGGCGGATCGGGAATCAGCCTGAGCTGGGAGCCGGTCAGCTCCAGCGACAGGATCACGCCGCGGAATGCCTCCTCGTTTTTCTCGAGGAAGGCGGCGCGTTCGGCGAATCCGGCTCGGCCCTCGGCCACCGGAAGGGCGGCGAAGAAATCGGTGGAGCGCTCCTCCACCAGGTTGATCGCCTTATCCAGTTCGGGCGAGCCGAAGTTCTTCTGGCGGGCCACCGCGCGGAGGTCGCGCGCCACCTCCTGAAAGCGGTAATTGGAAATAGAAACGCCGAAGTACTGACCGGCCACGTCCTCGATTTCGTGCGCTTCGTCGAAGATCACGGCATCGTATTCGGGCAGGATGCCGCCGGCCAGTTCCTCGTCCTTCAGCGCCAGGTCGGCGAAGAAGAGGTGGTGGTTGACTATGATGATGTCGCTCTCGTGGGCGCGTTGCTGCATCAGCGTGATGAAACATCGCTCGAACTGCTGGCACTTGCGGCCGGAGCAGAGTTCGCCCCGGGCGTCGACTTTGGCCCACGCGCTGGAGTTCTCCGGCAGGGTGCGGATCTCGGCGCGGTCGCCCATTTCGGTGGTTTTTTCCCACTCGCGGATGACGCGGAAATCGACCATCTCCTCCAGCCCTTCCAGGATCGGCTCCTTGTCGGCATCGTAGATCTTCTGCCGGCAGGCGTAGTTGCCGCGGCCTTTCATATAGCAGACCTTGATCTCGCGATCGAGGTGCTGCTGAAGGAAGGGAACGTCTTTGAAGAAGAGCTGCTCCTGCAGGTTCTTGGTTCCGGTGGAGACGATGACGCGCTTGCCGGAGAGGATGGCGGGGACCAGGTAGGCCAGGGTCTTGCCGGTGCCGGTGCCGGCTTCGACGATCAGGTGGCGGCGTTCGCGCAGCGCCGACTCGACGGCCTCGGCCATGTCCTGCTGGCCGGTGCGGAATTCGTAGTTCGGATGCCACTTCGACAGCGCGCCGTGGCGGGAAAAGAACCGGCGCGAAGGACTGGACTTAGGCGCCGGGGTTGTCCCCGCCCGGATGGTCATATCTTGAATTGTAATGTCTTGAATCGTAATGTGGCGCGGAAGTTCGCGGTCACTTCTTCTGGTCCTGCTTCGCCTTCGGATAGACCAACGGGTTGCCCTGCGCCTTGTAATCCGCCAGCCCGCATGCTCCAGCCACTTTGTAACCGTTCTTAACCAGCAGATCGGCGGCACGGCCTGCACGTACGCCGTGGGCGCAGTTCGTTATGATCACCTTGTCCTTGGGAATCTCGGCGAGCCGGCTCTCCAGTTGTCCCAAAGGAATGTTGACTGCCCCCTTGAACGCGCCGCCTTCCTCGAGTTCCTTGGGCTCGCGGACATCCAGCCAGAAGACGTCTTTCTTGTCCTGGTAGCTCTTGATTTCTTCCACGGACAGTTGCTTGACCTTCGACTGTGCCGGCGCCTGGGCGAGTGCCGCTGCGGCCGCCAAAAGCGTCAGGATGATTGTTTTCGCCATGTAGAAAGTATAGCCGCGCCCAAGACTCGAGGAGAGACAGGCCCGCCAGGCGGTGCTCTAGCGCTGCGCTTCAGGCGGTGCGCCGGCTGCCCTTGGCGCCACGTGAGGCGGGGGCGCAGTAAACTAGAGGTAGATGCATTCTCACGCGCACGGGCCGGAGACGGGCAGCGTGCTGAAGTGGTCGATGGCGGCGACCCTGGTGTTCGTCGGCGTCGAGGTGGCCGCGGGGTTTCAGGCTCACAGTCTGGCTCTATTGTCCGACGCCGGGCATAACCTGACCGATGCCGTCGCGCTGTTGCTGGCCTGGTTCGCTCATTACATGCAGCAGCGGCCGGCCGATACGGTCAAGACTTTCGGCTACCACCGCAGCGGCGTGCTGGCAGCGTTTCTCAACGCGCTGACGCTGCTGGTGCTGTCGGGATGGATCTTCTACGAGAGCGTCCACCGGCTGGCCAATCCGGAGCCTGTGGCCGAGCAAACCATGATCGTCGTCGCCGGGCTGGGCATCCTGCTCAACGGTGCGGTGATGTGGGGGCTGCGCACGGCGCGCCATCACGACATCAACGTACGGGGCGCGTTCGTCCACATGCTCGGCGATATGCTCGGCTCGATCGCCATCGTCATCGGAGCGACCGCGATCCATTTCACAGGCTGGCAGCGCATCGATCCCATCCTGTCGATTCTGATCGGCGCGCTGATGATTTACACGGCCTGGGACATCGCCCGCGAGTCGCTGAACATTCTTCTCGAGGGGCTGCCGCGAGGCCTCGACCTTGCGGAATTGAAAACGGCGCTCTCCGGCGTGGAGGGTGTGATCGACGTTCACGACCTGCATGTGTGGAGCCTGGGGTCGAACACGCACGCGCTGAGCTGTCACGCGCGGATCGAGGATGTGCCCCCGTCGGCGAGCAACGAGATCCTGGAGCGCATCAACCGCGTGCTGGATCAGCAGTTCCGCATCTGCCATACGACGGTGCAGTTCGAGCACTCCGGCTGCCCGGTCGCGGAAAGCGGCTGCGTGATTCCGGGCGGAGTGCCGCACCGGCATCCTCATTAAAATAGAAATCACGCAGGCTGTCGCCTATTCCAGGCCTTCGATTACGGAGACGGTGCTCGCGTGGACACGCACGATGAAGCGGCCGTCGTCGCCCAAGCCGGTGACTTCGGCGGCGGACTGCTCGCGCACTTCGCGTTTCTTCCATTTTTTGGCCTGGACGGCGGCGTAAAGGTCGAAGTAGCGGCGGGCCATGTCCTCTGAATCCCATTCGACGGAGTAAGCCAGGATGCTGCGCGATTTGTCCTTGCGCTCCCAGACGGCGTAAGCGCCGCCGCGCCAGTGCGGAGAGACTTCGGCCGAGGCGGCTTTTCCGGCGTGCTCCTCCAGGAGAATGGCGAAGTCCAGTTCGCCGAGCATGCCTTCGCTCAAGCGGTGCAGGCCGCGCGTGGAGGGAAGCGGCGGGGGTTGGATCGATACCGGCTCGACGGCGGAGAAATAGTCATCGGGGTGCAGGATCTGCCGGGAGGAAACCGGGGGCTGGCGGAAGACGCGGCCGAAAGCTTCCTTGCCGTACTTTTCGACCACGGCGTTCTGAAAGCGCAGGCCGGCGTTGTAGGGGAAAACCAGCGTCTCGCGCAGGTAGAGCGGAACCGTATTGAAGACGGGATAGGCGGAATTGCCGGCATCGGAGGGGCGGCTCAACGCTTCGGCCAGTTCGGGGCGGCCGATGAGGGACTGGCCCCGGCGGCGTGCCAGAACTTCGGTCATCAACCAACTGGCCTGGCCTTCCATCACCGCCATTCGCGCCAGTGCGCTGTCGTCGCTCTTGCCGGATTGCTCGATGAATCGGCCGAGATTGAAATGCTGGTCGGCGAGGGCGTGGGCCAGTTCGTGCACCAGGGCCGAATCCTGCATCTCCGATGACGCCCAGTCGGTGAGGAACAGCTTCTTCTTGTGGAAGTCGTAGAAGGCGGCGGCCTGCTCGGTCAGCAGGTCTACGGTGGATTTGCCGAGGTCGAAATCAGGCGGGACGAATCCGAATTTCTTGAGCGTGATCTCTTCGGCGCGGACCTCGCCGGGTTTGACGGAATCCTTCAGGCGGTCGCGCATGAACTTTTCCACATGGCTGCGATCGATCAGCTCGTATTTGACCGGGCGCCGCCAGGCAAGGCCGGTGACTTCGGCCAGGTCCTGCTTAGACCGTTCGACTTCGCGGAAGACCTCCCCGCGGTCAGCGGCGGAGAGAACCGAGAGGAAGAGCGCGGCAATCCACGAACAGCGTCTAGTCATAAGCTCCGCGGGAGGCAAACCAGTGGAATGAGATAGCGGCGGCAAGGCAGATGCCGCCACCGGCCAGCACCGTGACGCGCGCGCCGGCGGCGTGGGCTAGAGCGCCGGCGGCGAGGCTTCCAAAAGGACCCAGGCCGACGACGGTCATCGAATAAAGCGCCATGATGCGTCCCCGGTAATGATCCGGGATCATGGTTTGCAACAGGGTGTTGGCGGACGCCATCTGGCGCATGATGCTGAATCCGATGACGGCCATGATCGCGATGGAGAGCGCGAACGAGCGCGACTCCGAAAAAGCAAGGAAGCCGAGGCCGAGGGTCGCGGCGCTGCCCCCCAGCACGCGGGGGAGGCCGTGAACCTCCGATCGGGATGCGAGGCCGAGCACGCCGATCACGGCGCCTACCCCCATCGCCGCCATCAGGGCGCCCAGCCCCTGCGAGCCCCGGTGAAACATATCATCGGCAAAAAAAGGCATCAGCACCAGGACCGGCATGCCGCCCATGGTGGTGGCGGCCATCGTCAATAGTAGCCCGCGAACCGGGCGGTTCCGCCAGGCATAGCCAAAACCCTCGGACAGCCGCAGCCAGGGCGATCCGCAGTCGGGGCCGGACTCACGCGGGGGCAGCCGCATTGCGACCAGGCTGCCGATGACGGCCAGAAAACTGATGGAGTTGAGCAGGAAGCAATATCCTTCGCCGATGGCCGCTACCAGGAAACCGGCGATGGCCGGGCCGCCGACGCGGGCCAGGTTGAAGACCGTGGAGTTAAGCGAGACCGCGTTGAGTAGATCGTCTTTGCCGGTCATCTCGATGAGGAGAGAGTTGCGGCCCGGCATGTCGAAAGCATTGATGCACCCGAGCACCACCGCCAGCGCGAGGACGTGCGGCACCTTGACGACGCCCGAGAGGGTGAGAGCGGCCAGCGCGCCGGCCTGGAACATGGAGAGGATCTGGGTGACCAGGACGACGCGATGCCGCGAGTAGCGGTCCGCGGCGAGGCCGCCGAGCGGTCCAAGGGCGAAGACGGGAATCTGCGTACAGAACCAGGCCGTGCCGAGCAGCAATTCCGAATGCGTCAGCCGGTACACCAGCCAGCTTTGCGCCGTGGATTGCATCCAGGTACCGCAGAGCGAGACGATCTGGCCGCCCAGGAACAGACGGAAGTTGCGGTGACGGAGCGCGCGGAAAGTCTGGCGGACCTGGCGGCGAACGGCGCCGGTGAGCAGCGGTTCATCGACACTGTCGCTGACGAGAGAAGAAGTAAGGGTTTTCCCTGGTTCCGAGGCCGGCTCCTCCATCGATACATCCAGGATAGCGCGCTGGGGTTGGGGGACGGGGTTGAGTACGAAGGTACGCTACAATAAGAACTTAACTGGCGGAAACATGAGGAGCATTCAAGTTGGCTGACGACAAACTGTACAAAGCGGAATACCTGGGCAGCGGCACCTTCGTGATCACCAAGCCCAAGCGCAAGAAAGCCAAGATTCGACAGACCCGGCTGAAGAATCGGCGGCGCGGCTCGCGCAAGTAGACGCCGGACCTAGTTCCATCTCTCCGGATCGATCACCCAAAACCAGGCAGCCAGAACGGCGCGCTCCAGCGCGACGGCGGCGGCGAGGCTTGCGGCAAAGGCGGCGGTGATTACTATCGTGTCCAGCATCTCGCTTGACGTGACTGCACGCATCCTACCATCGGCTAAAGTATTGAAAGACTGTAGGCCGCCGACCGGCGGCGTGTAAAACATTCCACGGAGTGTCAACCAAAGATGACAATCACCGAGATGAAGCTGCATCCGATCGCGATCGCCGATCCGCCGCTGCGGAGTTCCTACGGCCTTCATGCTCCTTTCGCGTTGCGCACTATCGTGGAACTGAAGACGGATTCGGGGATCACGGGCATTGCCGAGACGTACGGCGGGGACGGACCACTGGCCGGACTGGAAGCGGCGCGCCCGCATGTGACCGGGATGGACCCGTTCCAGCTCACCCGTCTGTTCGAGGCAATGGCGCGCGACGCGGTGGCGGCGTCGGATGTGGCCGGAGGGCGGTCGCAGACCTACCTGGTGCCGGGTGAGAATCCGCTCGACCGCCACATGCGGACGTATGCGGCGCTGGAGATCGCCTGCCTCGACATCATCGGCAAGGCCGTGGGCAAACCGGTGTGCGACGTGGTCGGCGGCCGGGCGCGGGACGAGGTGTCGTTCTCGGCATATCTTTTCTATAAACACGCCGGCGGCGGGGGCGTGGGCGGCGATGCGCGGGAGGACGAGTACGGCGAGATCCTTGACCCGAAGGCGGTGGTGCGGTCCTGCCGCCAGATGATCGACCAATACGGCTTCCGCGAGATCAAGCTGAAGGGCGGCGTGCTGGATCCGGAAGAGGAGATCGCCTCAATCCGGGCGCTGCGCGAGGAATTCGGCGCGAGCTATCCCCTGCGAATCGATCCGAATTGCGCCTGGTCGGTGGACACGTCGGTGGAAGTCGGTCGCGCGCTGAAGGACGAGCTGAGCGGCGGCGGATACCTGGAAGATCCCTGCGCGACGCTCGAAGGCATGGGTGAAGTGCGCCGCCGGCTGCTGGCGGAAGGCAACGACACGCCGCAAGCGTCGAACGTCGCGGTGACCTGCATGGCGCAAGTGCCGGAAGCCGGGCGGCTGGACGCGGTGCAGATCGTGCTGTCGGACCCGCACTACTGGGGCGGCGTGCGGCAGGTGCAGTCGCTGTCGCATCTGTGCGGCGTGATGGGAATGGGGCTCTCGATGCACTCGAACAGCCACCTCGGCGTGAGCCTGATGGCCATGGCGCACGCCGCGGCGGCGGCGCCGAATCTGACCTTCGCCTGCGATACGCACTATCCGTGGCAAACGGCCCAGGACGAAGTGGCCGCCGGAGGGCGCATCCCATTCCATAACGGCTGCGTGAGGATTCCGGACAAGCCGGGGCTGGGCGTGGATCTGGACTATGACCAGGTGGCGCGCGGGCGCGAGCGGTACGAGAAGATCCCGCTGCGGAAGCGCGATGACGAGGCCGAGATGCGCAAGCACGTGGACCCGAACTGGAAGCGCGTTCTGCCGCGCTGGTAGGATGAGCAGGCGGGGAAGCACCCTGGGCTCACCCGCTCCGCCCATGGTCACGATCGCCGACATCCAATCCGCTTACCGCCGGATCAAGGACGGGATCTTCGTCTCGCCGTGTGTCGCCTCGCAGACGTTTTCCCGGCTCACCGGCAACCAGATTTTCTTTAAGCTTGAAAACCTTCAGATGACGGGCTCCTTCAAGGAGCGCGGCGCGCTGAACAAAATTCTGTCCCTAACCGAGGCGGAGCGGCTCAGCGGAGTGGTGGCGGCCTCGGCGGGAAACCACGCGCAGGCGGTGGCGTACCACGCGACCGAACGCGGCATCCGGTCGCAGATCTGCATGCCGCTGAACACGCCGCTGGTGAAGGTGACCTCGACGCGGAACTACGGCGCGGACGTCGTCCTGCACGGGAATAATTACGACGAGGCGTTTGGAGAAGCGGAGCGGCGCGCGGCGGCCGGCGGGCTGACGCTGCTGCACGGCTTCGACGATGAGCACGTCATCGCCGGCCAGGGGTCGGTGGGGATTGAGCTGCTGGAGCAGAATCCGTTTCTGGAGGCGGTGGTGGTTCCGATCGGCGGAGGCGGGCTGATCGCCGGGATCGCCTGCGCCGTCAAGGAGACCAATCCGAAGATCCGGATCGTCGGCGTCCAGACCGAAGGCGTGCCTTCGATGCGCCGCGCGCTGGAGGAGAGGCAGCCGGTGACGGTGGCGCCGGCGAAGACCATCGCCGACGGAATCGCGGTCCGGCGCGTGGGCGCGCGGACGCTGCCGCTGGTGGAAAAGTACGTGGACGAGATCGTCACGGTGAGCGACGAGGAGATCGCGTACGCGATTCTATTGCTGCTGGAGCGGGAGAAGATGCTGGCAGAGGGAGCCGGCGCGGCGGGCGTGGCGGCGCTGCTGCATCACCGGACGTCGCTGCGGAACAAGCGGACGGCGGTGCTGATCAGCGGCGGGAATATCGACGTGACGCTGCTCTCGCGCATCATCGAGCGCGGGCTGGTGAAGGACGGGCGGATGGTGCGCGTGCGCGTCCACCTGCCCGACCTGCCGGGCGGGCTGAACCGGCTGACGCAGGTGATCGCGGACCAGAAGGCGAATATTCTGGAGACCAGCCACGACCGGGCATATTTCGGCGTGACGCTCGGCGATACCGTGGTCGACGTGCAGATGGAGACGCGCGGTCCGGAGCATGTGGCGGAGCTGCTGGCGGCGTTGGAAGCGGCGGGGTATGTGTTGGAGCGCGTGAGGTAGAGCGGGATGCGGTCCGTGGAGGCGGCGGAAGACTTACTTACGGTCTCCGACCTTGAGCACCAAAACCCTCCACGACCCGGCGGGGGGCGTTTCCGAATGGTGGTTTTTCGAGAACCTCGCCGAGGTCCTCGGCGTTCAGACCAACTACGCCGCTGAAACCCGCGTGCGCCGCGCGATGCAGAAGGCCGATGGCGAGCTTTTGCGGCGCATCAGCTTCGACACCGAAGGCGGGGCGGTAGGCATTTACGCGAAGACCGAGGCCGATCTGCGTGCGGTCGCCGCCATCAACAATGAAAGCGCTGCTTGCGCCCACACCCGCTGACTTCACTCCTCGCGCAACGCCGACGCCGGGTCGATGGCGGCTGCTCTTTTCGCGGGCATGATCGCCGCCAGGGCAGTGACGGCCAGCAAGGTTGCGATCGCCCACGCCGCCGCCACACCGTCGGCCGGCTTCACGCCGAACAAGAGGGCTGCCACGAAGCGGCTCAGGCCCCAAGCCGCGCCGAGGCCGATGGCGATCCCTGCAGCGACCAGCACCAGGCTCTCCCGTGCCATCAGCCAGACGACGTCCCGACGTAACGCGCCCAACGCGACGCGAACGCCGATCTCCCGCGTCCGGCGCGCGACGTTATAAGACACCACTCCATAGAGGCCGACCGCGGCCACCAACAACGCCAGCACGCCGAAGTAGCCGGACAGCGTCGCCAGTGCCCGTTCACGAGCCAGTTGCCGGTCCAGCCGGCGCGACACGGTGTCGACCGAATCCACCGCGAGCGCCGCGTCTTGCTCCTTCACCGCTTGTCGAGCCATGCCGATGATCGCATCCGGGTTAGCGGACGTGCGCAGCAGGAATCTAACGACGGGCACGTCTCCCCATTGGACCTGATAGAACGGCACGAACAACCGCCGCGGAGCTGCCGTCCGCACGGCATGGTCCCTGGAATCCTTCACCACGCCGACCACTTCGCGGTCCTCGCCGTTAAAGCTCACTTTCTCTCCCAGAGGATTCCTGCCGGAGAAATACAAGTGCGCCATCGATTCATTGACGATGATCACTTTCGCCGCGGTTTCCGAATCGGCCACCGTGAAATCCCGGCCGGCGTTAAACGGGGTCCCGATAGCGGTGAAATAGCCGGGACCGGTCGTATCCCAGTGGATCGACTTTTCCTCCGCGCTGCTCGTCGTGAATCCTCTCACCGTCAGGAAGCTGGAGCTGTCGCCGCCTGTAAACAGGCCGTTAAGCGAGAAGCTCGCCTGCCGTACACCCGGTACCCCGGCCAGGCGCTCGGTGAGGCTCCGGCACAATTGCTTATAGCGCCCGCCCTTGTATCCGGCGGCCATGCCGTCTACCTCCAGTTGAACCAGGTGGTCCGGTTGCAGGCCCAGATCCTGGTTGCGCAGGTTCGCCAGGGTCCGTAGGAAGAGTCCCGCGCCCACCAGCAGAACCAGGCACAGCGCAACCTGAGCCACCGTCAGCAGGCGTCCCAGTCCACGTCCCTCGCGGCTGCCCGTCTCACCGCGCCCGGATCTCAGTGACGGGGCCAGATCCACTGAGGCCGCACGCAGCGCCGGCAACAGCCCGAATGTAAGCGCCGCGCCCAAAGCCGCGACCAGGGCGGCGGCGAACGATCGCCAGTCGATACCGGCCTCAACCGTGGCGGACAGCATGCGCAACAGCGCGCGCTGCCCAGCCCAGGCGATCAGGGCTCCCAGGGCGGCGCCCGCCGCGGCGAGTAACAGGCATTCCACCAGCAACTGGCGGATGAGCCGGCCGCGGCCCGCGCCCAGCGCGAGGCGCACGCCGATCTCGCTTCGGCGCGCGCCCGACCGTGCCAGAAGCAGATTCGCCAGGTTTGCGCAGGCGATCAGCAGCACCAGCAGCGCGGCAGCCATCAGGATTCCCAACGCCGGCGAATACCGCGCGCGCAGACCGGAAATCCCCTGGCCGGCGGGGACCAGACGCCAGCTCTCACGCTCGATCTCGCGGCGCTCTTCATTACTGAGCGTGCCGCCCTTGCGGTCCATTTCATACTGCATATACACCGCGTGCGCGGCCGCATCGGCTTCCGCCAGCGAAACACCCGGCTTGAGGCGCGCGAAAAGATCCAGCCACCCGGTGCGCATGTTCCCGGTGTCGATCAGCCAGTCATGTCCCGGAACGACCTGCTGTTGCATGACCGCCGGAACCCACAAATCGGCGCTGCGGTCGATGTCGACGCCGCGAAAGCCATGCGCCGCCACCCCGACGATCGTGAAAGGAAATTTCCCGAGCCGGATCTGCCGCCCCAGCACAAGCGGGTCGCGGGCGAACCGGCGCTGCCAGTAGGCAAAGCTAAGCACGACTACCGGACGGTCACCCGGGGTCCGGTCGTCCTCGGGTTGCAAGGTGCGGCCCAGCGCGGCAGGCACTCCGAGCGTGGAAAAGAAGTCGCCGGTCACCAGAGAGGCGTTGGCTTTGCCGGCTTCATCGACCTCCACGGTGTGTCGATGGCTTGCCGCAAAGACGCCAGTGAAGGCCGAACCATGGTCACGCACGAACCGGTAGCCGCGGTTCGAAACCGAAATTCCGTCGAACAACATCAATTCCCCCGGCCGCTCCACCGGAAGATCGCGCCACATTAGCGCGTTCATCAGGCCGAAGAGCGCGACGTTGGCGCCAATCCCCAATGCCAGCGAGAGAACGGCTACGGCGGTGAATCCTCTGCTCTTTCGCAGAAGCCTGGCCGCGAATCGAATGTCGTTCAGCACTTGCCGGGACTCCTCCGGCTATTGTGACGCATCGCCATTGCGGAGTGTTTATCCTTGAATATGACCACTCGGAAACTCGGATCCGCCGGTCCATCCGTCTCCCCTCTGGCCCTGGGGTGCATGGGCATGTCCGGAATGTACGGGCCCTCCGACGAGCGCGAGAGCATCGCCACCATCCACGCCGCCATCGACAGCGGCATCAGCCTGCTCGACACCGGCGATTTCTACGGCATGGGCCACAACGAAATGCTGCTCGGCCGCGCTCTTGAAGGGCGGCGCGACAAGGTGCTGCTGTCCGTCAAATTCGGCGCAATGCGCGCGCCGGGCGGCGCGTTCACCGGCGTCGACGGACGACCGCAAGCCGTCCGCAATTTCGTGGCCTACAGCTTACAGCGCCTCAAGACGGATCACATCGACATCTACCGGCTGTCGCGGCTGGATCCGGTGGTGCCCATCGAGGAAACCGTCGGGGCCATCGCCGATCTCATTCGCAGCGGCCACGTCCGCTATGTCGGCCTTTCCGAAGTGGGCGCCTCCACCGTGCGCCGCGCCCATGCAATCCATCCGGTCTGCGACTTGCAGATCGAATATTCGTTGGTCACCCGGGGGATCGAAAGCTCCATTCTTCCCGCCGTGCGCGAGCTTGGCATCGCCGTCACCGCCTACGGCGTGCTGTCGCGGGGCCTTCTGAGCGGTTCCCAGCCCGCCGCCGCGGGCGATTTCCGGGCGCACCTGCCGCGCTTCAGCGGGGCCAACTACGAACAGAACTGTCGCCTGGTGGACGCGCTGTCGGCGCTCGCCGCCGCGAAGGGCGTCAGCGCGGCGCAATTGGCGATGGCCTGGGTGCTGAGCCGCGGCGACGACATCGTGCCCGTGATCGGCGCCCGCACGCGCGCTCAATTACAGGAGGCTATAGCGGCGCTGGGAATTACGCTTACGCCCATCGAGATTGCGGATCTCGAGTCGACGATCGACGCCACGGCCGTAGCGGGTACCCGTTATGACGCGTCGCAGATGAAAATTCTGGACAGCGAACGCTCTTGATCAGGCGCTCTGCCGCAACAGCCAGCGAACCGCGTTGTGCTGTAGCTTGACGTATTCCGGGTTCCAGAGCACGTTCAGCAAATGCCCCGGCGACAAGTAGCAAATGCGTCCCTTGCCGTAGTCGTAGGACCACCCTCCGGGAGCCGTCGCGCCGCGCTTGTTGAAGTCCAGCCCGTCGATGTTCTCGGTTTCGAGGAAGATATGCTTCGCGTCCTTGTCGTACTCCATGTAATGCTGCTCGTCGGTGACCACGAAATCGCGCACGCCTTTGGTGATGGGGTGGTCCGGATTCTTCACCTTCACCTTGAATGTGCGGATGGGCGGATGCCCGGCGTAGGCGGCTCCGAGGACGTGGCGGAAATCGGGATCGGTCAGGCCGACGTGCGTGACGTTGTGCAGGAACAGCGCGGCGCCGCCGGAGTCGACGAACTGCCGCACGGCTTTGCCCTGTTCCGGTTTCATCCAGAATTTCGGCTTGCCGGGCGACGGCGGCACCGGCGGCTCGGAGATCAACTTGGGCTTGCCAGTGTTCACCCAGGCCGCGTTCGACGATTCGTCCGGATAGCCGTCCGGCCAGATCATGCCGTCCCGCAGGATGATCAGCAGCTTGTATCCGTGCAGAGTCTCCGCCGTCAGCATCCGCGTCTCGTCGCAGAAATCGATGGACAGGTCCAGGTCGTTGCCGATGCTCCGGCTCAGGCCGGTCCGGATGTAATCGGAGTTGTGATAGCGGTCGCCGATAAGAGCGTAGGCGGTGGCCTTCTGGGCGGAGCGGCCAAGCCAGGGAGTGAAGGCGGCGCCGGCCAGTGCGGCCATGGCGGAGCGGCGTGAGGTTTTCATCGAGCGAATTCTATCGCAACCGGCGGACGTGGGCGACAGCCTAAGGAATTACCATCCGGTGAACCGCCATTACCCCGACCAGCAACGCCAGCGTCGCGGCAATGAAGAGACCGGGAAGAGGAGGGGGATGGCGAAGAACCCTCCCCC
>JACXTT010001632.1_pt1 | contig 36961 bp, 41 predicted proteins | sample 9270951 | NCBI WGS metagenome assembly JACXTT01 (sample SAMN15532306, study PRJNA645909) | rock metagenome | isolation source: weathered quartz diorite | place: Puerto Rico | collected 2017-06-21
TTCGGCAATCTGCCCTTCGGCCCGAACTCGCTCGATTTGGTGTGGTCCAACCTGGCGCTGCACTGGCATCCCCAGCCCGACCGCGTGTTTGCGGAATGGCGGAGGGTGCTGCGCATCGATGGCTTATTGATGTTCTCCAATTTCGGCCCGGACACCCTGCGCGAACTGCGCGCTGCCTACGCCGAGGTCGACGAACATCCCCACGTTCTACCGTTTGTCGACATGCACGATTTCGGCGACCAGCTGGTGGAAGCGGGCTTTTCCACGCCCGTCATGGACATGGAGGTGATCAAGGTGACCTACGACACGCCGCAAGCCTTATTGGCCGACGTGCGCGCATTGGGCGGCAATCCGCTGGCGACGCGGGCCAGGGGGCTGCGCGGGAAAGCGGCCCAGGCGCGCTTGCTGGCGGCGCTGGAAAAGGGCAGGGATGCCACCGGCAAGCTGGTGCTGAGCTTCGAAGTGATCTACGGTCACGCCTTCCGGCCGGCGCCGCGCGCCACCGCCGCCGGAGAATCAATTGTGCGTTTCCAACCACGCCGGTCATAGTTTGTTGCCCAGCATTTTTCTTGATGCTTTTGCTACGCAATGAGTATAATCAACGACTAATTTTGTCGACTCCGTCATGCATGTAAAAAAAACATCAAGCATGGCGATGTGTCCGGTCGACAGCCGCAACAGCAAGTCGTCGTTCATCGGTGTGCTTTGCTCACCCGTGCTCGACGTGCCGGCGCCCCGTGACAGGGGTGTCGTTGCGTAACGGTAGGGAGATGCGGCGAACCGTGTTTGGCTCGCTGACTATAAAAATACTTTTATTTTTTTGGTGGTTGGGGAAAACATGACATATGTGAAGCGACTTCAGGCCTTGGTGTTGGGATTGGCGATATCCGCCAGTCTTGCCGTAAGTACGACGGCCTCTGCCGCACAGGAAATCACCGGCCAGCCGACGGTCCGCCAGTTGAACCTGCAACCGCCGGTGACCACCATCGCCTCGGAAATCCACACCCTGCATACCTGGATGATGGTGGTGTGCGTCGCCATCTTCGTCGCCGTGTTCGGCGTCATGTTTTACTCCATCATCAAGCACCGCCGCTCGCTGGGCCACAAGGCCGCCACGTTTCACGAGTCCACCGCCGTCGAGCTGGCCTGGACCATCGTCCCCTTCCTGATCGTCATCGGCATGGCCCTGCCGGCCACCAAGACCGTGGTCGCCATGAAGGACACCTCGAACGCCGACCTGACCATCAAGGTCACCGGCATGCAGTGGAAATGGGGCTACGATTACCTGAAAGGCGAGGGAGAGGGCATTTCCTTCCTGGCCAACCTGTCGACCCCCCGTTCGCAAATCGGTTCCCCCGGCGTCGAGCCGACCGAGAAGCGCGGCGAATTCTATCTGATGGAAACGGATAACGACCTGGTGGTCCCGGCCAACAAGAAAATCCGCCTGGTGTTGACCGCCAACGACGTCATCCACTCGTGGTCGATTCCCGCCTTCGGCGTCAAGCAGGATGCCATCCCCGGTTTCGTGCGCGACACCTGGTTCCGCACCGGTACGCCAGGTATCTACCGCGGCTATTGCTCGGAGCTGTGCGGCAAGGAGCACGCCTTCATGCCGATCGTCGTCAAGGTGGTGTCGGATACCGAATACACGGCCTGGGTGGCCGGCAAGCAGAAGGAAATGGCGGCCCTGGCCGACGATCCGAATAAAGTCTGGACCATCGACGAACTGAAAACCAAGGGCGAAAAAGTGTACACGGCCAACTGCGTGGCCTGCCACCAGGCCAACGGCAAGGGCGTACCGAACGCTTTCGCTTCGCTGGATGGCTCGGAAGTGGTGAACGGTCCGAAAGCGGAACAGATCCACGTGCTGCTCGAGGGTAAGCACAGCGGCAAGTTCCCGACCGCCATGCCGCCATGGAAAGGCATCCTTTCGGAGACCGACATCGCCGCCGTCATCACCTACACCCGCAACAGCTGGTCGAACAAAGCCGCGGAAAACATCGTTCAACCAGCCGAAGTCCTGGCTGCACGCAAGTAATCGGAGCAGAAGATGAGCACAAGCACAATCGACCACGCAGTTGGCCACGGTCACGACGACCATGCGCACGAGCACCCGACCGGCGCCCAGCGCTGGCTGTTCGCCACCAATCACAAGGATATCGGCACCCTGTACCTGTGGTTCTCGCTGATCATGCTGATGTCGGGCGGCGTCCTGGCACTGATGATCCGCAGCGAATTGTTTCAGCCGGGCCTGCAGTTTTTCCAGCCGGAGTTTTTTAACCAACTGACCACCATGCACGGCCTGGTGATGGTGTTCGGCGCCATCATGCCGGCCTTCGTCGGCTTCGCCAACTGGATGATTCCGTTGCAGATCGGCTGCGCCGACATGGCGTTTGCCCGCATGAACAATTTCTCGTTCTGGCTGCTGCCGCCCGCTGCCTTGCTGCTGGCCGGTTCCTTCTTCGCTCCCGGCGGCGCCACCGCGGCCGGCTGGACCCTGTACGCACCGCTGTCGACCCAGATGGGCCCCGGCATGGACATGGCGATTTTCGCCATGCACCTGATGGGCGCCTCGTCGATCATGGGTTCGATCAACATCATCGTCACCATCCTCAACATGCGCGCGCCCGGCATGACCCTGATGAAAATGCCGATGTTCTGCTGGACCTGGCTGATCACCGCCTACCTGCTGATCGCCGTGATGCCGGTGCTGGCCGGCGCCATCACCATGACCCTGACCGATCGCCACTTCGGCACCACCTTCTTCAATGCGGCCGCCGGCGGCGACCCGGTCATGTACCAGCACATCTTCTGGTTCTTCGGCCACCCCGAGGTCTACATCATGATTCTGCCGGCCTTCGGCATCGTCTCGCAGATCCTGCCGGCCTTTGCCCGCAAGCCTTTGTTCGGCTACGCGTCGATGGTGTACGCGACCGCATCGATCGCGATTCTGTCCTTTATCGTCTGGGCCCACCACATGTTCACCACCGGCATGCCGGTGACTTCGCAGCTGTTCTTCATGTACGCCACCATGCTGATCGCCGTGCCGACCGGCGTCAAAGTGTTCAACTGGGTCGCCACCATGTGGAAGGGCTCGATGACTTTCGAGACCCCGATGCTGTTCTCGGTCGGCTTTATCTTTGTGTTCACCATGGGCGGCTTCACCGGCCTGATCCTGGCCGTGACCCCGATCGACATCCAGCTGCAAGATACATATTATGTGGTGGCGCACTTCCACTACGTGCTGGTGGCAGGTTCCCTGTTTGCCCTGTTCGCTGGTTTCTATTACTGGTCGCCGAAATGGACCGGCCACATGTACAGCGAAGGCCGCGGCAAGTTCCACTTCTGGGCGTCGCTGATCACCTTTAACATCACCTTCTTCCCGATGCACTTCCTGGGCCTGGCCGGCATGCCGCGCCGCTACGCCGACTACTCGGCGCAGTTCACCGACTTCAACGCCATCGCCACCATCGGCGCCTTCGGTTTCGGGCTGTCGCAGGTGTATTTCCTGTTCTTCGTGATCCTGCCGACCATCCGCGGCGGCGCCAAGGCAGCGGCGAAACCATGGGATGGCGCCGAGGGACTGGAATGGACCGTGCCGAGCCCGGCGCCGTTCCACACCTTTGAAACACCGCCGCTGGTGAAGTAAGAACGGAAACAACGATGTCCGACGGTAAAAAACCAAGCAACACCCGGCTGGGCCTGATCATGGCCGGGGTCGCGCTGTTTTTCTTCGCGATGGTGTTCATTAAACGTATCTGGCTGTGAGATTGCGATGAGCATCACGCCGAAACGCACCCTGCGCCTGAACCGGGCCATGCTCGGCAAGCTGCTGGTGGTCACGGTGGTGATGTTCGGCTTCGGTTATGCGCTGGTGCCGGTCTACCGCCAGATGTGCGAACTGCTGGGCATCAACGTGCTGACGCAGAAGGATGGCACGGTGGCGCGTCCGCAGAACACGCAGATCGACAAGAGCCGCAGCATCACGGTGGAGCTCGACGGCAATTCGCAGGGACCGTGGCGGTTTCGCCCGACCACCCGCAGCGTCGAGGTGCATCCGGGCGAATTGACATCGGTCATGTACGAAGTGGTCAACACCCAGGACCGCACCGTGCAGGCGCAGGCGATTCCCAGCTACGCACCGCAGTCGGCCACGCCGCATTTTAAAAAGGTCGAGTGTTTCTGTTTCAAGCAGCAAACCATGCAGCCGCACGAAGCGCGGCAGATGCCGGTGGTGTTTTTTATCGATCCGGCCCTGCCGCGCGAGGTCAAGACCATCACCTTGTCGTACACGTTTTTCGAAGTCGGCGGCGCTACGGGTAATCCGGCGAAACCCGCAGCTAAAACGGTGGCGGCGCGCTGATGAATGAAGAAATCAAGCGGCGGGCCGGGCTGGCTGCGACGATGAAAGCGGTGTTCTGGTCGTTTTTCGGCATCCGTAAAAAGAGCGATTACGAAAGCGATGCGGCCAATCTGAATCCGGTGCACCTGATCATTGCCGGCATCCTCGGCGCGGCGCTGTTCATCGGCATCCTGGTGATGATCGTGCATTTTGTAGTGGCGAAATAGCAGTTCAAAATACAAGAGCAAGTACAACCTTAGTTGACTGGAGATTCAAGATGAGTGCATCACACGGCGCCAAGCCGCATTATTTTGTGCCGGGCCCTTCCAAGTGGCCGATGCTGGCCGGGGCTTCCCTGCTGACCACCATGATCGGCGCCTCGGGCTGGGTCAACAGCCAGGCCTGGGGACCGGCCGTCAACCTGGCCGGCATCGCCGCCACCCTGATCGTGCTGTACTTCTGGTTCGGCGATGCCATTGGCGAATCGGAATCTGGCCAGTACGGCAAGAACGTCGACCTGTCCTACCGCTGGTCGATGAGTTGGTTCATCTTCTCCGAAGTGATGTTCTTCGGCGCCTTCTTCGGCGCCCTGTTCTACGCCCGCACCATTTCCATGCCCTGGCTCGGCGACCTCGACCATAAACTGATCTGGCCCGATTTCGGCGCCCACTGGGGCAGCACGGGACCGGCCGGCACCATCGAGCCGTTCACCACCATGGGTCCGTTCCCCATCCCGACCATCAACACGGCGCTGCTGCTGACCTCGGGCGTGACCTTGACGATCGCCCACCACGCGCTGCTGGCCGGCCACCGCGCCAAAACCGCCATCTGGCTGTTCGCCACCATCCTTTTGGGTGCCACCTTCATGGGCTTCCAGGCCTACGAATACATGCACGCCTACAGCGAGCTGAACCTGAAGCTGACCTCGGGCATCTACGGTTCGACCTTCTTCCTGCTGACCGGCTTCCACGGTTTCCACGTGACCATCGGCGCCATCATGCTGTCGGTGATGCTGTACCGCGTGCTCAAGGGACACTTCACGCCGAGCCACCACTTCGGTTTCGAAGGCGCCGCCTGGTACTGGCACTTCGTCGACGTCGTGTGGCTGGGTCTGTACGTCGTCATCTACTGGCTGTAAGACGGGCGGCCGCGGCCGCCTGCATGAAAAAAGCCGCACCGGGAGCTGATCCTGGTGCGGCTTTTTTCTGAGGCCGTGAAATCAGCGCAGACCGGTCGGCGCGATCCAGCCCATCTTGTACGATCCCAGTAAAATCAGGAACAGGGTGATCGACAGGGCCACGCGCATGGCCAGCGCGTGCACGGTGCGGTGGCTTTGCCCTTTATCCCGCATCAGGAAAAACAGGGCAACCCCGAGGCTGGACAGGATCAGGATAAACGCGATGGCGATCAGGGATTTCATGATGTGTATGTTGGCCGTAAAGTGTGATTGTAATGCCGCGTTTTAGTTTTCGCCCCATTCCTTTTGTTGCTACCGCCGTGCTGGTGTTGCTGGGCGTCATGCTCGGCAACTGGCAGGCGGGCAGGGCGCATGACAAGCTGGCCTTGCAGCAAAGACTGGCCGACGCCGCCAAACTGGCGCCGCTGTCGGTCGATGCCCATACCCTCGACCAGGGACTCGAATTTCGCAAGGTGCAACTGACCGGCCAATTCGTCGACTGGCCCCTTGCGCTGAACAACCGCCCCCACCAGGGCCAACCCGGCTTTTACCTGGTGCTTCCCTTTAAAATGAAAGATTCGAACACCCACGTGCTGGTGGCGCGCGGCTGGTTGCCGAGAAACGTTGCCGACCCTTTACAATTGCCGCCGTCGCGCACGCCCGCGGGTATGTTGACCATCGAAGGGGTGGTGCACAGCAGCCTGGGCCACATCATGCAGCTGGGTACGGAACCACCGTTGAAGCCGGGCGCCATCGTGCAAAATCTCGTTCCCGCCGATTTTGCCAAGGCGAGCGGCTTGAGCACCGCGCCCGTGTTCATCGAGCAGGCCGGCACCGACAACGACGGCCTGGTGCGCGACTGGCCGGCGCCGTCTCTCGGCATCGAGAAGCACCAGGGTTACGCTTTTCAGTGGTATGCGCTGGCCGTGATGGCCGCGCTGTTTTTTGTCATTACAGGATTTCGACGTGCAAGCAAACCCGAATAATCAAACCCGGCCGCCCGCCACCCCGCAGCAAATCCGTAGCAGCCGCTGGAAGCTGCTGGCCGTGCTGGCCGTGTGCGCTTCTCCCCTGATCTTTTCCTATCTGACCTATTACGTCATCAAGCCGGGCGGCCGCACCAATTACGGCGAGTTGATCGACCCGCGTGCCCATCCGATCCCGAAGCTGGCTTCGACCAGCCTGGACGGCAAGCCGACCGAGCTGAGTGCCTACCAGGGCAAATGGCTGCTGCTGAAAGTCGGTCCGTCCGCCTGCCCGAAAACCTGCATGGACCAGATGTTCGCCATCCGCCAGGTACGCGCCATGCAGGGCAAGGAAATGGAACGCATCGAGCGGGTCTGGCTGATCACGGACGAGGCGCCGCTCGAGACCATGCTGATCCGCGAGCTGGACGGCATGCGCATGCTGCGCGCGCCGAAAGAGGCGGTGGCGCGCTGGCTGCCCCATCCGGCGGACGCCAGCCTGGAATCGTCCATCTACATGATCGACCCGCTGGGCAACCTGATGATGCGCTTCCCGCCGCCGCCCGCAGGGTCCACCGAGGCGCAGACGGTCGAACACTATGCCAAGGTCAAGAAGGACATCGGCAAGGTCCTCAAAGCCTCGGCAATCGGTTAATCCACTATGCAGACTGCCACCCTGGTGCAACTGGGCGTCACCGGCCTGCTGGTTGCCTGCCTGCCACTGTCCGTGGTGTGGCTGTCGTCCGATCCGAACAAATACCGCAAGCTGGTGTGGGTGGCGGTGTTCCTCACCTTCGACCTGATCGTGTTCGGCGGTTTTACGCGCTTGACCGACTCTGGCCTGGGCTGCCCCGACTGGCCCGGCTGCTACGGCCTGGCCAACCCGTTTTTGGCGCACGAGCAGATCACCGCGGCCGAAGCCTTGTTGCCGACCGGCCCCGTTACCGTTGTCAAGGCGTGGATCGAGATGATCCACCGCTATCTGGCCATGGCGATTGGCGTCTTGATCGTGGCCTTGATGGCCACCAGCCTGCTGCAATGGCGCCGTACCCGGCGTGCCGATTTCGCGCCCGGCTTGCCGATTTCCCTGTTCCTGTTCGTCTGCCTGCAAGGCGCGTTCGGCGCCTGGACCGTCACCCTGAAACTGCAGCCGGTGATCGTCACCACCCACCTGTTGCTGGGCATGGGCTTGTTGGCGATGCTGACCTGGATGGGCGGGCGCCAGAATTATCTGTCGTCCCCAACGCGCGCACCAGCGGCCAGTGCCGGATCGCTGCGCAGCTGGGCCTTGATCACCGCCGTCGTCCTCGGCATCCAGATCGCCCTGGGCGGGTGGGTAAGCACTAACTACGCCACCCTGGCCTGCAACGAATACCCCCTGTGCGGCGGCGTCTGGGTGCCGCCGATGGATTTCGAGCACGGTTTTACTTTATGGCGCGAGCTGGGCAAAACAGCTGCCGGCCACTATCTGCCGTTTTCGGCGCTGACGGCCATCCACTGGGTGCACCGCAATTTCGCCCTGGTGCTGGTGGCGGTGGCGGGCTGGACTTCGATGCTGGCCTGGCGCCATGTGGCGTTGCGAGCGACCGTGCGCTGGCTGCTGGCGGCGCTGGCGCTGCAAGCTGCAAGCGGCCTGGCCACCATCTTCCTCAGCTTCCCGCTGGCGATTGCTGTATTGCATAACGCCGGGGCGGCCCTGCTGGTGCTGGTGGTGACCATGTTAAACTACCGGGTGAAGTACCAACTCGCCACCCCATGACCACTCAGACAGCCGCGCACCAATCCCCTCCGCAAGCCCCCAAGCCGGCCAGCCGCATTGCCCAATATTGGGCGCTGACCAAGCCGCGGGTGACGCAGCTGGCCGTGTTCTGCGCTGTGATCGGCATGTTCCTGGCCACCGACGGCTTGCCGCCCTGGAGAATTGTGCTGGCCGCCACCGTCGGTATCTGGCTGCTGGCCGGCGCCGCCTTCGCCTTCAATTGCTTGATCGAAGCGGCGATCGACGCCCGCATGGCCCGCACCGCCCGCCGCGCCACCGCCAGCGGAGAACTGACGCGCAATCAGACCATGGTGTTTTCCAGCGTCATCGGCGGCTTGGGCATGGCGGTGCTGTATTTCCTCGTCAATCCGCTGACCATGTGGCTGACCTTCGTCACCTTCGTCGGCTACGCCGTCATCTACACGATGATCTTGAAACCGGCGACGCCGCAGAACATCGTCATCGGCGGCCTGTCCGGCGCCATGCCGCCGGCGCTGGGCTGGGCGGCGATTGCCAACGAGGTGCCGATGCAAGCGTGGCTGCTGGTCCTGATCATTTTCGTCTGGACCCCGCCGCACTTCTGGGCGCTGGCCATGTACCGCCGCGACGATTACGCCAAGTCCGGCCTGCCCATGCTGCCTGTCACTCACGGCATGCAATACACGGGCTACCAGGTCTGGCTATATTCCATCGCGCTGGCCGCCACCACCTTGCTGCCGTTTGCCGTGCGCATGAGCGGCATCATCTACCTGGTCGCCGCCGTGATCCTGAATGCCGTGTTCCTGATGCATTCATGGAAGGTCCACCGCCATTACTCCGACCAGATCGCCCGCAAGGCCTTTGCCTGGTCGATCATGTACCTTGGACTGCTGTTCGCCGCGCTGCTGGTCGACCACTACCTGCCATACTAAACACATCGCCGATGAAAAAACTGCTCGCCATCCTGTTGATGTTGTTCCTGGCTGCCTGCAGCAAGCCGGCCAGTTTTCAAAATACCGACGTGACGGGCTTGCGCTACGCCGAAGATTTCGCTCTCACCGACCACAACGGCGTGCCGCGCAATCTGGCCAGCTTTCGGGGCAAAGTCGTGCTGGTCTTCTTCGGCTACACCCAGTGCCCGGACGTCTGTCCCACCACCATGGTCGAGCTGGCCGGCGTGATGAAGGAACTGGGCCCGCTGGCCGACCAGGTGCAAGTGCTGTTCGTCACCGTCGACCCCGAGCGCGATACCCAGCAGCTGCTGGCCGAATACGTGCCCGCCTTCGACAAGCGCTTTCTCGGCCTGCGCGGCGACGCCGCCGCCACCGCCAAGGTGGCCAAGGAATTCAAGGTGTTTTACGCCAAGGTGCCGGGCAAGACGCCGGGCAGCTATTCGATGGACCACACCGCCGGCAGCTACGTCTTCGACAAAGAGGGCAAGGTGCGCCTGTTCGTGCGCCACGGCCAGGGCACCGCGCCCCTGGTCGCCGATCTCAGGCAACTCCTCAAATAAATGAACGACAGCTTCGGCAAGCGGGCCGCCCGCCTCGGCGCTGTCCTGCTCCTGATCATCGGCTGCGTGCTGGTGCTGCGTCCTTTCATTTCCGCCATCCTGTTCGCCGGCGTGGTTGTGGTGTCGTCCTGGCCCCTGTATCAACGCTTGCTGCGGGCGTTGCGCGGCCGGCGCAACCTCGCCGCGCTGGCCATGACGCTGTTTCTCACCCTGCTGGTGATCGTCCCATTGAGCCTGGTCGCGTACAACATGGCCGACGACATCGCCCGCCTGTTCGACCAGCTGCGCACCGCCCTGGAAGACGACGTCATGCGCGCGCCTGGGTGGCTGGTCAGCATCCCCTTGATCGGCCCCTGGCTGGACGGCTATCTGAATAACCTCCTGGGCAACCGCGACGAACTGACCATCGTCGCCAAGCGCATGATCGAACCGGCGCGCCGCATCGTCACCAACGGCGGCCTGTTGCTGGGTGGCGGCGTGCTGCAGATGCTGATGGCGACCTTCGTCAGCTTCTTCCTCTACCGCGACGGCGAGGGCGCCATGCGCGTGATCGGCGTCGGCGCCGCCCGCATCTTCGGCGAGCACGCCGCGCGCGTCTCCATCACCGTCAGCCAGACCGTCCGCGGCGTCATGCTGGGCCTGCTCGGCACGGCCCTGGCGCAAGCGCTGGTGGCCGCCATCGGCTTCGCCATCGCCGGCGTGCCGGCCGTACCCCTGCTGGCCGTGCTGACGTTTATCTTGTCCCTGGTGCCGGTCGGCCCGCCCCTGGTATGGGGCAGCGCCGCCGTCTGGCTGTTCGCCCACGAGCAGACCGGCTGGGGCATCTTCATGGTGATCTGGGGCCTGGTGCTCATTTCCGGCGTCGACAACGTGGTGCGGCCGATGCTCATTTCGCGCGGGACCATCTTGCCGTTTCTGCTGACCTTTCTCGGCGTGCTGGGCGGTGTCGTCGCCTTCGGTTTTGTCGGGCTGTTTATCGGCCCGACCCTGCTGGCGGTGGCATACTCGCTGATCAACGAGTGGACCGGCAGTAATGCGGAAATTGCCGCCGGCGCCTGAGGCGTGCGCCGCTCGATCCGATTGCAATACCACCGACGGAGTCGCCGATGCGTGCTTTGATCCTGCTGGCCTTGTTCCCCGCACTGACGGCGCTTGCAGCGCGTCCCGACGCCTTGCAACAGGCGCAGTTCCGCCAGGCCGAAGTGTATTTCAAGGATTCCGATGTCGGCGATACCTTCGATCAGGTCAAGCCGGGCATCGACGGCGTCAGGACGATCCAGGTCGAGGTCGTTTCCCAGCGTGTCGCCTGGCCGCCAGAGGGATTGGCGCGCGCCGGCTTCAAGACCCAGCAGCAGGCGGATATCCATTATCTGGCGTGCCACGCCGACCTGGTGGTTGTGGCGACAGCCAGCGCCACGGTGTCGGCCATGCATTCGAGCCGGCGCAGCATCATCACGCGCGTCAGTTTCGATCATCCGCAGCTTCTGTACAGCGCGCCCGGCGCCTCGGCGCAGACGCCGCTGGCCGTGATGATCCACTCGGGCGCCGTGACGGTCAATGGACAACGCTACCAATATTTGAACAACGTCTTCCCTGGCTACTTCGTCGGCCGCCAGTACCTGTTGTGGCTCAAGCGCGACCCGGTCGAAGCAACGGTGTTTTATCCCCATAGCGTGGATTACTCGCCCGGACCATCCGTGCTCGGCTCGATCTACGAGGCGCCGCCGCGATCGGCGCCGGCATTGAAGGCGGCGCTCGACGAGATCATGGCGTTGTCGCCGTGCCGGGATTGACGCACAATCATTCTTACTGACTCGACCAAACGGGAGAAACCATGTCACGAACCGCATCCTGCAGCTGCGGCCAGCTCAGCGCCCAGGTGACCGGCGAGCCGCTGCGCATTTCCATCTGCCACTGCCTGGCCTGCCAACGCCGCACCGGCAGCGTATTCGGCGAACAAGCCCGCTTCAAAAGCGAGGACGTCAAGGTGACAGGACAAGCGACGGAATACGAGCAGGCCGGCGACTCCGGCGCCACCGCCACCTTCCGCTTCTGCCCGCGCTGCGGCGCGATCGTATATTGGACCGCGCAGGCCCTGGAAGGTTTTGTCACGATCCCCGTCGGCGCCTTTGCCGACCCGGATTTTCCCACGCCGAAGGTGTCGGTGTACGAAGGGCGCAAACACCAATGGGTCGTGCCACCGCCCGATGCCGAGCACTTCGACTAACAGCAAGCCAGCAAACTTCAATCCCCGAGGCGAACCATGATCAGACTCGGGGTTGCGTCCCCCCTAAAAAGATCGGGCTCCGCCGGTCTTTTTCGCCCGACTGGCCTTGCGCCTCTAAGCCGGTTTTACCCTTGCTCTACTGACTAGCCCCAAACAAAAGTAGGTTTTCACTTTTGTTTGCTCAGTCCAGGTCGTCCGTATCATCATTCCGTTGCAACTGCGGAATCACTTTGACCAGCACGATGCGTGGGCCATTCATTTTTTTGACGACGATGTCGAATTTTGGGAATTCAATTCTCTGACCCTGCTTGGGTATATCCCCCAGCTTCACCATCAACAAGCCGCCCACCGATTCGACTTCATCCATCCCCATTTCTTCATTGTTGATGTCGATGCCGAGCGCGCGTTCCAGCGAGAAGATGGGCAAGCTGGCCTTGCCGATCAGGGTGCCGTCTTCCTGTTTCAGCCAGTCGTTTTCATTCAGGCGGAATTCGTCGTGGATCTCGCCGACCATCGCACCGAGCAGATTGTCGAGGGTGATGAATCCGACCGGGCGCTTGCCCTTTTCTCCGATCATGGCAAAGTGGGGCGCGCCCTCCCGAAACCTGCGGAACATGTCCTGCGCCTTGGTGCGCGCCGACATGGTTTCGACCGGGCGCAGGTACTGGGTCAGGTCGAGCAGCGGGCGTCCCGTCTGCTGGGCGAAAAACAAGTCCTTCATGTGGATCACACCGAGCACGTCTTCGCCGTTCTTGTCGAAGTATGGGTAGCGGCTGAAGCGGTTGCGGCGCATGGTTTCCAGGTTTGTTTCGATCGGCTTGTTGGCGTGCAGGGCGATCACTTCGTTGATCGGCCGCATCAGGTCGGACACCGTCAGCTGCGAAAAATCGAGCGACTGGGCCAGGATGTGGCGCTCGTCGCGCGTGTGTTTTTCGCCCGGCTGGCTGGTGCGCAAGATCAGTTTCAGTTCGTCGGTCGAATAGTGGGCATCATGGCCGCCGTGGCCGTCCAGACCGGCCATCCGCAGCACCAGGTTGGCGCTGCCGTTCAATAACCAGATGGCCGGGTACATGGCCCAATAAAAGGCGTACAGGGGCAGGGCGCTGTACAGGCCGATGATTTCCGGGTTGCGGATCGCCAGCGATTTCGGCGCCAGTTCGCCCACCACGATGTGCAAAAACGAGATGACGGAGAAGGCGAACACGAAAGAGACGCCGTGGACAATTTCCGGCGAGTTTACGCCGGCCAGGTGAAACAGCGGTTCGAGCAGGCTGGCGAAGGCCGGCTCGCCGACCCAGCCCAGGCCCAGTGAGGCCAGGGTGATGCCCAGCTGGCAGGCAGACAGATAGGCGTCGAGCTGGCTGTGCACCTTGCCGAGGATGCGGCCCTTGACGCCCTGGGTCTTGGCGATGGCGCGCACGCGGGTTTTACGGAGGGTGACGATGCCGAATTCGGCGGCCACGAAGAAGCCGTTGAGGACGACGAGGAACAGGGCCAGCAGGACTAACAGGAGGTTATGCATAGTGTAAGTTGAGGTTGGACGAGCAAGACCGTGACATTAAAACCTTGCCGACGATCTCATTTTCACAAGACATTGTACCGCTCAGCCGGATTGCGGTCCGCTCGCCTGCGCCGAAGCAAGGATGGCCTCGACGCCGGGATGCTGGATTTTGCGCTCGTTCGAGATGGCAAAAAACTGTTCGCGCACGCCATCGACTTCTCCCACCAGCACCGCGCCGAACTGTTCCTCGATGTCGCCGGCCAAGGCCGCGGTGGCGAAAAAAAGGCCCAGGCCGCGTCTGCCGAAGGTATTCAGCAGGGCGTTGTCCTCGAACTCGCCGACGATGTCCGGACGCACGCCGTTCTGGCCGAACCAGTCGTCGATCTTGGCGCGCAGCGCGTTGTTGCGGGTCGGCAGCAGGAAGGGTGCGCCGTTCAGGCTGCGCGGGAAATCGGCGCGGTGCGCGGCCGCCAGGGCGGGCGCGCCCACCACCATGGTGGCGCTTTCAAACAGCAGATGACTGAAGACTTTCAGCATGCTCGCGCCGCGCACGGGGCGGTCGGTCAGCACGACGTCGAGTTTATGCAGGGCCAGATCGGCCAGCAGGGCGTCGAAACTGTCTTCATAACAGGCCAGCCGCACCTTGCGCTCCAGCTGCATGGTGGGTTCCAGCATGCGGTAAGCGGTCAGTTTCGGCAGGGAATCGGAAATGCCGACGGTCAAGCGGATTTTTTTGGTGTCGACCTCGGTGAGCGCATCCTGCATCTGCTCGCCCAACAGAAAAATCTGGTCGGCATAGCGCAGGGCAGTGCTGCCCGATTCGGTCAGCACCAGCCGGCGGCCCTGCTGGCTGAACAGGGCGGTGCCCACCTGCTGCTCCAGCTGGGACAACTGGGTACTGATGGTTTGCACCGCCAGGCCCAGGCGCTCGGCGGCGCGCGTCACGCCGCCTTCCTTGGCGACCACCCAGAAATAATACAGATGGCGAAAGTTGATGTCGGTTTGTTTCATTGTTCTGTTTTTCCGAAGTATTCATCCAATTATCTTCGCTATTTCGATTTGCTGCACGCCTTTACACTGCTTCACATCAATTCAAGCTTGTGAGTTGATCAAGAACTTAATAAGAAAGGTTGTGGGCATGAAGCATTTCCGGATTTCATTTTTGGTCACCTTTGTCTGCCTCTCGGTGGCCGGCTGGTGGGGCTACACCCACGGCGGCTGGCCGGCCGCGGCGACCGCCCTGGGCGTGGCCCTGATCCTCGGCATCATGGAAGTCTCGCTGTCCTTCGACAACGCGGTGGTCAATGCCTCGGTGCTGAAAACCTGGGACGAGTTCTGGCAAAAGCTGTTCCTGGGCGTCGGCATCATCATCGCCGTGTTCGGCATGCGCCTGCTGTTCCCGCTGGTGATCGTGGCGCAGGCGGCCGATCTGGGCTTGATGCAAGTGTGGCACCTGGCGCTGAACGACCCGAAACAGTATTCGGCGCACCTGACCGCCCATCACGCCGAAGTGGCGGCTTTCGGCGGCATGTTCCTGCTGCTGGTCTTCCTCAACTTTTTACTGGACGACAGCAAGGAAATGCACTGGCTGGGCCACGTCGAAGAAAAGCTGGGCGCGCTGGGCAAGGTATCGTCGATCTCGGTGATGATCGCACTGGGCACCCTGATGGCAAGCCTTGGGCTGGTGGAAGAGGCGCAAAAGATGGTGGTCCTGATGGCCGGCTTGTGGGGCATCTTGATCTACGTCGGCGTCGATACCATCAGCAGCCTGCTGGAAAAAGATGGTGCGGAAGAGGCGGGCGGCGCCAATGTCGGCGACATGGTCAAGCGAGGCGGTATCGGCGCCTTCCTCTACCTGGAAGTGCTGGATGCTTCGTTCAGCTTCGACGGCGTGATCGGCGCGTTTGCCATCACCAACGATGTGGTCATCATCATGCTGGGCCTGGCAATCGGCGCGATGTTCGTACGTTCGATGACGGTGTATTTGGTCAAGCAGGGCACGCTGGACGAGTTCGTCTACCTGGAACACGGCGCGCACTATGCGATCGGTATTTTGGCGCTGATCATGCTGGCGAGTATGAAGTACCACATTCATGAGGTGTTCACGGGGCTGATCGGCGTGGCGTTCATTGTGGCTTCGCTGTGGTCGTCGATCAAGCATCGCAAAGAGAACAAGGAGTTGGCGGTGGCCTGACTCGCAGGTAAGCGTGGATTTTCCCCGTAAAAATCATCTGGCTTTGCCAGTGGTTTTTACCTGGATCCAGACAAAAGTAGGTTTTTACTTTTGTCTGTTCAGATCCGGGGGCGAACGGCCGAACACCGGTTCGCTCCCCTGTCAGAAGTACCCGGTGTTCAAAATGGCTCTCTGCATTTAGCGTGGGCTTGCAACAGAAGTCTTACTTCAATTAACTAGGAGATTTTCATCATGGCAATCAGTCTGCAAAAAGGCGGCAACGTCAACCTCAGCAAAGAAGCCCCCGGGCTGTCGAAAATGGTGGTCGGCCTCGGTTGGGATACCCGCAGCACCGATGGCGCCGCCTTCGACCTCGATGGCGCCGTGTTCCTGCTCAATAACTCGGGCAAGGTGCGTTCGGATGCCGACTTCGTGTTTTATAACAACCTCAAATCGACCGACGGTTCCATCGTCCACTCGGGCGACAACCTGACCGGCGCAGGCGACGGCGACGACGAAACCGTCACCATCGATTTGACGAAAGTGCCGGCCGACGTCGACAAGATCGCCGTCTGCGTGACCATTCACGAAGCCGACAAGCGCAACCAGAATTTCGGCCAGGTGTCCAAAGCCTTCGTCCGTTGCGTCAACGCCGCAGGCAACGCCGAAATCGCCCGCTACGACCTGTCGGAAGACAGCTCGACCGAAGCAGCCATGATTTTCGGCGAAGTCTACCGCGCCGGCAGCGACTGGAAATTCCGCGCCATCGGCCAGGGTTTCAAGGGCGGCCTGGGCCCTCTGGCCAAGAACTTCGGCGTCAACGTGTAATTTGCCGTAGCAACACAGCCGCCGTCATCGACGGCGGCTGATTCAAACAGAACATATCAGCGCACCGCGAAAGGAAGGACTCAAATGCCAGTATTTACCGTAACGGGGGATGTCGATCCCTTCCTGCACGTTTCCATGACCCGCGGCGACACGATTTATTGCGAGTCGGACGCCATGGTGATGATGGAAGCGACGCTCGACCTCAAGGGCAAGATGAAGGGCGGACTGGGCAGCGCCCTGATGCGCACCTTTGCCAACGGCGAGTCCTTCTTTCAGCAGCACATCGAAGCGGTGCGCGGCGACGGCGATTGCCTGCTCTCTCCCACCTTGCCGGGAGCGATGCAGGTGGTCGACGTCGGTCCGAACAACTACATCATCAGCGACGGCGCCTTTGTCGCCGCCAGTTCCGGCGTCGATTTGAAGGTGCGCACGCAGAGTGTCGGCAACGCCCTGTTCGCCCAGAGCGGCGGCTTTTTCGTCACCGAAACGAGCGGCCGCGGCCAGGTGGTGGTGTCGGGCTTCGGCTCCATGTCGGTGCTCGACGTCGAGCCGGGCAAGGACGCCATCATCGACAACTCCCACGTGGTGTGCTGGGACAGCACCCTGCGCTACGAGATTTCCATCACCACCGGCAACAGCGGCGGCTTTCTCGGCAACATCATCAACAGCCAGACCAGCGGGGAGGGCGTGGTGCTGCGCTTCTCCGGCAAGGGAAAAGTCTATGTGTGCTCGCGCAACCGCGCCGCTTTCAAAGCGTGGACCCAGCAGGGCGCGCGTTAAGCCAAGCAATTCAAAACAAGGAGTACCACCATGTCAGTCAGTCTGCAAAAAGGCCAGAAAATTTCCCTCGACAAAGAGGCCGGCGGCACGCTCACCCGTATCGTCATGGGCCTCGGTTGGGACGCCATCAAGAAAAAGGGGCTGTTCGGCTTCGGCGCCAAGAGCGAATCGGTCGATCTCGACGCTTCCTGCCTGCTGTTCGATGAGAGCGGTCGCGCCGTCGACGCCGTCTGGTTCCGCCAGCTGAAAAGCCAGGACGGCAGCATCGTCCACACGGGCGACAACCGCACCGGCGCCGGCGACGGCGACGACGAACAGATCATCGTCGACCTGTCGCGCGTGCCGCCGCAAGTCAAATCGCTGGTGTTTACGGTGAACAGTTTTACCGGCCAAAATTTTTCGCAGGTGGAAAACGCCTACTGCCGCATCGTCAATGCCGCCGACCAGAAAGAGGTGGCGCGCTACGACCTGTCGGTGCAGGGCGCCCACACGGCGCAGATCATGGCCAAGCTGTACCGTCACAACAATGAATGGAAGATGCACGCGATCGGCGAGAACGGCAGCGGCCGCACCTTCGACGATCTGATGCCGAAAATCACGCCACATCTGAATTAATCCACAGCACAGCTTTCTCCGGTAGTGCCCTTGCAGGTTCCGTGTCAACGGCGCCTGCTTTTTTTTTGGGAGACAGGTTTGCGCTGTCGGGCTTGACATGCAGGCACTTCATGTTTACTGTATTAATCAACTAATACAGTAATGATGCCATGCCCACCCATCCTGCTCAGTTATTTTCGATCACGCCCGGTTCGGCCGAGCCGATTTACCGCCAGCTGGTCGAGCAGGCGCGCCGCCTGATTGCCGGCGGCCAGTTGGCGCCGGGCGATGCCATGCCTTCCGTGCGCGAGGTCGCCCAGGCGCTGGCCTTGAACCCGATGACGGTGTCGAAAGCCTATGGCATCCTCGAAATGGAACACCTGCTGGACCGCCGGCGCGGCGTGGGCATGACCGTCGCCGCTGCGCCCACGGGCAGCCACAGCAGCGCCGCCCGTGCCGAATTGCTGCGTCCCACTCTCGAGCGCGCCGCCCTGGAGGCGCGCCAGCTCGAACTCGATCCTGCCACCGTCCTTGCCCTGTTCACCAACATCATGAAAGAAGCCCCATGAGCGCTGCCGTCATCGCATTGTCTTCGCTGTCCAAACGCTTCGGCGAGCGTGCCGTGCTCGACGATTTGGACTGGCAAGTGGACAAGGGGCAGGTGGTCGGCCTGCTCGGCCGCAACGGCGCCGGCAAATCGACCTTGCTGGAATGCCTGCTGGGCCTGCGTCCGCTCGACGGCGGCCAGGCCAGCCTGTTCGGCGAAGGCGTCGACGATCTGTCGGCCGCCGCGCGCGCCGCCATCGGCTACGTGCCGCAAACGCCCGACCTGTTCGAATGGCAAACGCCGACCCAGATGCTGAATTATTTCAAGGCCCTGTATCCGCGCTGGAACGGCGACAAGGTCGAAGCGCTGCTGCAGCGCTGGGGTTTTAACGCGGCCATGCGCGGCAATCTGATCGGCCAGCTGTCCGGCGGCGAAAAGCAGCGATTGTCCATCATCCGCGCGCTGGCCCACGAGCCGGCGCTGCTGGTGCTGGATGAGCCTGTATCGGCACTGGATCCGGTGGGCCGCCGCGATTTTTTGCGCGAGCTGATCGACACCGTCATCGAGCGCGGCACCACGGTGGTGTTTTCTACCCACATCCTGACGGACCTGGAGCGGGTGGCGCTCGATGTCGCTTTCCTGAAAGACGGCAAGATTGCGCTACAGGGCGAGCTCGACGGCCTGCTGGAAGGCGCATGCCGCATCAGCGGGCCGGCCGCGTTGTTGGGAACCTTGCGGCCGGTGGGCGAGTTGCGCCGTTCGCAGGTGGCGGGTGGCAGCATGCAAATTGTAGTGCGCAGTGCCTCCGGCGACATGCTGGCGCTGGCCGCGCATGACAGCGCCGTGTGTCTCGATCGCCTGAGCCTGGAAGATCTGTTTGTCGAGGTGACGCAATGAGTTCTCTGTTCGGCGATGCCGTCGAGTGGCGCGCCAGCCGGGCGATCCTGGCGCAGGCCGTGGTGGAGCGCCGTGCCAAGGGAAGCTTGACCTTGAGCTGGATTCTGCTGGTGCTGGCAAGTCTTGGCGTGCTGGCCCTGTCCAGCGATTCACCCCATCGGCTGGTTCTGTTCGCCTTTTTCACCGGCGTGCCGCTGGCCATGTTTTTATTGATGTGGTGGATCTATGTCTGCTCCAGTATCAACACGCAATGCTCGCCGCTGGCCATCAAACTGTTGCCGGCAATGGCGCCGCGCGCCCGGCGGGTGACGGCCTGCTGCTGGACCGTGATCGTGCTGGCGATGGCGCTGGTACTGGGCCTGCCAAGTGGCCGCCCCTTGCTGGTGGCTGTCGTCACCGGCCTGCTGCTGCTCGAACTTGGCGTACTGGGCAACGTCAAGCGTATCGCGACGATTATTGTCGCGCTCGTCCTGTACAAGTACGCGGGGGCATCGATGCAGGCTGCCGTCAACGCCTTCGCCCTTGGCCCCGTTGCCATCGTGCTTGGGCTGGCCGTGCTGTGGTTCAACGGTCGTGCTGCATTGCGCCGCGGCTTCGATGTGGGGGACTGGCGTTTGGCGCCAAGGCAGGAAATGCTGGAGGAACTGGCCGATGAGCAGGAAGCGGCTGAGCAATCCACGCCTCCCGCCGCCGATGACCGCAGCAAGCGCCGCATTGCGCTGGATCGATTGCTCGGCGCGGCCCCGCAGCGCCAGCCGGTGTTTCTTCAGGCGCTGGGACCATCCGCGTTCGGGCATTATTATTTCACGGTATCTCTGCTGGCTCTGGTGTGCGTCGCTGCGCGTGGCTGGCATGCTTGGGGTAGCGATATGTCTTCGGAGGAAGGCTTGCTTGTAGGGCGGGGACTGCTGTTGATGGTCATGTTGATGCTTCAGCTCGTGCTCGTGCGCACCGAAGCAAGCCGTTTCGAGCGCCACCGCGTCGAGCAAGCGCTGATGCGCCTGACGCCGGCGGCGCCCGCCATGCGGCAAATGAACCGGGCGCTGGCGCTATTCTGGATTCGAGGCCTCGCGCAAATGTGGGGGGCGTGCAGCCTGACCACACTGGCGGGCATGCTGGCGCTTGGCGCCTCGTGGCCGGAGACGGGCCGCGCGTTGGCGGCCTGCACGGTGTCGCTGCTGCTGCCTGGCATGGTGTTTCGTGACTACGCACGTGGCGCCGAGACTGGCAATTTTCGGGTGGTTTTTCTCGGCGCTTACACTATCGTTGCTTGCTCCGCTGCGGGTGCTGCAATTGCCGATTCGCGCACCGAGTTACCATGGAGCTCGCTGGGCGCCGCGACTGCGTGCGCAGGCCTGCTGTTTGCATGGCTGCGCTGGCGCCGCATGCTGGGCGCCCCGCCTGCGTTACCGGCCATGCGTTTTGCTTAAGGCGGTGTTACTTTCACCTCCAGCACCACCGCGTGCTGCTCCACCGGCAAGGCGCTTACGCCCGCGAAGGAAATACCGAAGCTGAGGCCGGCCAGGGTCTTGGCATCCGCGCGCTGCCCTTCGTAATCGAGCGCAAACGCTTCATTGCCCGCCGCGCTCGTCAGCGTGAAGGCATAACTGACCTTGCCCGCCCAGATGCATTGTGCATTCTTGGGACAGCGGCTGTCCGTGAAACTGTCGTAACGCACCGTGGCGCCGCCGCCGATGGCCACCGCTTCGCTGGGTTTCATTGGGTAGCTGCCGCTGTGCAAGGGCGCACCGATGGGCGTGCCGGCGCAGCCGGCCAGGGTGTACAGGATAAAGGCACAACTGATTCGTAACCACATGAGAATTTGCCGCATGGATGCGCCCTGGGTGATGATGGCCGATGGTAGCACGGACATAAAAAAAGGCGCCCGCAGGCGCCTTTTGTTGAGTACCACCGCGTCCGCTTACACGAACGAAGACAGCGCACCCTTCATTTTCTTCAAGGCGGCCGACTCGATCTGGCGAATCCGCTCCGCCGATACGCCGAACTCTTCCGCCAGGGTGTGCAAGGTGGCACCGGAGCCGTCGTCGTTGGCCAGCCAGCGCGCTTCGACGATGCGGCGCGAGCGCGGATCGAGTTTGCCCAGGGCCGTTTCCAGGCCTTCGGACTGCAGACGGGTGACCTGGTTCTGTTCCATCACCTTGGTCGGTTCGGACAGATCCGACGACAGGTAGGCGATCGGCGAGAACTTGTCGTCTTCGTCGTCGGTCGGCGCTTCCAGGGCGATATCGCGGCCGGACAGGCGGGTTTCCATCTCGATCACTTCTTCGCGCTTGACGTCGAGCAGCTTGGCCAGCGCGTCGATCTGGGTCGGCGACATCGCATCCAGGCCCACCTTGTTGCTGCGCAGATTGAAAAACAGCTTGCGTTGCGCCTTGGTGGTGGCGACTTTGACCAGTCGCCAGTTTTTCAAGATGTACTCGTGCATCTCCGCCTTGATCCAGTGCATGGCGTAGGACACCAGCCGCACGCCCTGGTTCGGGTCGAAACGCTTGACGGCCTTCATCAGGCCGATATTGCCTTCCTGGATCAGGTCGGCATGCGGCAAGCCGTAGCCGAGGTAACCGCGGGCGATCGACACCACCAGGCGCAGGTGCGAGAGCACCAGTTCCTGGGCGGCGCCAAGGTCGTTTTGTTCCTGCAGACGCTTGGCCAGCGAAATTTCTTCGTCGTGGGTCAGCATCGGCAGACGGTTGACTGCCGAGATGTATGCATCGATATTGCCAAGATTGCCAGTGAAGCCCAATCCCAGCGCACGATTTCCAGTGGGAATCAGTGCGGAGTGTGCGGACATCGTCGTCATGTAATCCTCGTGTGTGTGGTACAGCTAGTAACTGATGATTCGATAGCTGGCGGCAGGTTTGTGAAAGTCCCCGCCAGGGAAATCATAGTTTAGCACTCTCTGGTTGGGAGTGCCAATTGACCTCAACTATGGCCCCGATAGGGTTTGAATTGCCAAACGGAATCTAAATTCAGGGCGGAAAACCACTTTATTGGCAGGCAGCGGTATGACCTTTGATCGCGCGCAAACATGGGAACGCCTGTATGAGATCAGGATAAAAACCTGTGCGGCTTCTTTCTGTGCGCTCCCGCACGCACAAGGCATGCGGGGTCATGGGTATTTTGGCATCGCAGACTTAATACGCGCTTAGCGTGCGCGCATTAAGACGGATCAAGCAGAGGATCAGTTGAGTCGTGCCAGGTGCCGCTGCACCGACAGCACGGCCCCCACCAGGCCGAGGCCGGCGCTGATGGCCAGCAGGGCGGCCACGCCCAGCGGCGGCAGGGCGGCCAGCTGAAATTCGCTGGCGTACAGGCGGGCGAACTCGGCGATGGCGACGTTCAAGGGCCGCAAGGCCAGCGCCACCGCACCCAGGGCGACCACGCCCGCGGCCAGGCCCAGCAAGGCGCCGGTATAGTAAAACGGCCGGTGGATGAACACATCGGTCGCGCCGATCAATTTTGAGACGGCAATTTCATCCCTTTGCGTCAGCACCTGCAGGCGGATGGTATTGAACACCACGGCGATCACCACCATGCCGAGCGTGACCGCCAGCAACAGCAGCACCAGGCGCAGGATGCCGAGAAGGGCGGCCAGGCGCTTGACCCAGGCCGAATCGACCTGCACCGTATCGACGCCGGGCAGGGCGCGCAACTGGTCAGCCAGGGCATCGACATGGCTGGCGTCCGCCGCATTTTTAAAACCATCGAGTTTCATGACGTAGCCGTCCGGCAGGGGATTTTCGCCCAGAGTGCCCAGCACGTCGGTCAGGCCGCTTTTATCTTTCAAGGATTCGAGCGCCTGCTCGCGCGGCACGAAGGTGATTTTGGCTTTATATGCCTTTAGCACGTTGCGCAGCTGCGGCGCCAGCGCCTCCGCATCGGCGCGCGCCGTCTGCGGTGTCATGAATAAACTGATCTCGGGATCGACCGACAGCTGTTCCGAGACGGGACGCACGTTTTCCAGCAAGGTCAGCCCGGTGAACGGCAAGGCCAGCGCGATCGCCACCACGATGACGTTGAACAGGAAACTGCCGGGCGCCTTTTTCAGGTTGCCCAGCGCCGCGCCGAAGGCGAAGCGGTGTTGACGCAGCCAGCGGTTCATGCTGCCTCCTTCACCAGTTCGCCCTGGTTCAGGTGGATGACCCGCGCGGCGCCGTCGAGCACTAGTTCATCGTGGGTGGAAATCAGGCAGGTGACGCCGGCGCGGTGAAATGCGCGCAGGGCGTCCAGCACCTTGTCGGCGCTGGCGCGGTCCAGATTGGCGGTGGGCTCGTCGGCCAGGATGATTTGCGGACGATTGACGATGGCGCGGGCGATCGACACGCGCTGCTGCTCGCCGCCCGACAATTCCAGCGGCAGCGCCTTTGCGCGCTCCAGCAGGCCCACCTTGTCGAGGGCGGCGCGGGCGCGCTGCTCCGCTTCCGACTTCGAGGCGCCCGTCACCAGCAGCGGCATCATGGTATTGGCCAGGATGTGCCGGTCATTGAGTAATTTTTGCTGCTGGAAGATCAGGCCGAGGTTGCGGCGCAGGAAGGGCACGCCTTCGCGGCGCAACTTGCCGATGTCCTGACCGTTGACCAGCACGGCACCGGATGTCGGCCGCTCGATGGCGGCGATCATTTTAAGCAAGGTCGACTTGCCGGCGCCGGAGGGGCCGGCCAGGTAGACCAGTTCTCCCTTGGCGATCTCGAGGCTGATGTCGCGCAGGGCGGTGGCGTGGGCGGAATATTGCTTGCTGACGGACTGGAAAGTGATCATGGGTCTGGGTCGCTTCAGCCGAGCAGGGCTTCGACGAATTCGTCGGCCTTGAACGGTTGCAAATCCTCGATCTTTTCTCCGATGCCAATAAAGTACACGGGAATCGGCCGGGTGCGGGCAATCGCCGCCAGCACGCCGCCCTTGGCGGTGCCATCCAGCTTGGTAATGACCAGGCCGGTCAGCTGCAGCGCATCGTCGAAGGCTTTGACTTGCGCCAGCGCGTTCTGGCCGGTATTGCCGTCGATCACCAGCACCAGCTCGTGCGGTGCGCCATCCATGCCCTTGCCGATCACCCGCTTGATTTTTTTCAGCTCTTCCATCAAGTGCAACTGGGTCGGCAGGCGGCCGGCAGTGTCGACCATGACGACATCCATCTTCTTCGCCTTGCCCGACTGCACGGCATCGAAGGCGACGGCGGCCGGGTCGCCCGATTCCTGGGCGATCACCGTGACGTTATTTCTCTGGCCCCACACCATCAATTGTTCGCGGGCGGCCGCCCTGAAGGTGTCGCCGGCGGCCAGCAACACCGATTGCTGGTATTTCTGCATGTGTTTCGCCAGCTTGCCGATGGTGGTGGTTTTACCCGCGCCATTGACGCCGGAAATCATCATCACCAGCGGTTCGTGGCGGCCCAGTTCGAGCGGCTTTTCCAGCGGACGCAGCAAGTCGATCATCAGCACTTTCAAGGCGCCCTTGACGGCGGCGGCATCGAGCAAGCGCTCTTCCTTGACCTTGCGGCGCAAGCCGTCCAGCAAAAACTGGGTCGCATCCATGCCGGCATCGGACATCAGCAGCGCCGCTTCCAGCTCCTCGTACAAATCCTCGTCGATCTTGGCGCCGACAAACAGCAGCGACAGGTTCGACGAAGTCTTCGACAAGCCCGCTTTGAGACGCGCCATCCACGACGATTTGCGCTCCGCTTCCAGCACCGGGCGTTCGGCCGTTTCGCTGATCCATTCGGTGGCCGGGGCCGGCGCGCCGATATTCGGGATGTGCAGCGGGGCAGGTGCGGGAGCGTGAACCACCGGAGCAGGCGCCTGAACCATGGGGGGCAGCACGACCGGCGCCGGCTGCAGCGTCGGGGTCTGGCTCTGCGAGCCTTGCGCGGCCCGGCCTGACTCCAGCTTTTGCTCTGCTTCAACAGGAAGAGTTACCACCGGCGGCGGCACAAAAGTAGAAGTCGTCCCATACCGCCGCGACGAAGTCGGGGCCGCCGGTGGCGTCACCGGGGCTGGCTGGGGTACGAACGCCGGTGCCGGCGCGGCTACTGGCTCAGGAACAAACACGGGCGCTGGCGGCACCGGAACAGGCACAGGCGCGGGAGGCGCTTCAACGACAGGCGGCTTTTTCTTGAAAAAACTGAACATGGATCTCTGGGGGCGGGCGCTGCATGCACATGCCGGGCGGCGCCGGGCACGACGAATCGACTGGCGCGTATTTTACCAGAGCGCCCCTTCGTCCCGCTCAGGCAGCGGCAATCCCGTTCGACTCGCGCCAGCGCGCCACCGCCGTACCGATCGACAGCAAATCGAGCACCGTGCCCGGCTGCAAGTGCCGGCGCGCCATGGCGACCCCGCTGCCGCCGCACCACACTTCGGTCTGCTCGCCGAGGCGGGTGCGCAACTCGTTGATATTGTCTACTGCCGCGCGCGGCGAAGTCACGCTTGAAAAGGACAGGGCGACGATATCGGCCTGCTGCGATTCGACGGCGGCGACGATGTCGGCCAGCGGCGTTTGCACACCCAGGGAGATGCAGTGGGCGCCTTCCAGCGCCAGCATCACCTCCACCATCAGCAAACCGAGCCCGTGACGCTCCTGCGGCACCGTGGTGAGAATCACCCGCGGCTGGTCGAGCTCGCGGTTTCTCTGGCCGGTGGCGGCGACGATGGCATTGCGCAGCACGGTCTGCAGCATGTCGGCAAACAAATGCTCTTCGAACACGGCGATGCTGCCCTGGCTCCATGCCACGCCGACCGCCGTCGTCAGCGGCGCGATCAGTTCGAGCACCCAGGGTTGCAGACCCATGGTCAGCATGGCTTGCGACAGACGCTGGCGCAGCTCGGCCAGCTTATGCGCGCGCAGCAAATCGAGGCATTCGGCAATCTCGGGATCGTCGAGGCCGCGAGCGGCCGGGCCGCTGACCTGTTTGCCGCCCAGTTCGGCAAGTCCCGCCATATCGAGCGTCATGATCTTGCCGGGCCGGTAACCCTGGTCGAGCAGGCGTTTGACCAGGGTCAGCTTGTGTACCTGGTCGGGCGGATAGACGCGCTCGCCATTGTTGTCGCGTTGCGGCGTGGGAAAGCCGTAGCGCCTTTCCCACACGCGCAGGGTCTCCTTGGCGATACCGACATCGCGTTCCACTTCACTGATGCTGGAAAAAACCAGGGCGGGGGCAGTAGTCATAAGCGATTTCAGGGCCGTGCATAAAGGCGGGTTGATCGACGAAGGCGAACGGTGCCGGGATGGCCAGGGCCATTTTACCTTGACTTCCAGTCGGTTCGACAAAGCAAGCGATTGTTTCCTTAATGTAAATAAGCGGCGCCCCTCGGCGCCTTTTATCCATGCTTTGCTGCCACTAAAACAAGAATATGAAATTGAAACGCAATAATTTCAACTTTTTGAATCTGATTGCCAGGGTGCTGCGTATAAACTGACAACAACCAGATTGTCCACGACAAAGGAATTTGGAGACCTAGTATCACATAAAAGTGGGACACCCCGCCACTCGTGTCCTGGACAAAAGCGTTTCGAGGGATTATTTATATGAAAATCGCAGTGGTTGGCGCCGGGATTTCCGGCTTGTCATGTGCCTACCGGCTCGCCCAATCGGGGCTGGATGTCACCCTGTACGAGGCCGGCCGCCATTTCGGCGGCCACAGCAATACGGTCGATGTCACGGTCGAAGGCAAGACTTTCGGTGTCGACACCGGCTTTCTGGTGTTCAACGACCGCACCTATCCGCATTTGATCGCGCTGTTCGCCGAGCTGGGCGTGGAAACCGCCGCCAGCGACATGTCGTTTTCCGTCAAGCTGCCGCTGGCACAGGGCGGCGAGCTCGAATGGGCGGGCGCCAACCTCGACAGCGTATTCGCCCAGCGCCGCAATCTGCTGCGTCCGCGCTTTTTGCGCATGGTGGCAGAGATCGTGCGTTTTAATCGCGAGGCGACCGCGCTGGCCGAAAGCGGCGCGCTGCCGCCGATCGGCCTGGGGGCCTGGCTCGACACGCGCGGCTACAGCAGCGAATTTCGCCACTGGTATTTGCTGCCGATGGCCGCCTGCATCTGGTCCTGCCCCGCCGACCAGATGCTGGCCTTTCCGCTGGCGACCTTCATCCGCTTTTGCCACAATCACGGCTTGTTGCAGGTCGACGACCGTCCCCAGTGGCGCACCGTGCGCGGCGGCTCGCGCAATTACGTCAACCGGCTGCTGGCCGCGATCCCCTCGCGCCGCCTGCACCAGCCGGTGCTGGGCGTCGAACGGTCGCTGTCGGATGCGGGCGCCGTGCTGGTGCGCACCGCCGCCGGCGTCGAGCGCTATGACGAAGTGGTGATGGCCTGCCACAGCGACCAGGCGCTGGCGCTGCTGAGCGACGTCAATCCCGATGAAGCGGCGCTGCTGTCGGCGATCCGCTACCAGCCCAACCGCGCCGTGCTGCACCTCGACGCCAGCTGCCTGCCGCGCCGCCGCAAGGCCTGGTCGGCGTGGAATTATCAGAGTACGGGCGAGGAGGGTGGCAAGTGCGGCACGCCGCAAGTGTGCGTCCACTACCTGCTCAACATGCTGCAGCCGCTGCCCGTGTCCACCCCCGTCATCGTGTCGCTCAATCCCATCGATGCGCCCGATCCGTCGCGCGTGCTGGCCAGCTTCGACTACGCTCACCCGGTGTTCGATGCCGACGCGGTGGCGGCACAAGCGAGAATCGCACGGCTGCAGGGGAATCATCACACCTGGTTCGCCGGCGCCTGGCTGGGCTACGGTTTTCACGAGGACGGCCTGAAATCGGGGCTGGCGGTGGCCGCCGCGCTGATCGAACGCATGCAGCCGGCCGCCGTCGCCTCATCCATTGCCAGTTATGCTGCAGCCTGATGCCGTGCTGCCGCAGCTGTGCTTCGGCCGTGTCGCCCACCGCCGCCTGCGTCCCGTGGCCAACGCCTTCAGCTACCGCGCCTATTATCTGCGCCTGCCGCTGCGCGCCTTGGGCGGCAGCGCTTTCCCCAGCCGCCTGATCGGCCGTAACCGCTGCGGCCTGCTGTCGTTTTACGACGCCGACCACGGCGATGGCGTCACCCCGCTGTGTTGCTGGATCGACGGCTTGCTGCGCGCCGAAGGCATACTCGACGCCGATGGCGAGGTCTGGCTGCAAGCGATGCCGCGCGTGCTGGGCTATGTGTTCAATCCCGTGTCCTTCTGGTTTTGCCACCGCGCCGACGGCACCTTGCGCACAGTGCTGTGCGACGTCCGCAATACCTTCGGCGAACGCCATTTTTATCTGCTCGACGACGGCTTCTGCATCGACGAGGGCGCTGAACTGCGCGCCCGCAAGGTATTCCACGTCTCCCCTTTCAACGCCGTCGCCGGCGAATACCGCTTCCGCTTCGTGCGCGCCATGCACGCCGATGGCAGGGAGCGCACCAGCGCCGCCATCGATTACGGCGACGACGCCGGCCCCTTGCTGCACACCAGTATCGGCGGCGCCGCCCGCCCCCTCGACCGCGCCAGCGTGCTGTCCGCCTTCTTTGCCTATCCCATGCAATCGATCGGCGTGGTGCTGCGCATTCATTACCAAGCCTTGCGCCTGTTCCTCAAACGCGCGCCGTTCTACCCGAAACCCGCTCCGCCACAACAAAAGGTGACCCGATGACCTACGAAACCATGCCGACTTCCGCCTTGATGAAGAACGGCGCACGCGCGGCCGCCAGCAAGCCGCCGGCCGCCGCCCGCGTCATCCTCGCGCTGCTGTCGAAGCTCCAGCACGGCGCCTTGACCTTGCACCTGCCCGACGGCGCCGTGCGCCACTTCGGCGCCGCCGCCGAGGGGCAGGCCATCGTGCTGGAACTGAAAAACTGGAAGCTGTTCACTGCCGCCTTGCGCTCGGGCGACATCGGCTTTGCCGAGTCCTACATCGCCGGCGACTGGAGCAGCACCAATCTGGCCGGCCTGATCGAGCTGATGGCGCGCAACCGCGAAGCCATTGAGTCGCTGGTCTACGGCAGCTGGTGGGGCAGCCTGGCGTACCGCATTCGCCATCTGCTCAACCGCAACAGCAAGTCCGGCAGCCGCAAGAACATCCACGCCCACTACGACATCGGCAACGCCTTTTACCGCTTGTGGCTGGATCCCTCGATGACCTATTCGAGCGCCCTGTACAGCGAGCTGGCCGGTGGCAGCCTGGAGCTGGCACAGGCGGCCAAGTATCGCCGCATCCTCGACCAGCTCGAGCTGGCGCCCGGCGCGCGCGTGCTGGAAATCGGCTGCGGCTGGGGCGGTTTTGCCGAGATGGCGGCGCGCGCCGGCAGCACCGTCACCGGCCTGACCCTGTCGACCGAGCAGCTGGCCTACGCCAATGCACGCATCGAGCGCGCGGGTCTGGCCGACCAGGTCGACCTGCAGCTGTGCGACTACCGCGACAGCGCCGGCCAGTACGACGCCGTCGCTTCCATCGAAATGTTCGAGGCGGTGGGCGAGAGCTACTGGCCCAGCTATTTCAAGTGCATCGCCGAGCACCTGAAGCCCGGCGGGCGCGCCTGCGTGCAAACCATCACCATCGCCGACGAACTGTTCGAACGCTATCGCAGCGGCACCGATTTTATTCAACAGTTCATTTTCCCCGGCGGGATGCTGCCGTCGCCCGCCATCTTCGAGCAGCAGGCCGCCGCCCACGGTCTACAAGTGGTCGACAAATTCGCCTTCGGCCTCGATTACGCCCGCACCCTGGCCAGCTGGCGCGCCGCTTTCCACGCCACCCTCGACCAGGTCCGCGCCCAGGGTTTCGACGAACGTTTTATCCGCACCTGGGAGTTTTATTTGTGCTACTGCGAGGCGGCGTTCAGGGCGAAGAACACCGATGTGATGCATTTTACTTTGGTGAAGATGTGAGCATCGTCCGCCGCGCCGCGCTGGCCTTCCTGCTTCTCTGCAGCGGCGCGGCTTTCTGCGCCTCGGCGCACATCGACGCCGCCGTGCCGCAAGCCAGGCTGGCCGGCAGCGGCCTGTTCAGCTATTTTGGTTTGAAAATCTATACGGCCGAACTGTTCGTCGGTCCGCGCGGCTACGCGCCGGGCGCGCCGTTCGCCCTCGAGCTGCGCTACGAGCGCCATCTGAAAGGGAAAAAGATCGCCGAAGCCAGTGCCGAGCAGATGGAAAAAATTGGCGCCGGCAGTCCCGCGCAGCGTCAGGCCTGGCTAAGTAAAATGACGGCGATCTTTCCCGACGTCGCAGAAGGCGCGCGTATCACTGGCGTCAGCATCCCGGACGTCGGCACGCGCTTTTATCTCGATGGCGTGCAGATCGGCGCCATCGACGATCCCGCCTTTTCGCGTGCCTTCTTCGGCATCTGGCTCGATCCCGCCAGCACCGCACCGGATTTACGCAAGGCCTTGCTGCGCCAGGCGGCGCCACTGTGAAACGGGAGCGCGCTCCCGTCAGCGCCGCCCAGCTATTCCTGTACAGCGCCTTCGGCCTGCCGCTGGCCATGGTGGCACTCCCCATTTACGTCTACCTGCCTCAATTCTATGCAGAACGCGCCGGCCTGTCCCTTGGCCTGATCGGCGCGGCGCTGCTGGCGGCCAGGATCGCCGCCGCCTTCATCGATCCGGTGCTGGGCTGGTGGATGGCGCGCGCCGGCGCGAACTACCCGCGCTTCGTCTGGCTGTCGCTGCCCGTTCTGCTGGCCGGTTTCATCGCGCTGTTTCACCCGCCCGCGCTGGCACCGGGCGCCACCCTCGCCTGGTTCGGCGCCACCCTGATGCTGGTGTATCTCGGTTTTAGTCTGGCCACCATCGCCCACCAGAGCTGGGGCGCGGCACTGACCCAGGAGGCCGGCCAGCGCGCCCGCGTCACCGGCGTGCGCGAAGCCTGCGGCCTGTTCGGGGTGGTGCTGGCGGCGGCGGTCACCGGCGCCGCCGGCTACACGGCGCTTTCGCTCGCCTTTACGGTGGCGCTGCTGCTGGGCGCCGCTTTGCTGGCGCGCGCCAGCCGTCCACCCATGATGCTTTCCAGCGGCCAGCCGGGATTGCGGGCCATGCTTTCTCCATTTCGTCATCTTCGCTTTCGTGCGCTGTTCTCGGTCCTGCTGGTCAATGGTATCGCCTCCAGCATCCCCGCCACGCTGTTCTTATTTTTTGCCACCGACCGCCTGCGCCTGGGCGCTTTGGCCGCTCTGTTCCTGATCGTGTATTTCTGCGCCGCCGCCCTGTCGATGCCGCTGTGGATGGCTGCATCGCGCCGCTTCGGCGAAGCGCGCGCCTGGGCCTTCGCCATGTTGGCATCGTGCCTCGTGTTCGTCTGGGCATATTTCCTGGGCGAGGGCGCCGCCATCGGCTTCGGCTGCATCTGCCTGTTGTCCGGCCTCTCGCTGGGCGCCGACCTGGCCCTGCCGCCGGCGCTGCTGGCCGGGGTCATCAAGCAGGCCGGCGATGCCGGCCGCGGCGAAGCAGCCTATTTCGGCGTGTGGAACTGGGGCGTGCAGATGACGCTGGCGCTGGCCGCGGGCATCGCCTTGCCGCTGCTCGGCTGGTGGGGCTATGTGCCGGGACAGCAGGCCGGCAGCGCCGCCCTGGCCGGCGCCTACGCGCTGTTGCCGTGTTTTTTAAAATGCGTGGCTGCCGTGCTGCTCTGGCGTGCGCCCCTGCGCGATTGCTGAATCTTGAAGAGGAACAGATGATCATCCGACGATTATTCATACCGGGGGCTGCCGCGGCTGCCCTGGCCGGCTGCGCCGCTCCGGCCATCGAACGCTACGCCGCCGAGCAGCCGGCGCTGGACGTGAGCCGGTATTTCAATGGCACGCTGGACGCCCACGGCATGTTCCAGGACCGCTCCGGCGCCGTCATCAAACGCTTTACGGTGCTCATGCGCGCCAACTGGCAGGGCGGAACCGGCATCCTCGACGAGGATTTTACGTACTCGGACGGCAGCAAGCAAAAGCGCGTCTGGACCATCCGTAAAACCGGCCCGAATACCTTCGAGGCCAGCGCGCCCGACGTCGTCGGCACTGGCCACGGTGTCGTCGCCGGCAATGCCTTGCGCTGGCAGTACGTGCTGGCGCAGCCGATTGGCGACAAGGTCTACAACGTCGACATGGAAGACTGGATGTTCCTGATCGACGACAAGGTCATGTTGAACCGCACGACGATGCGCAAGTTCGGCGTCGAACTCGGCAGCGTCACCCTGTCATTTACCAAGCGATGAACATGCAAGCGATGAATCCGCGCATCAAACATTGGCAAGGGAGGCGCGTCTGGCTGATCGGCGCCTCCACCGGCATCGGCGCCGCCACCGCGCGGCTTCTGCTCGCGCGCGGCGCCCTCGTCGCCGTCTCCGCCCGCAAGCAGGAAGCGCTCGAAGCACTGGCCGGCGCTTCGCCCTCGGCCATGGTGCTGCCGCTCGACGTGCTCGATCGCGACGCAATATCGGAGGCGCGCGATGCCGTGGTGGCTGCCTGGGGCGGTGTCGACCTGGTGCTGCTGCTGGCCGGCGGCTACAATGAAATGCGGGCCGACGCCATCGACCTGGAAGCGGCCGACGCCATGATCGATCTGAATCTGCGCGCGGCCTACGGCTGCCTTGCCGCCGTGGTGCCGCAGCTGCTGCAACAGGGCGCCGGCGGCATCGGCCTGGTGGCATCGGCGGCCGGCTACGGCGGCCTGCCGAAGGCGCTGGTGTACGGGCCCACCAAGGCGGCCCTGATCAACCTGACCGAATGCCTGTACCTCGACCTGCACAACAAGGGCATCGCCGTCTACCAGATCAATCCCGGCTTCGTCGACACCCCGCTCACCGCCGGCAACGATTTCAAGATGCCCGAGCTGATGACGGCCGACGATGCCGCCGCGGCCATGGTCAGGGGCATCGAGCGCGGCGAGTTCCACATCCATTTTCCGAAACGGTTTAACAACAGCCTGCGGCTGGCCAGATTGCTGCCATACCGCCTGTACTTCTGGATCATCCACAAGGTGACCGGCTTATGAACGACGCCAACTGCGCCGCCCTCGATGGCCTGGTGACGTTTTACGAAACCTTGAGCGAAGCCTCGCTGGCCGATATCGGCGTTCTGTACGCTGCGGACGCCACCTTCAAGGATCCCTTCAACGAAGTGCGCGGCATCGCCCCCATCATGGCGATCTTCCGCCACATGTACCAGCAGGTGGATGAACCCCGATTTGTCGTGACGACCCGCGTGCTGCAGGGCGGCGACGCCTTTCTGACCTGGGATTTTACGTTCAGGATGAAGCGCTTTTCGCGCGCCACGCAAACCATTCGCGGCGCCACCCATCTTCGTTTCGACGGTGAGAATAAAGTGTGCCTGCACCGCGATTACTGGGATGCTGCCGAGGAGCTGTATGAAAAACTGCCCGTGCTGGGCGGCTTGATGCGCTTGCTGAAACGGCAGGGCGCCGCTAGTTGAGTTTCAAGCGGGCAGCGCCATGGCAAAATCTTCAGCACCCAGTGCGGCCGCATCGTCGCCAAGTGCGGCCGCGGGCGGCGGTCGCATGAAAATCGCCACCTCGTCCGACGATTCTGCCAGCCAGCCTTCTCGCGCATAAAACCGCTGCGCCGCCTGGTTGACCTTGAACACCCGCAGCCGCATGTCTCGCCCAGCTGCGTGGGTCCGCTGCAGGAGCGCGCGCAGCAGCGCCGCGCCGATGCCCTGCGAGCGCAACTCGGGCGATAGCACCAGCATGCTCAGATACACCTCGGGCGCCTGCAAATTGAGCTGTATATAGCCGCGCATCGCTCCATCCTGCTCCACCACCAGGGTGGCCATGCTCGTGTAAGCCTGGTCGAAATTGGCCTGTTGCCAGGCCGGGTCCCAGCCCCAGATGGTTTCGATGTGGCCGCGCAGTGCCTGCTCGTACAGCGCGCGGATGGCGGCGCGGTCGCCGTCGTCCGCCACGCGCGTGTGCAGGGAGTGCGTCATTTCACTGCTGCGCTTTTTGCGCGGCTGCCCGGATCGCGTCCAGGGTCGCTCCCGGTGTGATCAGATTGCCGTCGTAGCGCAATTCGATCAAGGCCGGCAGGGATGTCGAACGGGTGTGCTCCAGCGCGCGCGCCAGCGCAGGGGCGAAAGCGGCGGTGGTTTCGACCACTTCGCCGGAGGCGCCATACGCCACCGCCAGGGCGGCGAAATCGGGGTTGTGCAAGCCGGTGCCCGATACCCGGCCCGGATAATTTTTTTCCTGGTGCATGCGGATGGTGCCGAACATGCCGTTGTTGAAAACGATGATGATCACGCCGGCCCGGTACTGCACGGCGGTGGCCAGCTCCTGGCCGTTCATCATGAACTCGCCGTCGCCGGCGAAGGTGACGACAGTGCGCGCCGGGTCGACGATCTTGGCGGCGATACCGGCCGGTACGCCGTATCCCATGGCGCCGCTGGTGGGCGCCAGTTGCGTGCGCATCGGGCCGTAGCTATAAAAGCGGTGCGCCCAGGTGGCGTAGTTGCCGGCGCCGTTGGTGATGATGGTGTCCGCCGGCACGGCAGCCTGCAAATCCCGCACCAGTTGCCACAGGTCGAGCGGCGCCGCGCCATCCTGAAAGATCGGCGGCTGCTGCTGCCACGCCGCCAGTTCGGCCCGCGCTTGGTTTGCGCTGCCGGCCCACGCGCTGGAGTCGACCGGGTCCATGTGCGCCAGCATGCCGGCGCCTTGCGGCGCGCCGCTGGCGATCATCAATTCAGCCTGGTACACGCTGCCCAGTTCCTGCGGATCGGGGTGGATGTGGACCAGGCGCTGGCGCGGCAGCGGCGCTTCGATCAGCGAGTAGCCGGAGGTGGTCATTTCTCCCAGTCGCGGGCCGAAGGCGATGATCAGATCGGCCTCGCGCACGCGCGCGGCCAGTTTCGGGTTGATGCCGATGCCGACGTCGCCGATGTATTGGGGGTGGGCGTTGTCGAACAAATCCTGGAAGCGGAAGGCGCAGGCCACCGGCAGCCGATTGGCTTCGGCGAAGCGCTTGACGTCACTGCAGGCTTGCGCGTTCCAGGTGGCGCCGCCCAGCAGCAGCAAGGGGCGCTTTGCCGCCGCCAGCATGGTGCGCAATTGGTCGATCTGCGCGGCGGCGGGCGAGGCTTGCACCGCTTGATAAGCCCCGGTGTCGGCCACCGCTTTCATTTCGATCAGCATGTCCTCGGGCAGTGCCAGCACGACGGGGCCGGGGCGGCCGCTGGTGGCGATCTGAAAGGCGCGGGCGATGTATTCGGGGATGCGCTCGGCGCGGTCGATCTGGGTGACCCACTTGGCCATCTGGCCGTACATGCGCCGGTAGTCGATTTCCTGGAAGGCTTCGCGGTCCATGAAATCGAGGCCGACCTGGCCGATGAACAGGATCATCGGCGTCGAATCCTGGTAGGCCGTGTGCACGCCGATGGCGGCATTGGTGGCGCCGGGGCCGCGCGTGACAAAACAGATGCCCGGTTTGCCGGTCATCTTGCCGTAGGCTTCGGCCATGAAGGCGGCGCCGCCTTCCTGGCGGTTGATGATGAATTCGATGTTCGAGTCGTGCAGGGCGTTCAGCACGTCCAGGTAGCTTTCGCCGGGCACGCCGAAGGCGGTGTCGACGCCGTGGATGCGGAGGGCGTCGACCAGGATCTGGCCGCCGCTGCGGGATAAATGGGTCATTGCGCGCCTCTGTCTGAGTTCGGCCTGTCGTGTAGCCGGGGTCGGGCCATTCTAAGCGAGCCGCCTGGGGCCGGCTTTTGCAATGGCGACAGCAATTTTCAGAAATCGCCGCGCCGCCGGCACCTTGCGATTTGATCAACAGGCAATAATACCGGTTGACCAACTGGGGTCCGAGTAATTAAAGTTCCCCATGTGATATTGTGCATTGCAGCGCCGGCTTCCCTTGCTTCGACTTTCGAGAGTTTGTTATGAAAATAGCGCTACCAGCCCTGCGCGTGCTGGCCCTTGCAGCGGTCGCAACGTCCTGGCTGTCCGGCTGCGCCAGTTCGGCACGCAGCGACCAGATGGCCGCGCTGGCCACGCCCCAGCAGAGAATGGTGATCACGCCCCTGCGCAACAACATTGCCGTGCTGGAGGTGAGCGGTGCCCAGGGCGCCGAGCACCTGTGGACCTCGAAGGTCGACAACCGGGCGTTTGCGCAAGCCCTGTCGCTGTCGCTGGGCGATGCCGGCCTGCTGGCGCCCAATCCCGCAGCGGCGCGCTACACCCTGTCGGCGCGCATGGAGAGACTGGAGCAGCCGATCACGGGCGTGAGCCTGACGGTGACGGCGACGGTCAGCTATTCGCTGGTCGAGCGCGCCACCGGCAACGAGATTTTCCGCCGCACCCACACCATGCCCTATACGGCGCCGTTCGGCGACACCTTCGGCGCCCTCGACCGCATGCGCCTGGCCAACGAGGGCGCCGTCAAGGTGAATATCGCCGCGCTGGTCGACGACCTGGTGGCGCTGCCGGTCAAACCATCCAAATAACGCTGCGGGGCCGCCAGCGGTTACAATGGCGCCGTGATGCAGGCCAAGACAGCCGCTGGCGGATATGTAATGTATCGGCGGGAGGAAGGTCCGGACTCCATAGAGCAGGGTGACGGTTAACGGCCGTCCGCCGAAAGCCGCAAGGTATAAGGCGAGGAACAGGGCCACAGAGACGAGCGTATTCAGTTACGGTGAAACGCGGTAACCTCCACCTGGAGCAATCCCAAATAGGCACGCGTTGAGGCGGCTCG
>JACXTT010001633.1_pt1 | contig 36959 bp, 33 predicted proteins | sample 9270951 | NCBI WGS metagenome assembly JACXTT01 (sample SAMN15532306, study PRJNA645909) | rock metagenome | isolation source: weathered quartz diorite | place: Puerto Rico | collected 2017-06-21
GTTCCAACTTTAAATTTCTGCTTAAGATGATGTTCTTTAGCCCTTTGCGAGAGCCATAAAAACTTTAAGAACACAGTCTTGTAGTTGCACTCTAGAACCCTTGCAGTTTCTCTCATGCTGACTCCCGCACAAAGAAGTTTAAAGACCTTACTGTTAAGATCAGTTCTCTTTTGATTGAAGGTCGGAGAAGAAGTTCTAGTTGAAAACGATCTTTTACACCCGTGGCAGTTGTACCTAGGGATATATGTTTTAGTGCTTCGTTTATAGAAATGGCCTCGTTTGGAGAAGGACTTTTCTCCACAATGTGGGCATCGGTAGTGTTTTATAGAGAGCTGAGACATACAAAACGAAGTCTCAGCAAGACTGATATCACAATGACGATACTTTAAAACAAAAAAGGACAATCACAGTGATCCGAGTTACGCATTGAGATCTATACTCTAACACCACGCTAGTGGTGCAGTTTTTATTTGTTAGCGAGACTGTCTTCTGCTTCCTTCAAGGCCGCCGTGGTCTTCTTCAAACGATCAGCAAAGGACTTCAACATGCAGTTGGCCCAAACTGGAAGATCTTCCAAAAGCTGTTGAAAGCCCTCTTCAGATACGCGCACCAAAGTGACTTCTGTTGCCGCAACTGCTGACGCTGATCGAGGTTTGTTTTCAAGAAGTGCAAATTCTCCGAAAGATTCACCGTCACGCACTTGTCCAAGAACAACGGGCTGCCCTTGGCGGTTCATCGTGCAGATTGAAACCACGCCTGTTTCGACGATATAGAAATGTCTTTCGATATCACCTTCGAAGAAAATATAATCGCCGGCGGCGTAGGTCTCTTTTACAATTGCATCTGCTGAGGTCATTCAAAAATCCGTTTCTGAATCAGGGCCTATATCAATTTACGCAGCTCATGTACGTTTTTGACAAATGAAATTTTCTTATCCTTCGAGATTTTTACATCCGCGAGGTGTCGCTTATTTGAAAGCGGCATCACAAAGTGTTTGAATCCTAGCTTGTCGGCTTCCTTAACTCGACTTTCAACGAAGGAAACTCCACGAACTTCCCCAGTTAGACCAATTTCGCCAAAATAACAAGTATGGGCGTCAAGATCCTTGCGACTTTCCGTCGACAAAATGGCGGCGGCCACGGCTAAGTCAGCGGCAGGTTCGATCAGTTTAAGGCCTCCAACGACATTGATGAAAATATCGTTGTTGCCTAAACGGATATCAAGATGACGGTCCAGAACGGCTGTTAATAAATGCAAACGATTTACATCAATACCCAAAGCGGTACGACGAGGCATCGGCATTGGACTAGAAAGAGTCAAAGCTTGAACTTCGCAAAGTAAAGGACGAGTTCCTTCCATGGAGGCGAACACCGCAGAGCCGATGAGCTGATCACCGCGTTCGCCAAGGAATAACTCTGAAGGATTCGAAACTTCCTCAAGGCCCTTTGAGATCATTTGGAAGACACCCAATTCTTGGGCAGCACCGAAACGATTTTTCAAAGCACGAAGCAAACGGAAGTCATAAGAAAGATCGCCATCGAACGAAAGCACGCAGTCGACCATGTGCTCAAGGACTTTGGGACCTGCGATATTGCCATCTTTAGTGACGTGACCAATTAAGATCACGGTGATGTTGTCGTGTTTTGCGAGACCCATCAAATGCCCTGCGCATTCACGAACTTGTGATACCGATCCCGGCGCCGCTTGCAGATCTGGCAAGTACATCGTTTGAATAGAGTCGACGACCAAGACATCTGGTTTTTTATGACGAGCTAGCTCCATCACACTGTGCAAATTGCTTTCACAACCAATTTCGATAAGCGGCGAACGAATGCCTAAACGATGAGCACGAGATCCGGTTTGAGAAACACTTTCCTCGCCTGAGATATAGAGAACTTTGTGCTTGTGATCGGCAAGTCCGCCAGCCATTTGCAAAAGCAAAGTCGATTTACCGATACCTGGTGAGCCGCCCAAAAGGACAAAGCTTCCTCGGGCCAAACCGCCACCTAGCACACGGTTGAGTTCTTCAAATCCTGTGTCAAGGCGGTCCAACTTGATCTCTTCAAGTCTTTGGTCTAGTGATACAGGTTTGTTTGCTGTGCTTGCTGTCTCTGTGCCACCGGTCGACCAACCTCTGGTTTTGACCTCCGGTAACTGCAATTCTTCGACGTAGGAATTCCACGCGCCGCAGTCAGAACATTTTCCTTCCCACCTAGGGCGTTGGGCTCCACAATTTTGACAGGTATAGATCGTTTTCGTCTTCGATTTTGCCATGGATATTCGGTATCATTATTAAGGTACGGTGACAACCCTCCTTCGCGCTATTGCGCTACGGCGGGGCGGAGCCTGTCCGGGCAGGGATGCCGGGATTTTTTAATTTTTAAATCTTCTCACTTGGCAGCTAGGTGGACTTGTCCGCCGTAGCACGGAGTGCGAAGGAGGAACATGATGACCTCCCTGAAGTGCATTTTATTTTCTAGCAGCATTTTAATCGGTGCTACGACAGCTTTTGCTCAATCAGGAAAAGATGAGCTGAATTCCTTTAAGGGTGCCTTAGAGCAATTTAAAGCTGCGAAATATGAGCTGGCTATTCCAGCTTTCGAGGACATCGCAAAGCAAAAAACCGATTTGCAAGAATATGCACGTTTTTATTTGGCTCAATCTTTTATGAAGACGGGCAAAATGGATGAGGCTGAAAAGGAGTTGGATAAAATCCAGGCTCTATCACCCAACGTAAAGATGAGCATTGATGCTTCCAATCTTTCCGGCCAAGTGGCTTTGGAAAAGAAGAACTACAAACACGCGTCTCAACAGTTTGTGAAGTTAGAAAAAAGAACTCGTAATACCGAAACTTATCCTGACGTGATTTACAATTTGGCGGTGGCTGAAAAAGGTTTGGGCCGTCATTCACAAACTTGCAAATGGCTTGTGAAACTGTACGAGAAGTATCCTGCGTATACTAAAGTTCAAGAGTGGGGCGTGGATCTCGCTGCCAATAAATTCGAAGGCAAAGAGTCCGGCTGCCAAGTGACGACGGAAAACTTCCGAACTCGTGTTAGATATCTTCTTTTCGCGGGGCTTGATCAAAAAGCTCAAGGCGAAATCAATATCATGAAAGACAAGTTGGCAAAGACTGACAAATATCTTGCGGATAAATTGCAAGCACAGTTCTATCTTCAAGAGGGTGAGTTGGTAAAAGGTGTTCAGATTCTGACTCCTTACTATGAGAGCATGAAAAAGAACTTCGATTACTTGATCTTGTTTGCCTCTGCAACAGCAAGGGCCGGAGAAGTTCAACAGGCGGTGGGTTCTTACTATTCGGCTTACAAAATGAGTCCTCGGTCTAAAACAGGCCGTCAGGCACTTTATCAATCGGCATTCTTAAGCTATCAGTTTCAAGACTATGATGGAGCCGCACGCAGATTTCAAGAGTTCATGAAAGTTTATCCGAACTCAGGTTTGAATCGCGATGCAAAATGGCACTTGGCTTGGTTGAAATATTTGAAGGGTGATTATCAAGGGGCTTACAAAGCTTTTTCTGATATGCAAACTTTGAAAAAGAAAAATAAGAAAGCTTGGAAAGCATTTCCAAATGATCGTGTGACTTATTGGATGGCGATGAGTTTGTTCCGCCAGGGTAAAACAGAGCAAGCTCGTTCAATGATGGAAGGCCTTGCAAAGGATCCATTGCTAGGTTACTACGCGATTGCGGCCCAGGCTCGTATCAAAAAGATGGATACAATTTTGCCGGCCAAGCTTGCGCAAAGTCCGTTGCCAATTCAACCTCGTGTGATTTCAAGATTCTCTGCCAGCGAGTTCTTGATGCCGTCAGTTGAAGACTCTTATCGCGGTGATGATGCAGAATCGGAAGAAACGATGATGATCACTCAATACTCTGCTGATGATGAAAAGGGTGATGAAGAAGAAGCTGACGGGTCCGATGCTACTGATACCCAATCTGTAGAGGTTGCTCAGACAGATAAAGATGAGGCTGCCTCTGGCGAAAGCACGGCGACGTTCTCAAGCCCTATCTTGATGAAGCGCTTTGAACGTGCACGCGATTTGATGATCGTGGGTGAAAACGAGTGGGCACGTTGGGATCTGTATGATATCGAACGAAAGACTGCGAATCGTGAATACCTTCGCACGTTGATGACGGAGTATAGCACGGCCGGGCATTTCAATCGTTCTTCTTATATAGCTCAGGTGACTTTCGGAGGCCAACGAGCTGCGAATGGCGTTGACGGCGTTCGTTATCTTTGGGAGCTGGCGTACCCACGGGCCTACGGTGAGTCCGTCGAAAAATACACTAAGAAATTCGTTGTTCCTGAAGAACTTGTTTGGGGCATTATGAGAGCGGAAAGCAGCTATCGCCGAGACGCGATTTCTCCGGTGGGGGCGTTGGGCTTGATGCAAGTGATGCCATTTACGGGCCACAAGGTTGCAAGCTTGTTAGGTGATAAAGACTTTAAAGCACCAATGCTTTTGGAATCTGAAACCGCGGTGAAAGTGGGATCACGTTATTTGAAACGTTTGATGGATCGCTTTGATAATACAATTCCTTTAGTGGCGGCAGGTTACAACGCTGGTCCTCATAGAGTGAAAAACTGGTTGGTTTCGTTTGGTTCATTGGAAACAGATGAGTTCATTGAACATATTCCTTTCCTTGAAACGCGAAACTATGTAAAACGCGTTGTCTCGAATGCGTATGTTTATGCAAAATTGTACGGCAACAAAAAAGATCTTTTCCCGTATTTGTCAGAGCCCGTTCCCGTGAAGGTGAACGCTGAACTTGTGGGTAAGGAAAACTGGGATGACATATAGGCACTTGGTTTAGGTTTCTCTTTAAGAAGGTTTTTGAAATTGTAGCGTCGCTGGTGTTCCTAGCGGCGCTTAGCTTTTTGTTGCTGAAGCTTCTTCCCGGTGGCCCCTTCGATGATGAGGCAGCGCTGAATCCCTTAGTAAAAGAGACCCTGGCAAAGCAATGGGGTCTGCACGAATCTAACTTTATACAAATTTTGCGCTATCTTTCTTCAGCCCTTCGCGGTGACTTCGGCATTTCTATGATGCATCCAGAACAAACGGTGGGGGCGATCATTCGCCAGGGCATTGGCAATTCCTTGAGTTTAAGCCTGGTGACTTTGTTGTTTGTTTTGGTGGGAGCTTTTACTTTGGCGTTGGCATCCATTCGCTTCCGCGATACCTGGTTCGAACGATGTGTCGACCAAGCGATGATTGCCATGTTGTCTTTACCCAGTTTGTTCTGGGGACCTTTGTTGATTTATCTGTTTGGTTTTTACTTCAATGTCTTGCCAGTGGCGTTCTTATCAAGTCCAGTGCATTACATTTTGCCGGTTCTTACTTTGGGGTTTCGGCCCTTGGCGACTTTGGTGCGACTGTTAAAAACTTCTTTATACGACAATCTTCATTTGGATTATGTGCGCACGGCAAAGGCCAAGGGATTGGGGCCTTGGGGAATTTTGTTTCATCACGTACTTCGCAATTCTATGATTCCGTTTTTGAGTTATGCCGGTCCATTAATTACGGGACTGCTGTCGGGGTCCTTCTTGGTTGAAATGCTTTTTGCAATTCCCGGTTTGGGAAGTCAGTTCATAGCCTCTTTGAACGATCGTGATTATACATTGATTGTGGGATTGACCTTGTTTTACGGAGCTCTTTTGATCGTCATCAATTCGTTGATGGATGTCTTCATGCGCTTATTAGATCCTCGTTTGCGGGAGGAAGCGTGAAGAAGGCTTTGCTTTTCATCGCTTCGATTTTTTTAGCTCTATTAGGTGTGGCAACCTTAGCCAGTTATATTTATGTGCCTTCAGTGGGTGTGCCCCAAGATATCAATTCAATCTTGCTCGGTCCCAGTGCCCAGCATATTTTTGGTACGGATACTTTAGGCAGAGATTTGTTCACCCGAGTTCTGGTGGGCGGACGTGTGTCTCTTTTGATTGGATTTGTTTGTTCTTTTTTGACCTTCGTTTTTGGGTTTTCTTATGGTGCCATTGCAGGATGGTTTGAAGGTCTGACAGATAAGCTGTTTATGAGAGCCTGTGACATTTTTATGGCTCTGCCAAGTTTCATTTTGGTTTCAGTGATTTGTTTTTCAGTTCAAGTGGTATTGCCTTTTGAAAATCCCCATGTGGTGGCCGTATTGGGCTTGTGCATTGGTATTTCTGCAACTCACTGGATGAGTCTTGCTCGGGTCACGCGGGGCATGGTTCTAGAAATAAAAAGAAAGCCCTTCGTTGAGGCCGCCATTGCTTTAGGTGGAACACGCAGACATATTCTAGTCCGTCATATTTTGCCAAACATGATCAGTACATTGTTGGTATTGATTGCCGTTCAAATTCCCACAAATATCCTCTATGAAAGTTTTATGAGTTTTATCGGGTTAGGTGTTCATCCTCCTTACACAAGTTGGGGAATTTTAGTACGTGAGGGGTGGAAGACCTTGTCGAGCTTCCCTCATTTGATCCTCTTCCCATCTTTGGTGCTGTTTCTGACTGTGTGGAGTTTTCACATTATTCTGGATCACTTACGCGAATAGCACACCTCTAAGTTGAAATATGTAATTTGCCGCTGGATCTGAAGGCAAAAGTTCTCTAGGCCTATTATGAACTTATGGGCTGGAAGATAATTCTCATTCTAATATTGATCACATCATTGTCGACAATCAGTCATGCGGAAACTTGGAGTATTGTGGTGGATGAGTTTCCACCATTTACTTGCGCTCGCTGTCCCGAGGGTGGAGCTGGAGTGAAGGCCTTGCGGGAAGCTTTGCGTTCCGTCGACGTCGAAATTGTCGTGACCTATCTTCCTTTTGTTCATGTCTTGCGTGAAGTGAAATCCCAAAAGTACGTTGGCTATTTTTCTTGGATGGCAAGTTTGCAGCCAGGATTTGTGACTCCAACGAAGTCGTTATTTTTATCTCGATTGGTTTTCGTAGAGCGCAAAGATCATCCCTTGGTGTGGCAACAGTTGTCGGATCTAAAGGGCAAACACATTGGCTTGTATGAGAGATCTGGATATTTTGATGAGTTCATGGGTTTAGTAAAAAAAGGCACCATTGTCGGAGTTGTTTATCCTAGTGATCCTGCGCGAATTCGTCTGGTGGCCCAAGGGAAATTAGACGGCGCCTTGATGGACAGGGACAATGCACTTTTTCTTATCAAAGAAATGCCAATGTCTGTTCGAAAAAAGATTCACGTGAATAATAGTATTTTGCATACGCAAGGGACCTATTTTGCAATGCAGGAAAAGCAGAAGGATAAATTGGAGCTTTTTGAAAAAGCCTTACAGAAAGTCAATACTCAGACAATCGTTGATGATTATCTAAAGAAATATATGAGTCCGTAAAGGACATAGCTTTTTAAATGGACTGACTGAGATGAATGATGAGATATCCTGAATTGCATGGCACTCTTTAAATGTGGCAGCTAAAGAAACCGTGGCCTGCAGTAAAATTTGCGGACCTGGCACCGAGGGTTCAGTGAAAGAGAGCTTTGTGAGTTCTAAGACATTCGTGTGGTCATTGCTAATTGTGTTATGTATGCCCCTTTACTCCGTGGCTGCCAATGATGCGTCGGCGCCGTTGACCATCGTAACTGAGGAGTGGCCTCCGTTTAATTATACCGAAAATGGACAAATCAAGGGTTTCGGAACCGAAGTTGTTCGACTCATTATGAAGGAGTTGAATGTAAATTATAAGATCGAACTTTTGCCTGAGTCCCGAGGAATGAAAGTTTTGAATAACGGCTCTCGGGTCATGTTTTTTTCCTTCATTCTAACCCCTGAACGCAAGCCGCTATATAAATGGATTGGTCCTTATGGTGACCAGACTATTTATTTTTATAAAAGGAAAGGTAGCAAGTTGCAGATCAAGACTTTGTCTGATGCAAGAAAAGTTGGACGGGTCTGTTGTCGCGACATGGGCTTGGTCTTCACCTCTTTGAAGATGGCTGGATTTCGCAATCTGGATGTCGGCGTTAATCCCGAAGGAATCTATCTAAAAACGATCCACGGTCGTTGTGATTTGGCAATCGGTGAAACTGCGTGGGGAGTCGCTTACTGGCTGAAAAAATCAGATCTGTCTTCTGATCTGTTGGAGCAAACTCCGGTCAAAATAACTAGCTCTCCGCTTTATATTGCGGTTAGCAAGGATGTGCCGGATGGGGAAGTAGCTCGCTGGCAACGTGCTCTTGAAAAAGTAAAAGCCTCGAGTGAGTATTCGAAGTTATCTCAGACCTACAAAGAGTTTTCTAAGTAAAAAAAATAGTAAGTAGCTTGCCAGCCTGTCATCTTTGGACTCATACCCGGGGGATTTCTAAGATAGAGGACAGTTCGATATCATTGTGAGCCGTTTCCATTCCGAATTTGGAACAAAATGATTCAATTTATGACAGATGTTCTTTTAGCATGTCTTATCAAATGCCGATAAATAGAACATGAAACACCTGAACGTTTTTTTTGTACTGTTTCTGATTTTCTGCGGAAAGATCTCTTGGGGATCGCCGGGGTCACTGACTTATCAGGGACGCATCGTGAAGTCCGATGGCATTCCTTTAGAGTACAATAACGTTTCTTTTATTTTTCAAATTGTTGATCCAAGCGGGCAGTGTGTTCTTTTTCAAGAACAAGTGAGCGGTATTAATCTCGCAAATTCCGGGGGAGTTTTTGATGTGCCGATTGGTACAGGGACTGTTTCTTTTCCTGTATCAGGCGGCTTTTACATTTTGGACGCCTTTAATAATGCTACGACATCATTTGCTTGTAATGGAGGCTCTGTCTACACTCCAGCGGCCGGAGATGCACGTCGTCTGCGCGTGCAGTTTCATGATGGCTCAGGTTGGAAGCTGATCAGTCCTGATTCGGTGATTCGCTCAGTTCCCTATGCGGCTTACTCTTTATCATCACAAAAATTGGGAAATAATATTGCCGGTGATTTTGTTTTGAAATCTATTTTGCCAACTTGCTCTTCGGGAACTTTTCTGAATTGGACAGGATCAGGATTTACATGTGCCGGTGTTTCGGGCGCGAGCGGTGGAACTGTAACTGATGTGACCTCCACCAATAGCTATATCTCTATTGTTAATCAAAGTTCGAATCCAGAATTAACATTGAACGTAGGTTCCGCTGCAAATACCGTCGCGGCAGGTAATGACACTCGTATCGTCAATGCTCTTCAGTTGGGGGCGGCGGCGAATGGGGATCTTTCAGGAAACTATCCGAGTCCTCGAGTGGTGAAAATCCAAAACGTGGCGATCAGTGCCGCTGTTCCTACTGCTGGAGATTTCTTTAAGTATAACGGCACAAACTGGGCTGCGACGACTATTTCTACTTCGGATGTGACGGGGCTGAATGTTTATTTGTCTTCGTATTTAACTCAATCTGCATTTAATAGTTATGTGGCGTCAGCAAACTGCTCTGCTGGACAATCTATGTACTGGAGTTCTGGCACAGGAACATTTTTATGTCAGTCCATCAATGTGACTCTTGCTGGTGATGTCAATGGAGCGATGGGATCGAACAAAGTCACGGCATTGCAAAACTATCCCGTTGATACGACGGCCCCAGGCAGTGGACAAGTTCTTCAATGGAATGGGTCTAAGTGGATACCCACCGCTTTACCTGCGAGTAATCCGGGAACGATCACAGCGCTGACAGGTGACGTTTCGGCCAGTGGGTCAAACTCTGTCATAGCAACAGTGAACAGCGTGGGTACTTCGACAGCTGCAAATATTCATGCGGCTGAAATCGCTGCGAATGCGGCAACGGCCGCAAATACAGTCAGCACGATTATCAAAAGAGATGCCTCTGGAAATTTTGCGGCAGGTGCAGCCACACTGACATCCGTTTCCGCTGGAACCGCAACATTATCTTCATTAGTGCTTAAAGATGCCTCTTCCCGTATGGCAACGATTGTTCCCGGAACTTTGACAAATTCATATACGCTGCGCTTGCCTCCCGATTTAGGAAGTGTCGATCAAGTTTTAAAAACGGATGCTGCTGGAAATCTTTCTTGGACAAGTTTATCTGCAAGTCTTCCTCCATCTGGAACTGCGTCGGGCGATTTAAGTGGGACTTATCCGTCGCCGACAGTCGCAAAGATTAATGGAACATCTTTGTCGATCACATCTTTAACTGCGGGGAATTATTTAAAGTACTTTGGCGGTAATTGGATCAATAGCACGCCTTCAAGTTCAGATCTGTCGGACGGCTCGTCACTGATTAAATCAAGTCAGATGCCCGCGAATTGTGCTGCAGGGCAAACGCTGACATTCTCTTCGCCCACGGGAGTATGGGTTTGTTCGAATATCGTGGTGACTGCTTCAAATTTTGGAACTCAGTCAGCGGGTGTGGTTTTAGCGGGACCTACTTCAGGCAGCGCAGCTCCGACATTTAGAAATATTGCCAGCACCGACTTGCCAAGCGGTGTTGTTACCCCAGGAACTTATAAATCAGTGACCGTGGATGCCTACGGTCGAGTGACCTCTGGAAGTAATCCAACGACAGCTGCTGGATATGGAATTGCAGATGTTTTTGTGAATGGAGGAAACTCCTTTGCAGGACCAGCAACTTTAGGAACCAACGATAACAACACCTTGGGATTTAATACCAATAATCAAAATAGAATTTTAATTGATAGCGCGGGGAATGTAGGGATCGGCACCATGACACCTAAAACTTCTTTAGATCTAAGCTCACAAACAAATGCCCTGGCTCTGCCAGTGGGAACGACAGCACAACAACCGTCGTCGCCTTTTGCGGGATGGATTCGCTATAACAGCACAAATGCGGGACTTGAAGTATATAACGGAACTAGTTGGTCTTCTGTTAATGGCGGAGGAAGCGCAGTCAGTCCTGCTGGTTTGATTAGTCCTTTCCCCATGGCAACTTGTCCCAGTGGTTGGTTGGAAGCTAACGGCGCCGCCGTTTCGCGATCGACTTATGCAAGTTTGTTTGCGGTCATAGGCGTAACCTACGGTGCCGGAGATGGCTCTTCAACTTTCACTCTTCCAGATTACCGAGGATATTTTTTGCGTGGTTGGAATCATGGTTCAGGTGTAGATACCGGAGCAGCTGCCAGAACAGCCCGAGCTGATGGGGTCACTGGCGACAACGTGGGTACTGTGCAAGTTGACCAAATGCAGGGACACCGACATCAACAGACGGCAGATACTTTAATCTTAACAGCCGGAGGACAGGGGCGGGCTGCAGATGGTTCCGGAAACGTGACAACAGGCAATTACACTTTGGGACCTGCCAATGACGGCACGAATGGTGTCCCTCGCGTAGGCCTAGAGACTAGACCCAAAAATATTTCAGTCATTTATTGTGTGAGTACTGCGACAGTTCCCGCGACGACGGTCGCAGCGACGGGGTCAGGCACAGCTAACTATATTCCACAGTGGACATCGACAACAGCCCTTGGCAACAGTCCCATAGCAGTAAGTGGTAGTAACGTCGGTATCGGAACGACAAGTCCGTCAGAAAAGCTTGAAGTGAATGGACATATCCTCAGTCGAGGCGGGGCAGCTCCAACTATTTCTTCATGCGGTACTGGGGCTTCAGTATCAGGTACGGATAATTCGTTCAAAGTCATTGTTGGAACAGGAGCGGTGACGACGTGTGCAATTAATTTCGGGACGACATGGGCAAACTCACCTAGTTCGTGCACTTTCTCCGCCGCCAACGTTGCTATGGCAGGAGCGATTAGTTCGCCTTCTTATAACCCCTATGTTTCAAATCTAACGACAACTCAGGTTGCTATTACCGCTGCAACTTCGTTGGCAACCGGGGCTTTTTACATACAGTGTTTCTAAGATCTGACAAGGATCAGATCAATTTTCCTACAGACTAATTAGCTGGCGGCACCCAACCGCCAAAAGTTTGTTCCAAGAATTCCGCACAACCTAAAGTGAGATGATCATTCATAGGCTTCGCAACTACTTGCACGCCCAATGGAATTCCTTCTTCATTCAGGCCCATGGGCACAGAGGTCGCTGGCATTCCCAACGTGGTAAATATTCCGGTGAAGATAAAATCAAAAGGCGACCACAAAGGCTCGCGATGTTTTGGTGCGACACGGGGGTGGGGAGGTAAGATCAGAATTCCGTTGTCGCCCATGATCGCACTCAAATCGTCTTGCATCTTTTGCAAAGCCTGAAGTTCTTCTGCAAGATCCTTTGGCTTGCCCTCAAGAATCTCCATCAACGAGACAATTAAATTTGGAAAGATGTAACGACTTTTCCCGAAGGCCAGTTTCAAAAGTTCTTTGCCTGCAGAAAAATTTTCTTCAGGCCCTCTCAATACCTCATAGAAATTTTTATTCTTAGTTTTCTTAAGGGCCGCAAACCACAACTCTGTCGAGCGCACAAAAAATCTCGGATCGAGTTCAACAACTTCCGCACCCAGTTCCTCGAAAAGCTTCCCGCAGTTTTTTACAACTTGTACAAGTTCATAGTCCGTCTGGCGTGCAGTATGGAAAACCGGATCGGAACAAAGAACAACTTTCACCTTCGACCAATCTTCGGGACGAGGTTTTAATTTGGCTCCAGAAAAAATAGTCTGGTCATATCCATCTGGCCCCATCATGACTTCCATCATTTTATACAGATCACCAGCTTTGCGACACATCGGTCCCATGGTGGTGTAAGGATATTTATCACCAACCAAAACATTTTTAATTTCTTCCCGAGAGTAAGGAAAATGTCCGGTGAAGGGCAAAAGATGTTGTGAAGGCTTGTGACCGAAGATTCCACAGAAGGTCGCCGGCATGCGAATACTACCACCAATATCGCTGCCGATTCCCATCGGTGAAGCACCAGCGCCAATCAAGGCCCCTTCGCCACCGCTGCTGCCTCCCGGGGTGCGCTCCAGACTGTAGGGATTGTTCGTCAATCCATAAACTTTATTATAAGTCTCAAACCAAAATCCCAATTCGGGCACATTGGTTGTGCCCATGGGAATGGCGCCCGCATCTTTAAGTCGAGCCACAATCGTTGAGTCCCAATCCATGACATCATCTTTGTGATGAACACTGCCGCCAGTGCGTTTCATTCCTTGATAGGCGAACATTTCTTTGACGGTGAAGGGAACTCCGAACAGAGGTGGAAGCGGGGAGTGATTTTTAGTCAAAATTTCGGTTTGGTCCGCCGCCAATTTTCTGGCGCGAACAAAATCAGTTTCAACCATCGCGTTTAATTTTGGATTTACTTCTTCAATGCGCGCAATATGCACTTCTAAAACTTCGGAAGGAGAAACTTCTTTGGCTGCAACCTTTGCAGCGATTTGCAAAGAAGAAAGTTCAAGTAGTTCGTTCATATGAAACCTTCTTGAGGGTTGGTCAAAAAGGTCCATATGCAAGGCGGAAGGTTTTATTCGCAACGCAGGCGTGGCAGCGCCACGTCGGAGTGGAGAATAAGGCCTGACAACGCAATCAGATGGTCCTTTTTCACCAATCCATTAAACGTTGAAACGGAAGAACAAGATGTCACCGTCTTTTACGACGTACTCTTTACCTTCGACGCGGTATTTACCAGCGTCTTTCACGGCCTGTTCAGATTTGTAAGTGAACAAATCTTCGCAGTGATAAGTTTCAGCTCTGATAAAGCCTTTTTCGAAATCCGTATGAATCACGCCAGCAGCTTGTGGAGCTTTTGTGTTTGCACGAATCGTCCAAGCACGAACTTCTTTTTCACCCGCAGTGAAGTATGTTTGTAGGCCCAAAAGAGTGTAAGCTTCGCGGATCAAACGGTTCAAACCTGGTTCTTCAGCGCCAAGAGCTGCTAAGAAATCAGCGCGATCTTCTTGAGGAAGAAGAGCGATTTCTGCTTCCATCGCAGAACAAATTAAGATCGTTTGATTGTTTTCTTCAGCCGCACGTTTTTCAACAGCCTTAGTCCAATCATTGCCACCTGCGGCGAAGTCAGAATCATTTACGTTCATCGCGTAAAGAACTGGTTTCGCAGTTAGAAGATGCATCTCTTTCATAAATGGAACTTCCAAGTCATCCAAAGTTACTGAGCGTGCAGGAAGACCTTTGCTCAAAGCCTCAACAGCTTTTTTGGAAACTTCGTATTCCATTTTGATTTTTTTGTCTGTCGTACTTTTCGCCATTTTTTCAGTGCGCTTCATACGTTTTTCAGCAGAATCAAGATCGGCCAGCATCAACTCGGTGTTGATGATTTCGATATCACGAAGTGGATCTACGCTGCCAGCAACGTGGATGATATTTGGGTCGTCGAAACAACGAACCACGTGCACGATCGCATCAGTGGCGCGGATGTGTGAAAGAAATTGATTTCCCAAACCTTCACCCTGCGAAGCACCCTTAACGATACCCGCGATATCCACGAATTCCATTGTTGTTGGAATCACTTTTTGAGGCTTAATAAAAGTAGTGATCTTATCCATGCGAGGATCTGGAACTGTTACCACACCTACGTTTGGATCGATTGTACAGAAAGGATAGTTAGCTGCTTCAGCTTTAGCAGAAGTAAGCGCATTAAAAAGCGTACTTTTACCAACATTTGGAAGACCGACGATACCAACCTGAAGTGCCATTTTTGCTCCTTAAGAGGGAAGTTGCCTTTTTGATTCTCTCTGCGTTGCTGCGTCCTCGACGTACTGATAGTACGCCACCTAGGATGCTTTTGGCCTTGCGCCTTGATAAAATCAAAAAATCAACTTCTGGGTGGTTTGAGATTTAGTTCTTATTTAGACCAAATCAAAAAAAACCGGGATAATTAATCGCTGAACTGTATATTACCCGTTGAATTTTGTCGAAGCTTTTTGAATTCCATCAAGAATGATGCTTTCAAGAGCGTCGCAGCCTTTATTGAGGAAATCGGGAAGAACAGTGCTCTCTTCCTTGGTGAATTTTCCCAGAACATAGTCTGCCACAGGGAAGTTCGGATTGTCAGGGCGACCAACGCCGAGTTTTAGGCGTGCATAATCTGCGGAACCCATCAAACCCGAGATACTTTTGATTCCGTTGTGACCGCCGTGACCACGGTTTTTGTGAATTTTCATTTGGTTGAAGGGCTGGTCAATATCGTCATGGATAACGATCAGGTGATCGAGGGGGATTTTATAAAAGCCCATCAATGGCTGAACAGATTCTCCAGAGAGATTCATGAACGTTTGAGGTTTACAGAAGATGACTTGATGACCTTTAAATTCAACCTGAGCAATTTCAGCTTTGAATTTGTTTTGCATGCGAGGATTGCCAACACCTTGAAGGAAATAATCCACAGCCATGAAGCCGACGTTGTGACGAGTGAATTTATATTCGTTACCTGGATTGCCAAGACCGACGACTAACCACATAAGGCCCTCTTAAAAAACAAAGGCAGCTCGGGTGAGCTGCCTTTGGAGTGATTCTTTAACGAATCTGCTGAAAATAATTTTAAGACTATTTTCCCAAAGGGAAATAGAACTATTTCTTCGCAGCTGGTTTTGCAGCAGCAGGAGCTTTCGCGCCAGCAGCAGCAGCCGGAGCTTTTGCGCCAGCAGCAGGTGCAGCAGCAACTGGAGCCGCAGCAGCAGGAGTTGCAGCAACTTCTTCGTCTTGAGCGCTAACAACTGCAAGAGTCAATTCAGCACCAGAGATGATTTTGATTGCAGAAGAAACTTTCAAGTCAGACACGTGAAGAGCGTCGCCCAATGCCAAGTTAGAAACGTCAGCAGAGAAGAACTCAGGGATGTCTGTAGGAAGAACTTCAACCTCAACTTGACGGTTAACTACGTTCAACAAACCGCCTTCAGAAAGACCGATTGGTTTACCTTCAAGACGAACTTCAACCCAAACGCGAACTGCTTTTTTAAGATCCAAAGCGTAGAAGTCAACGTGTTGAGGACGACGAGAAAGAGGGTGAACGTCTACTGATTTAACAAGTACAACGATACCGTTTGCGTTTTTTTCAGATGATTTCAAATTGAAAAGAGCATTTTCGTAAGCACGAGTGTTGTACTTAACGATTTCTTTTTCACCAACAGTTACGTTGATAGGTGCTACTGCTCCGTAGATAACTGCAGGAACTTGACGGTTCACGCGAAGTTCACGGCTGTTGCCTTTGCCAGATTGACGAGGTTCAACAGTTAATTCGATTCTGTTTTTCATATTTTTTTCCTTCTAGTCCGATAGAAAGGGTTATTAATTGCCACCTTGCGGGGGCTGCTTTTTTCTTTTTTTAACTGCAGCGCTTTTTGAGCGCTCGTTTAAACATCAAACAATGAACTGACAGAGTCATTGCCGTGGATTCTCTTCATCGCTTCGGCCAAAACCGGAGCTACTGAAACCACCTCAATTTTTCCGCAATTCTTCGCAGTTTCCGATAACGGAATCGTGTCGGTCACCCATACTTTTTCGATACGGCTTTCCTTCAGACGGCTGATAGCAGGACCCGATAAAACGGGGTGCGTTGCGACGGCGAACACCTGTTTTGCCCCATTCTTGTAAAGGCTGTCAACTGCTTGTGTAAGGGTTCCAGCAGTATCAATCATATCGTCGACGATGACGGCTGTTTTGCCCGTCACATCCCCGATAAGATGCAATGCTTTGGCCTCGTTCGGGCCAGAACGGCGTTTATCGATGATGGCCATGGAGGATTCAATGCGTTTGGCAAAGGCGCGGGTTCTTTCAACCCCGCCAGCGTCTGGACTCACTGCAACAAATTCAGAGCCATGGCCGTAGGCCTCTCTCCAAGCGCGAGCTAAAGTCGGAATTGCGAAAAGATGGTCCACGGGAACATTGAAGAATCCTTGGATTTGGGCGGCATGGAGATCCACGCACACCACTCGGTTGGCTCCCGCAGTTGTCAAAAGATCGGCCATCAACTTTGCAGTGATTGGCGCGCGGGGAGCCACTTTGCGATCCTGCCGAGCATAACCGTAATAAGGAATCACGGCAGTGATCGATGCTGCTGAGGCTCTGCGAAGAGCGTCTAGCATCACAAAGAGTTCCATGTAGTTTTGATTCACAGGGGGGCAGGTGCTTTGAATAACAAAGACATGCTGTCCGCGAACGCTTTCATGTACTTCGACTTGAATTTCCCCATCGGCAAAGCTACTGACTTCGCAGTAGCCGAGTTCAACTCCGGCTGCTTCAGCAACCTTCTTGGCTAGGGTCGGATTGGAATTGGCAGTAAAGATTTTTAGGCCCTTCATCACTCGAGTCTCCAGAGTAAAAATCCCGACAGAATCGGAATAGGCTAATTGCTAAATGCGTTTGCAGGACACTAACAAAGGGGTTGAAAAGAGTAAAGTTCGGAAATGAAAAAGGCGTCTTTCGACGCCGTTTTGCAGAGTTTTCCTGCCTAAAGAGAACGCTCTTCTTAGTGTGAACCGAAGTAGTTTAGACAGAAGGTCACAAATGCTGCATTGATGAAATCAATGAAGCACGAGCCGCCCAGGGGAACGACCAAATAAGCCCTTGGCGCCGGGCCCTATTTTTGTCTCAAAGAAGACATATTGGCCATGGTGCCCATTTTGCACAAAATTTAAAGTGTGCGCCACTTTTCTAGGAAAGCTTTCAATGCTTGGGCGCGGTGTGAATGCTGGGTTTTATAACCAGATCCAAGTTCTGCCAAAGTTTGCGTTTGTCCGTCTGGAACGAATACGGGGTCATAACCAAATCCATGAAGACCAGCAGGTTTACTTGCGATCTTACCCTTCATTTCTCCGGTGAAGACCCACTCTTCGCCCTCTGGAGTGTAAATCACAGTGGTTGCCACAAATTTTGCGTTGCGATTGGGCATCGGGCGGAAAGACATCATTTTGATGAGCTTCGAAACGTTTTCGCTGTCAGAAGCTTTCGGTCCAGCATAGCGAGCCGAGTGAATGCCGGGAAGATTATTCAGACCTTCCACTTCAAGACCCGAATCCTCACCAAGAACCCACACATTATTTTTTACGGCGCGCAAAGTTTTAGCTTTGATGCGTGCGTTGTCTAAAAATGTTTTTCCATCTTCTGGGCGGGGAGTGAAAGAAGGAATGTCGGCTTGAGAGAAAACTTTGAGATCTACGATCTCATTCAAAAGAATTTTATACTCAGTAAGCTTGCCTTTGTTACCAGTAGCAATCCAAAGTTCCATGTGTTCCTTCGCGGTTGGTGAAAAAGGTCCATCTGACTGCGTTGTCGGATCTTTTCTTTCTCTTCGGCGTGGCGCTGCCACGCCTGCGTTTCAGAAAAGGTCCTCCTCCTTGCATATGGGCCTTTTTGACCAACCTTTATTTTTGGGTTGGTGGGGGCTGGGGAGAGGGGGGTTATTTTTCGGCTATTCTGTAGATTTCGCCCATTACAGAGGCTTGGTGGATGAAGAGTTCGCGGCAACCTTTTTCTGCTACTTCCATCATTTTGAAAAGTTGATCGCGTGTGAATGGGGTGTGCTCGGCTGTGCCTTGCACTTCTACGAATGCGCCTTTGTCTGTCATTACGAAGTTCATGTCAGTGCCGATTGAGGAGTCTTCTTCGTAGTTCAAGTCTAAGAAAATATTTTCGTTGTGAAGGCCTACGCTGATCGCGGAGACGTAGTTGATCAACGGCAGGGTTTTGATTTCGCTTACTGCGTGAAGTTTTTTAAGAGCTAGAGCTAAAGCTACGAAACCGCCGGTTACAGAAGCTGTGCGTGTGCCTCCGTCGGCGTTGATTACATCACAGTCGATGATGATTTGTTTTTCGCCCAATTGTTTTAAATCAACGGCTGCGCGAAGAGAACGTCCGATTAAGCGCGAGATTTCTTGAGTGCGTCCGCTGTTCAAAGATTTTTCGCGTTTGTTGCGGGTGTGAGTGGCGCGGGGAAGCATGCCGTATTCGGCTGTGACCCAGCCAGCGCCGGTGCCTGCCAACCATTGTGGAGCTTTGCTTTCGTAAGAGGCTGTGCAAAGAACTTTTGTTTTTCCGAATTCAATTAGGGCAGAGCCTTCAGCATATTCAGAAACATTAGGTGTGATTTTTACGTTTCGAAGTTGATCGAAAAGACGGCCGTCTGCGCGCATGGAAGCTCCTCAGTTGTGAGCCCCTAATTTAGAGTCTTGGCCTCAGCCTTGTCCACCTTTTCTTTGTAAGATACTAGAGCACTGTAGATTTTTTGAGCAAGATCAGTTTGATAATCAGATGAGGTCAAACGCTTCGCTTCCCGGGGATTTGTGAGAAATCCTACTTCAATGAGGACAGAAGGCATGGACGTTTTTGAAATGACATAAAAGGGAGCTTGCTTGATTGTCGCCTGGGACGCTTTCGCATCATTTTCCCAGGTTTGCGTCAAAACTTGAGTCAGACGTAAACTTGAATTCAAACGATTCTGACGACGCAAATCCTCGACGATCGCTGCCACGTCACCTTTTTTTGAAAGTTCATTGCTATTGTCATCACTTGCATGCGCAGAATTTAAGACAGCTTGATTTTCTTGGCTTGCCAAAAAAAGACTTTCCTCATCAGGTGGAAGATTATTTTGAAAAAAGAATTCAACACCTTTGGCTCTTTGGTCAGAAGCAGCGTTGGCGTGAAGGCTGACGAACAAATCTGCCTTCGAGCCTTCTGCCAATTTCACGCGGTCGGGAAGACTGATGTTGCGATCTGCAGCTCGGGTCATGGTCACTTGAAATTTATCGTTTTTTTCTAACAAAATCTTCAGCTTGTTTGCGACTTTTAAAACCAAGTCAGCTTCTTTGATATTGCTGTGAACGGCGCCGGTATCTGTGCCGCCGTGACCAGGGTCGAGCACGATATGAAATGCTGAAGCCGTGCGGCCCCACAACATCATAAAGGCAATCGTGCTAATTAAAGCGCTCAGCGGGCCAAGCAGCTGTCTCACATTGGGAATATTCATTTATTTAGAGTAGAAATTTACATGGCTTCCTGTCGAGTCCAGCTTCTGGAAATAACTGAGTATCTGCCTACTAAAGGAGCAAAATCGGAGCGCCAATTGTCAGTTTTCGTCAAATTCCTCGACAGAGGTTTTGCTGCCTCCGTGAGTTTTTTTGGATCTGACGAACTATTGGTCTTGGCACCTCTGTTGCTCTATAGACTGGTACCCCCCCCCATGGCGGCCAGGAGATCCCCCCCCAATCCTGGTCGTCTTTTTTTTTGCCAAAAATTCCGATATCCTATTGCTTGTTAACATCGACCGGGAACACCAATAGGAGACTATCAATGCATCTCAAACCACTTAGTATTCTGCTTTTAGCTGCGCTTGCAACTTCGGGCGTTTCTCAAAGAGCCATGGCTCAAGCTGATTCGAAACAAATTGAAGCAGAGGAAGCAACTGCAGACGCAGAAGGCTCGAAGGCCGAAGCGGCAGAGGCGAAACGTCGTTCGGAGGAAGATCGTAAACGCAGAGACAAATCTCGTGCGGAGGCGCAGTCTGCTATTAATAAAGCTCGTTCGATGGAAAATGACGCAAAAAAAGAACAAGCTGATTCAGAGCGTGAGTCTGCAAAACTAAAAGCAGAAACAGCTGAACATGATCGCGAACAGAAAAATGCGGAGAAAGAACAAGCCGCTGCTTCTGCACGCATCAGAGCTGCCCAAGAAAAAACTAAAAAAGCCAATGAACTTCGTGATGAAGCTCAAAATCGTCGCAAGGTTGCAGAGAAAAAAGAAGACGAGCTAAAAGGTCAGGCAAAAGACCTAGAGAAAGAAGCCGCTTCCGCGACAGAAGCCGGAGTTAAAGCAACAAAAGAAGCTGATGAGGCCAAACTCGCAACACAAAGAGCAGAGCAAAACTTAGCTAAGACAAAGTTGTTGGTGCAAAAAGCCGTTGCTGAGTCAAAAGCTCGCGATGCAAAATCCAAACAGGAAATCGCCCGTGCTGATTCCGATAAAGCAAAAGCGGAAGCGGAAACAGCTCGTTTGAAAACACAAGGTGAGCAAGCGGCCGCTATGACTGAAAAGATCGATGGCGAACTGAAGTCCGCTTTGTCTGCTTCTAAAGAAGCGGTTTCTCAAGCAGATAGTGAGCGCAAAAAAGTCGGTGATCTTAAATCTCAGGAAGATAAGGTCAGACAAACGGCTGCGAAAGCAAAACAAGAGTTGAACAGCAATCAAAACAACTTGAAAAAGGAACAAGCGACGTCGGCCCTTGAAATCGCAAGATCAAAGAAAGCCATCGCAGAGTTGGAAGCCGAGACGGCTAGGTCGGAAGCTGAGTTAAAGCGTTTACAGAACGAAGCTGACAAAGCCAAAGCAGAGCGCGAAAAGTTAGAAAAACAAATTGATTCCGCTAAAAACAACGCTGAAGAAGCAAAAATTAGAATGGAAACTGTAAAAGCGGATGCTGAAGCTGAAAAACATAAACTAGAGGCTGCGAAAATTCGCGCTGAAGGAAAAGTAGCTACGGCGGCGGGAGCAACGGATGACAAACCGGCTCCAAAAAAGAAAAAGAAATAAATGATCGCGAAATGAAGTAATAAAAAAAGGGAGATGGCTCCCTTTTTTTATTCATGCTGTTTAAGCATGCTAGATGCTCAACATTTGAATCGACATATATCCCAAAACTGCCGCACCGATCAGAGTGAAAATCGGACCCATTTTGTCTGACAGTTTTCTTGCTAGATACAATCCAATCAATGTCGTGGTGAAGGCCCACAAACCGATCGAAACCAAGAACGGAACGATAGGCTTATTTGCAATTCCTAAAGTTACGCCGACACCGAAGGCGTCCAGGCTGGTCGCGAACGACACGATGAGTACTTTTGTGAAGCTATGAAAATCGACTTGTTCGTCTTTGGGTTCTGGATTGCGCAGCCCTTGGATGCCTTCCATAGCCATATGAATGGCGACCGCAGCCAGTAAACCAAAGGCAATCCAGTGATCAATGGATGAGATCAAACTGATCACGTGGGAACCCGCCAAGAAGCCGATAAGCGTGGCGATAAGCTCGGCACCGCCAGAACTAAAAGCGAATCTCAGAGCATCTTTAGTTGTGAAGGGACGTGAGCCCATGGCAAGAGCGGCAGAAAACGAATCGGCACTAAGAACTAAACCCAAAATGAGTACTTCCAGAAACATTCTAAAATCCTTTAAATTTATGCCGTGAAGTCTTTTAGAATAGAGACGACACGGCGTTGTTAAAACACCAGTGTCAGTCTCATCAACGAGTCCGCAAAGATGGCGGATTCGCGAATTGGCCGGGTTTTTATACCAGTATGTCGACCAATTCCTCAGCTTGGGACGCTGAAAGATTACTCCCTAACGATGTGCTTAAGATAATTTTGAGCAGGGATTTTGTCAAGGGGCTGTTTTCGACTCAGAACAAAGGAAATTGTGGCTGAAGGCGGGTGGTGATTAAAGCGAGCCCACCTTCAACACTAAAAAATATTCGGATTACCGTCAGCTATTTAGCTGCGACTTCTGAACAGAAAGGAACAGAGAACTGAGTCTTATCCAATTTGATAGCCACTTGTGGCTTCTTCAAATCTTTCTTGGAAAAACTCAAGACGCTATGAATTTCAGTGGCCGCTAACTGCGGAGTTGGACGCCCTTCAGAGTCCAAGTGAAGTTGCACACCCCATTCAGAATAATTAATTTTCAAAAGAGACTCTTCCATCTTCTGCAAACTTTCACGAGAAGCAGAGATGCACTTGGGCTTAAAGGCGACCTTGGCGATCGCTAAAGATTCATCTCCAGTGTAGGGAATGTCTTGTTGGTCAGTTTGCCATTGCAAGAAGTCTTTGGTTTGTTCATGGATCTTTTTATATTGTTCGCCCACATTTTTAGCGAAGTTGGGCATGAGTGGATGAACAGCGTCGCGCACTAAAACCCCTGAGGCATTGCGAATGGCGGCGCGGTCCATGCTGCTTTTGCATTCAGAGCCTTTGTTGTTAAGACCGAGCTCTGGAATATTCAGACACGAAAAATTAGAAGCAAAAGCGACATTGAAGCGATCTGTGTTCACTGGAATATCAGCAGGCAATCCTTGGGAGTTGATGATGGCTTTGACTTCACCAGCACTTGAAAAGATAGGTGAGCCTGAGTTGCCAGAAACAATATCGCAAGGAACCAAGCTGATCACCGAGCTTTGCGCGGTGATGAACAAAGGATTGAGCATTGATTTCTGCGCAGCTTTGCAGCTGATCTTTCTTAAGATGCCAACGTCTTCATGTGGATCGACTTTATAAATTGTCAAAGCCTCGTTGTTCGCAACACCTGTGGTGTTGATCGTAACAGGTTTGCGTGAAGCCTTCTTGGTCAGTTTTAGAAATGCATAATCCGGAGTGAGGGGCGTGTCTTTCAAGGCGCTGGAAACCGAAAGAACTTGATCGCAGTCAGCGAACTCTTGGGGGTCTTTTTTGTTTTCTGGGAAAGTGAAGCTGATGCGACCTTTGCAAGAAGCTCCTTCTTTGCGCATATTTTCGGGAACACAGTGCAGATTGGTGGCGATGATATCGTCACGGACCAAGACACCTGTGCACACATTGGAATCATCATTCAAGATTCCGGCCACTGCGGGCTGACAGTCATCTGGATTTTCACAGACAACAAAGTAGCGACCTAGGTCATTCTTTTTCGAGTTTTCTTTGCCCCAGCTAGTAACAGATGAAAGGAAAGCTGGAACGGCGAATAGGAGCGCGGCTGTGAGATTTCGTTTAATCATGGATCTCAGTATGGCTGTGATCCAACAACACCGAAAGACTTCTGGACGTCCTATTTTTTGCGCGGAAGTAACATGTAATCTGGCCAAAACCGAGAGTGGCAGGGCTTTCGAGGGGAAAGCCCTGTTGTGAACTAGCCTTGAGCCCCATGATAATAAATAGTTCGCGTTGGATATGCGAAGTCTACTTTCATTTCAGCGGCAATCTTCAGAATCTCAAGGAAGATGCGTTGCTGATGTGCGAGTTCTTCAGGCCCAGTGAAAACTTGCAAATGGAAATTCACCAAAACGTCCAAAGTCGAAGCGTTGAAGTTATTGAAGGCCACAGTCACTGTGTCAGGAATGACTTTCGCATCTTGAACGATCAAATAGCGAATGCGATCACAGAACTCTTCGATTTTTTCGATAGGAGTTTCGTAAGTCAGTCCTAAGATTTGACGAATGCGGCGTGCTGGGCGAACCCCCATATTGTCGATGGTCTCTTTGGCCATGGTGCCATTGGGAATCGTGATCACAGAGTTGTAGAAAGTGCGAATGCGAGTGGAGCGGAAACCGATTTCTTCAACGGTGCCTTCAACGTCTTTGACTTTTACCCAGTCGCCAATCTTACAAGGATTGTCGACCAAAATAGTGACGGACCCAAAAAGATTTGCAGCGGTGTCTTGAGCAGCCAAGGCTAGAGCCAAACCTCCCAGTCCCAGACCGGCAAGAAGCGACATGACGTTTAAGCCGAAACTTTGAAGCACCGTCAAGAATCCCAACACCACGACAAGAACTTTTAAAATCTTGCTGGCGAAAGGTACAAGTTGATCGTCCATGGTCGATTCTGTTTTTGCAGCGATATCAGCAAAAACAGATCCTAGAGCATCCACGGCATAATAGATCAAACGAATGACATGAATAGCGATGAAGGCCTTAAGGAAATGCTCATAGTAAGTTTGAAACTTACCAGTAAGTTCAATGGTGTCACCGCAGGCAAACCACAAAAGACCGATCAAAACCCAAGCGATAGGGCGTTCGATCTGCAGTTTAAATAAATAGGAAATAAAACTTTTAGGAAATCTTTTTCCCCATGGGTTGTGTTTTTTAAATTCTTTTAAAACAAACTGTAAGACAGGTCGAAGGAAAATACCGATGATAAGAAAGGCAGCTAATGCAATCCACTTCCAGTTCGCCATGATCAGAACAGTATGTTTTAGAAGGGCAGTGATATCTGCCGAGAAAATATGTGATTCTTCAAAAAGAAACTTTTCCATTTATATCCTTAATTCTAATTAAACCATTTGCAACTGATGGCCGGTGTAGATCAGCGCCAAGATAATAATTCCTAGCACAATACGATAGTAGCCGAAACCTCTGAAGCCATATCTAGTTACAATACCCATGAAGAATTTGATAGCAATCATGGCGACCACAAAAGAAACAAAAGTTCCCATGGCAAGAATGCTGATTTGGTCGTGTTGAATGGTTTTATAAATTTTTAAAAGCTTGTACAAAGTTGCCGCCGCCATGGTTGGCACAGCTAGAAAGAATGAAAACTCTGCCGCTTCTTTCTTTTGCATTCCTAAAAACAAACCACCCATAATTGTTGCACCAGAGCGTGAAACCCCAGGAATCATTGCGATGGATTGGAAAAGACCCAATTTGACAGAGTCCTTGTATGTTAAATCACTTGTCTTACGACCGATTGCGGTCAAATGCCCAAAGATTTTATCGGACCAAACAAGAACCAATCCGCCAATGATCAGTGACCATGCAACAACTTGCACACTTTCTAAAAGTTGATCGACGACATTTTTTAAAGCAAAGCCGATGATCGCAGTTGGAAGGAAGGCGACAAAAAGTTTTTTATAGAAATTCCAGTTTGGAAGAAAACGTCTCCAGTAAAGTACCAGAACTGAAAGGATAGCTCCGAACTGAATGATGACTTCAAAGGCTTTTGTAAAATCACTGTCACCGATACCCATTACAGAACTTGCGATGACCATGTGACCTGTGGAAGAGATAGGAAGAAACTCTGTGATGCCTTCAATAATTCCCAGAATGATGGAGTGAAGATATGTCATGATGCCTCGTTGTTCTGCTAAGTTTGAAAACAGACTGTAAATGTTGAAAATCATCGGCCCAGCTAAACAATGTCCAGCTAAATAGTGTCCAGCTAAGCTGCGCAAGTCATTCTTGAAAAGATCCCAGGTGTGTTCAACTTTCGATGAGTTGTGTCAATTAAATAAAATCCATTTTTCATATTGCCAGTGCAGCCAAAGCCTAAAAGTTGAATATCCTTGAGGACACCACGGAGGGGTTTTATGAAACGGACGATTCTTTTTAGTGCGTTGCTATTCGGCTCCCAAGCGTTTGCTGGCGAGTTCTTAGTAAAGTACACGAACACAAACGGTCTTAACTTCATCAACAATTTAGGCGTCACCAAATCAGTCGGCATGCAGGTTATGGATCACAATCCAACGGCATCTTTAGTGAAAGTGGACATCGCAAAAAGCAAGGAAGCACAAGTCTTGGCGGAATTGTTAGGCACGCCGGGGATTCAGTATGTTGTACCTAATTTTAAACTCAAAGCATTCTCTGCTCCTGTGGATGCGGCGGCATTGAAACAGCAGTGGGCCATCGCCAAAGTTCAAGCTGAAAAGGCGTGGCAAAGAGCAGGCAATCGTGGCAGCAAAAATGTAATCGTAGCGGTGATTGATACCGGAGCAGATTACAAGCACGAGTCCCTCGCTCCGAATATGATTCAAGGATATAACTTCAAAGATAAAAACAACGATCCCATGGATAAGACCAGCTTCCAAAATCCGGGGCATGGAACTCATTGCTCAGGCATTATCGGTGCGACAGGTTTGATTGACGGAGGCACCATTGGTATGGCGCCGGGAATCTCAATCATGCCTTTGCGTTTCTTGGATGAAAAAGGATCGGGAGATCTGAATGATGGTATCAAGGCCATCGACTATGCCATCGAAAAAGGCGTGCAAGTGATTTCGGCTTCGTGGGGAGCCACGGTGCCACGTTCAACAGCACAACCTCTTCTTGAGGCTGTAAAACGTGCGGATGATAAAGGAATCGTTTTTGTTGCGGCGGCAGCCAATGATGGTAAAAACAATGACTCGACGGAGGTGTATCCTGCAAACAACGGTTATCCGAATTCGATCACAGTGGCGGCATCAAGTTCTAATGATGCAAAACCTTCTTGGTCAAATTATGGAACCGCGATGGTGCACTTAGCATCGCCAGGAGATGGCATTATTAGTACCTTGCCGAACAATAAGTACGGCGAATTGTCAGGAACTTCCATGGCAACACCTTTGGTATCTGGCTTGGTGGCCTTCTTGAAATCACAGGATAGCACTTTGACGGGTGCGCAAATCCGCGCGATCTTGCAAACCACGGGAACTAAAGTGTCAATACAAACCGCATGTAACTGCCGAGTTGATGCTTTCAATGCAGTGGACGCAGTTTTGTCGAAAAAGATGTTCGTCGTGCCTGCCGCAGCCACATTGGGTCCACAAGGGACATTGAATCTTTCTATTTTGAACGGAAAAGCACCATTTAAGTACGCAAGTAGCAATGCTTCAGCCGCGACAGTTTCCGATGTCGGAGTTGTGACGGCGGTTGCCAATGGCAAAACTTCAGTGACTGTGACAGACGCTGATGGAAAAACAGCGAGCACTTTGGATATCAATGTTGGGAAATCCCAACAAAAACCTCCCGGCGGTGATCCGGGAAATCCTGACCAACCAGGTCAGCCTCCCGGTGATGGGTCTTGTCCAATTGGGGATCCATCTCTCTGTCAAATCATCTGCCAAATTAAGCCCGATCTTCCTTTCTGCAAACAATAGTTCGAATTTGGTTCGCTTCAGATTCGGATTGGATATGACCACCTAATGATAACAAAAAGAGGGGCTCAGGATGAGCTCCTCTTTTTTATTGTCTAGTGCCGTGCTTGCCCCTATCCTTTGAGTATGAAAAGAAAACCTTGGGCCATTATTATTCTCGCTGTTCTTCATATTCTTGCCCCGATCGGGAATCTTCTAATCAATGCTCACCGCACTGGAAACACGCCGCTTCAGCATTGGCGCTTCTGGATGGATTTTATGCCAATGCCATTATTGCTGAGCTACACGCTGTTGCCGATTTTGGCCGGGATCTTTATCTTCATTTGCAAGCGCTGGAGCTATTGGGCGTATCTGGGTTGTTTGTTTTTGATTTTTCTTTCGAACTTGTATGGCTTTTCAACGAACGCGAACAAGGCCAATCTGATTTTCTTGATCGTTCTTTTGGTTATCGATCTTTTGGCGGTGGCTTACTTTGTTGTTCCAGCGGTTCGCAACGTGTACTTGGATCCAAGACTGCGCTGGTGGGAAGCGGCTCCTCGTTTTACATTCGAACATGCGGTGGAAATCAATGGTTCCAATGAGTCAGGCCAAATCAGAAATATTTCTGAGGGCGGACTTTTTGCGATGTCAATGATCAATCTTAAAGAAGGGGACACGGCAAAACTTGTTTGGAACTTCAATAGCACTGTTTATGAAGTTACAGGCAAGATTGTATATAAAACAGCGCGTTCTCGTTCTGAAGGATTTGGGATTCAATTTGCACACACTCCTGAATCTCAGAAGCAAATTAAAATGCTTTGTTCGATGTTGCGTGAGCAAGGCCAGTTGGTACCGGATCGTTTGCCGGGTCCTGAAGACAGTTTTGGTCATTGGTTAAAAAATCTTCTGACCAAGCATGAAGGCCTTTTCCCTAAGAGATAAATATGAATTTTTATGCTCCCGAGTTTTCGCATTTAAAGGTGGCCCTTAAAGGTTCGCAGCTGTGGATTACTTTAAATAATCCTGAACAAAGCAATGCTATTAGCTACGAGATGACGGAGTCTTTGATTTCCGTTTTGAAGTACGCCGATTTCGATCCACAAGTTCGCGTTATTGTGATCACCGGGGAAGGTAAAAACTTCTGCGCTGGTGGCGATGTGAAGGCCATGGAAAACAAAACCGGCATGTTCCAGGGTGAATCCAATGAACTTCGCATGCGCTACATGAGTGGCATTCAGCAGATTCCTAAATGCATCGAAGATCTTTCAACTCCAGTTATTGCCATGCTCAATGGGGCGGCAATTGGTGCCGGTTGTGATTTGGCGATGATGTGTGATTTGCGCATTGGAACTGCGAGTTCAAAATTTGGAGAGACTTTTGTGAAGCTAGGACTTGTTCCTGGTGATGGGGGAAGTTTCTTTTTGCAAAGAGTGATTGGCTTTAGCAAAGCGATGCAAATGTCTTTAACGGGTGATTTGGTGGTCGGCGAGGAAGCATATCGTTGGGGGCTATTAAATTATTTCGTGAATGAAACGGACCTTGTTAGTGAAACTGAAAAGTTGGCAGATAAGATTGTCGGCAATGCTCCAGTAGCTGTGCAAATGACAAAAAAGACCATGAAACAGGCTTATTTGAATGATCTGCACAGTGTTCTAGATTTGGCCGCTGCTTATCAAGGGATCACGCAAAGAACTGCTGATCACTTTGAAGCTTTACAGGCTATCAAAGATAAAAAAACTCCTGCGTTCCAGGGAAAATAAGATTTAAGCCATTTCTCGAATCAGCGTCTGCATAATTTCTGTGGCGCTGACGGCGTGGTTTCCAACCTGCAGTTGTTCGAAATGAGTTCCTGCCCATAAAGAACAATAATCAGGGATCCCCATTTCAATCGACCTTCTGCGAATATCCTGGGTCAAAGTGTTTTGCACAGGGAAGGGCAAAGGATTCTTTCCCTTCGCTTTGAACTCTTTCATAAATTGATTCAGTAAGCCGCGGGCTCTGCGACCACTAAAGGCATCGGTGATTTCAGTGTGCTTATTGGGAACAGGCTTCAGCAAGGCTTCGCGGTAACATTGAGCCGTGCCAGCCTCTTTGCATAATAAGAACACAGTTCCTAGTTGGGCGGCAGAAGCTCCGAGATTAAAAGCGGCATGAATATTTTGTCCCGTCATCAAACCACCGGCTGCGATGATGGGAACTTTGATCTGTCCCTGAACACTTTCTAGTAAAGGACGAAGCTGAAGTTCAAAATCTTGGTTGTTTGCGAAAACACCGCGATGTCCGCCGCCTTCAAAACCTTGCAAGGTGATGGCATCGACTCCGCTATCTTGAAGTTGGAGGGCTTCCTCCAAAGTAGTTGCTGTGCCAATAATTTTAATACCACGTTTTTTTAATTCACTAATATGGTGCTCATTGAGTAGGCCGAACACAAAGCTAAAGACCGCAGGTTGCTCTTCTAAAACCACGGCCATTTGCTCTTCGAAATTATTTTTTGTCGGCGGAACTTTATCTAAAAGCGGAAGTGCCAGCTTGCGACGAATATCATTCGTATAATCCAGCATCTCTTGGGTGTCTTTTTCAGCAGGCACTGTGTAAGAGTTTGGAATGAAAAGATTGACGGCAAAGGGCGATGCAGTCAGAGATTTTGTTTTCTTGATTTCAGTGCGCAGTGCTTCGGGGGAAAGGTAATTTCCACCCAACGAACCTAAACCACCAGCATTGGATATGGTAGCGGCCAGTTCTGGAGTGCTCGGGCCTCCGGCCATGGGTGCCAGGATGATTGGATGTTGAATGCCCACAAGTTTTGTAAATGCATTTCCCATTTTTGTACTCCATGTCTCTTCGGTCCGAGCTCAAATCTAGGACTGTTCAAGCTTTTGTTTGGCCGCCTCTAGGTGTTGCCTGATCAATTCTTCTTTGTGTTCTTTCATCACGGTCTGGCGAAGCAGAATGCCTTCAAATCCCAAATAGATAATAAAGCTCACGGTTAAGCCAACACCTTTTAGCAACGCCCAATTCGTCGTACTCCAGGATAAGGCGGCCCAGACTGCAAGAGCAGTGTGAACCGCAAAAAACAAACCCGTGCGTAAAGTTACGCCCCACATCTTATCTTTCAGAAAGGTCGGAAACTTCTGACCTTGTTGTTCGGCGAGATAAACAATCAAAGGCTTTCCAAATAACAAAGATCCCCAACAGAACAGGGCAAATAAACCCTCCATCAAGGCGGGTTGCAATTTAAACCAAATGCCCTCTGACGAAATCAAAGAGATTCCTCCAAGGACAAGCAACATACCGTTGCCGATCCAAGTGATCTTTTGTACTTTTTTGTGTTTGTAAAGTTCCCAGCAGATTTCGCCAACCCCAAAGATCATACCGGCGACCAAACCCGCAATGGTTCCGTAATACTCTTCGATAACGGTGAAGGCGATGACGGGCAGAAGGCCTGCGACAAATAAACTAATCGCCTGCGACTTTGGAGAGCCCAACTCAGACGACATTACAGTGTTCCTTCGAAATTTACGGGCTGACCTTGCGCTGGCATCGTGACTTGGTCTTCTTCCATGACAACATGACCGCCGACAATTGTGTGCGTTACCCAACCGTTGACTTGCATGCCATGGAAAGGAGTCCATCCACATTTGCTGGCAATCCAAGAATTGTCGATGGTTCTTACTTTTTTAAGATCAACGATCGTGATATCTCCGTCAAAACCTTGACGAAGTTTGCCTTTGTTTTTTACGCCGAAAACTTGGCAAGGATTCACAGTCACAAGCTCTACAAATTTATGCAGGCTTAAGCGACCGTCATGGACGTGATTGAGCATGATCGGAACTAAAGTTTGAACTCCAGGAACTCCAGATGGTGAGTTTGGATAGGGACGGTCTTTTTCTTCACGTGTATGAGGAGCATGATCTGAACCAATCACGTCGACAGTTCCATCCAACAAGGCTTTCCAAATGCGATCTAAATGTCGCTTTTCACGAATCGGTGGATTTTGTTGGGCGTAGGTTCCTAAGCGATCATAGCAATCTGGTGCATACAAAGTCAGATGTTGTGGAAGCACTTCGACGGTGGCGATGTCCTTAGAGTCCTTTAAAATATCCATCTCTTCCGCAGTAGAAACATGCAGAACATGGATTTTTCTTCCAGTCTTGCGAGCGATTCTAAGAAGACGGGTGGTGGAACTTACTGCAGTTTCAACATCTCTCCAGACCGGATGATAGTGGGGATCTGCTTGTTCAACCGCGATGTGCTTTCTTTCGCGAAGACGCATTTCATCTTCGCTGTGCACGATCACTCGGCGACTTCCTTGGCTGAGAATTTTTTCAAGACTGTCGTCATCTTCAACTAATAAATTTCCTGTGGAGCTGCCCATGAAGATCTTAATACCAGAACAATGGGGTTGAATTTCAAGGGTTGCGATTTCAGAAACATTGTCGTGGCTCGCCCCCATAAAGAAGGCATAGTTCGCGTGAGCACGACCTTTGGCTCTATTGAGCTTATCTTGAAAGGCTTCAATGGTCGTCGTCGGAGGATTGGTGTTTGGCATTTCAAAAATACTGGTCACTCCGCCAAGAATAGCAGCGCGAGTTCCCGACTCGAGGTCTTCTTTGTGAGTCATTCCCGGTTCGCGAAAGTGAACTTGGCTATCGATGACTCCTGGTAGGACGTGAAGTCCTTGGGCATTGATAACTCTGAGTGCAGGCTCAGTGATATTGTCGCGAATTTTAATGATGCGGCCATCTGTAATAGCGATGTCGGCCTGCTGTTCAATAAGGCTTTGGTCTGAAGGATGGGGAAGGAGGCAAGTTCCGCCTTTTATAAGAAGGTCGTAGGGTTGTGCAGCCATCGGTTCTCCTGATAGATAGTCGTCTTATTATGAAACCATAGCCTGGATATAATCGCAGGTCTAGCATTGACGACCCCTCGCTGATGGGCGAGAATTTGAATTGTGACAATCGAACATTTTCTAACAATATGGAATCAGTACAACACGGTCATCATCGAAGGGCTGGTTGGGCTTATTATTTTACTGTCCTTATTTCTGGGGTATCGCTCTTTCTTTGGAAAGAGTTCCGCAGGCGGGGAACTTGGCGCAGGTGGCAACCTGGATACGGCTCAGTTAGAAAAAACTTTGCAAAAAATTTTAGATGCACAGGGCTCTTCTTTAAAACGTTCTAACGGCAATGAAGATATGTCGGTGGAAGCACATATTGATGAAGATGATCATGGTTCGAAAGCTCCGGCGGCGGCTACTGGTGGCGCGGCATCAGCGGATGTTGAAAAACTAAAACACACGGTTACTGAAAATCAAAAGACTATTGAGGTTTTGCAAAACCAATTGGCTGAAGCCCAAGCTCAGGCCATGTCAGTGCAATCGGGGGCTCCAGCGGCCGAAGCTGGTGCGGGTATGAGCGACGCTGAAAAAGAAGATTTTGGTGCAAAGATTCGCGATTTGGAATCACGTTTAGCAGAGTACGAAATCATCAGCGAAGACATTGCGGATCTTTCTAGATATAAAGATGAAAATGAAAATTTGAAGTCTGAAATTGAAGCGTTGAAAGCAGCGGGCGGTGCTCCGGCTGTGACAGCGGCTGCTGTTCCTGAAGTCAAACCAGCTCCTGCAGCAGAACCTGATGTTGTTGCTGAGCCAGCTCCAGCAGCTGAGCCAGCAGTGGCTTCAACAGATGATATGGTGGATGCGGCTCTTGCTGAAGCTGCGGCACAGATGGCTCCTGAACCGGCTCCGGCGGAGGCGGCAGGTTCTGATCTTATTGATGATGAATTGATGAAAGAATTCGCGGCGGCGGTTGAAGGTCAAAAGGCCTTAGATAAAGTTGGCGAAAAAGCGGGTTCTGGAAAAACAGCAGCAGATAAGAAGACTCAAGAAAACGATCAGTTGATGAATGAGTTCGAAAACTTCGTCTCTAAAAAAAGCTAGTTCGAAAAGCTAATTCGCTCAGTTCAATGAGCTTAGGGCCGACGAAGTGAGTTGTTGAACATTTCTTAAGAAAGAGTGAATCAATGAAAACTAAAATTGTGGCTTCTCTTTTGATTGCGGGACTTTCTTCAAGTGCTTTAGCAGCTGTTGCCAAACCTTCATCCAGCACTTTAACTTCAGCCGCTGAGATGTTGAAACTTCCCACTGAAAATCGCAGAAATGCAATTGCAGGGAAGGGCGAGCAATTCTATAACTCTTTTATCTCCATTGCTTTTAATGAATCACAAACTATGAGCATGCGTTGGAAGGCTTTGATGGCGGCGGCGGAAGCTCGCGGCGATAAGGCCACTCCGGATTTGCTTAAAGCAGGAAGTCATTCTCAGTGGTACATGAGAAACGCAGCCCTTGTCGCTTTGTCTGAAGTGAATCCTGCCCAAGGACAAAAGCTGGCGCAAAAGTTAATTAAAGATAAAGCCTTGGTAGTTCGTTCTGCGGCGGTTGAGGTTTTGGATAAAAATCAAACAGCTGAAGTTCGCGATCTTTTGTGGGATGAGTTGAATCAGAATTATAATTTCAAGGGCGCGCAAAGTTTGTGGATCCGCCATCAAATCGTCGAAGTTTTGGCGAAGAAGCCCAAGGATCACGAACTTAAAATTTTCGCCGATCTTCTTTCTGACAAAGACACCCGTGTTCAACTTCCAGCGGTGGAAGGTTTAGAAAAACTCACCGGGACAAAGTTGGGTGAGGGGCAGATGAAGCAGTCAGAACTTGTAGGTCTTTGGAAGACTTACGTAAAAAAAGAAAAGCTCGCTCTTTAAGATAAAACAAATTTTAAGTACAAAAAAAGGAAGCTCGAATGCTTCCTTTTTTATTTCTATTTATTGGGCTTTCTTCAGAGTGTCTTGAATAACAAGTTCACGTTCGATGCGATAGAACAGGATCTTTTCTTCCAAGCCATCGCTTTCAATGCCTTCGGGGTCTGAAAAGAAGTCGCGCAGGATTTCCATTTTCTTATCAATCGTCACGCGGGTGGACTCACGTCCTTCTGCTGTTCCTTTGGCAAAAGTAAAAGTCAGCTTGTAGCGAATGCCGCTTGAAGGTGGTTTTGTTGTTCCCGGAGGCAACCAACCATCGACGCCTTTGATGTATTCGGTTTCAATAATGCCGGTGTCTTGATTTTCTTGTGCGATAGGGTACTTGATCACCGCATGGGCTGCGCGCCAAACGTTGTCGTACGGAGCGAAGAAAAGTTTTTGCTTATTGATTTTCGCCATTTGGGCGTGGGCGGAAGGTCTTTTATCAAAAAGGCTGCAACCCAATAGAGTGCAGCCTGTGATGATCACAAAAATTAGAACGATTCGCTTAATAAGAGATTGAGCTGTGTGTGACATGTGTTGCGGCTTCAATCATAGCTGGACCAAGCTGCGCTTGTGAAGCAGTTTGTGAACCAATGAAGCTCACTTCCCAACGCTTTTGGCCATTTCCTTTAGATTGAGTCGGCCAGTTCGGAAGCTTCATATTTGTGACCCATTTAGAAGCATACACTTCCCACTCTGGATTCATGATCTTCACCTTGGCTGGGCCTTGCTGAACTTCAATCTGAGAAGAGATCACGGAATAAGTCGCAATCGCATTCACGCCGTCAATAGGGTTAAACTGCGGGAAAACCACTTCATTCGGTCCCACCAACGAAGGGTCGTTGATCAAAGGAAGCATTTTCGGAGTTGTTTGTGCCGCAAAAGGAAGCAAAGTGGCGCTCATGCGGTCGTTGCCTGATTTCATGTCAGCAGTTCTTTTCACAACTGAAAGCACAAGTTGATCCGAATTCGGCAAAGTTCCCAAGTCTTGTTTCTTGCCTGAAGCAATATTTTTGATGTCAGTTGGGATCATGTATCCAGATTGATTCGCAACGCCCACCGCAATAAACATCTCGTCGCCACGTACTGAAGGGGCAACGACAGTTTTCTTATCAGTGAAGTTCAACTCTGCCGAAGGGATATCCAATTGTGAGCTTCCGTTTTGAACATTCAAATCGCGAACGCCGCCGCCGCTGATTTTGAACATATTGATAAGTTCATAGAACTCTTTACCACCACGCATAGCATCTACTGTGTCTCTGAACGGGAATCTGCCGCGGATAGAAACCAAACGGTTCACACCTTTTTGACCGAAGTAAGTGCGGTACAAAGGCTTATCCAAGTTGATAGTGAAGAAAGAGTATTTCTCCCACTGCTTTGGAATCGAAATGTTTGAAGGAACTGGGATGTCTTGTCCCATTGCAGAGATATGGTCATTCTGCGGACTGATCACGTTGTTCAAATCAAAGCTTAAGAGATCTAACTTTGTGAATGCAGACATTACCAAACCGAAATCGATTTGATCGTCGCCATTCTTAACGGGCAAGTCTTGAGAAGCCCCTTTGACTTCAAATTGAGTCGTGCCATTTTTCACTGCACGCAATGTGATCGTCAAAGTTCCTGGCGTTTGCGCCATGTAAGTAGAGCGAATGTAACCCGCAGCTTGTACAGTTACTGAAGCCGGTTGAGTCCAACCCGCAGGTACTGTGACTTGTCCTGCTGAATTAGTAGTCAGGAAATTCCCTTGAAACGGGGAGTTTAAAGCATCACCGATAAGGATCTGAGCATTGGCGATCGGTTGATCATCCGAAGTTTTGATAGTGATGAGATTCGACTCAAATCTCCAAAAAGCCTGAGCATTGTCGGTGGTTTGCACTGATTGTTGTTTATTGTGTTCACTACATCCAAGTAGCAGAGCAGGCACCATCGCTGCCATAAATAGACGTTTCATAGAAATCCCTTTCCGTGGTTTTCTTACTAGAACTGTTATTCCAGTTTGATATTGGAAGGGCGTCAATACGAAAGCCGAGGTCCTCTAATCTTTTGTATTTTTCCTTATTCAACGCAGAGCGCATCATTGACTTAAGGACGCAATATCATTAAAAATCGCAGTTCACGTTTCGCAGGGAATCCTGTACTTACTTGTTCCTCGAAGCGTCTGGATGGTGGGGTAGCTCAGCTGGTTAGAGCAACGGAATCATAATCCGTAGGTCGGCGGTTCAAGTCCGCCTCTCACTACCAAATTTTATCGAAAACTAATGATTCCAATAACTTACAAGTTTTAGGGTCGGCGGTTTGGGTCGGCTGGGTCACCAGCCTTTTCTTTTTCTCCCCTCTGATTTCTCTGAAAAAATAAAAGATATGATATAGCCCAAGTATGGATACACGAGTTCAGGGTTCATACTACATTCGCAATCGTCAAAACGGCTGGTACGTTTGGTATCAGTTCTACATTGAAGGCATTCGCAAGCAAGAGCCAGTCGATAAGCTTGCAGTCAGAGACCTTGGCTTCAAGCCTGAATGGTCTGTCGATAAAGCCAAAGAGCATTGTGTGCATCTAAATCGTGAGCGCTCACTTCTCAAAGATAAGATCAGAGAGACCGCTAAACCCCGAATCCGTGGAATCTCCGCAGCAAAGCTCCTCAAAATCTAGAATTTCATTTTTTGAATTTTCCGATGCCGTGAAAAACGGTCGGAGGCACACTTGCGCCTAAATTTTGGCGCGTTT
>JACXTT010001634.1_pt1 | contig 36952 bp, 34 predicted proteins | sample 9270951 | NCBI WGS metagenome assembly JACXTT01 (sample SAMN15532306, study PRJNA645909) | rock metagenome | isolation source: weathered quartz diorite | place: Puerto Rico | collected 2017-06-21
TCGAGTGCGATGCAGGCGCCGGCAATGTCGGAAATCGAATCCACCGCGCCGACCTCGTGAAAATGGACCTTCTCGATCGGAACCCTGTGGACATGCGCTTCCGCCGCGCCCAAGACGCGAAACACCTGGATCGCCTTTTGTTTCGCCGCATCCGGCATCGCGCCGCGCTCGATGATCTGTTCGATATGCGGCAGGTGCCGGTGGGCCTTGATTTCGCCGCCCGTGACATGGAACTTTGTTGCGCCAATGCCGCACCTTTTGACCGCCTCGATCGTGAAGGCGGCGCCGAGCTCCAGGCTTTCGAGCGAAGCGATGATCGCAGCCGCGTCCGCGCCCGCATCGATCAAGGCGCCCACCGTCATGTCGCCGGCAATGCCGGAAAAAGGATCAAAATGGCAGAGTTTCATAGGAGTAGTTGAGGCAGGATCTCTCCCGCCGGACCTTCGAGAAAAACATCCACGCGGCTCGATACTTCGCTGCGCGCGACGTTCACTTCCACAATCTTCGCACCGGAACGGCGCGCGAGTGGAACCAGTCCCGCCGCGGGGTACACCTGCGCGGAGGTTCCAATTACCAGGAACACATCGGCCCCTTCAGCCGCTTGACTTGCACGCATCCATTCATAAGCTGGAAGCCCTTCGCCAAACCATACCACTCCCGGGCGCTGGATGGCGCCGCAGCGCGTGCAAAGCGGCGGAAGAACCGGCAGAGGCGCGATGCGATCCGTCTCTTCATGACCGCATGCGATGCAACGCCGGATCCAGATGTCGCCGTGAACCTTCAGCACGTCTCGCGAGCCCGCCAGATCGTGCAGTCCATCCACATTCTGGGTGATGAGCGTCAAGCGCGGGCATTCCGCCAGCGCGAGATGCGCCGGATTGGGCTTTGCCTTCGCGATGATCTGCCGCCGCCAGTCGTACCATTCCCAAACCAGCCGCGGATCGGCTTCAAATGCTTCCGGCGTCGCCAGGTCTTCGGCTCGATACTTCTTCCACAAACCATCAGCGCCGCGAAATGTCGGAATGCCGCTTTCGGCGGACACACCCGCTCCCGTCAGAGCCACAATGCGCCGGGCGTCGCGAAGCCAGCCTATTACCTCCCCGAAGATCCGAAACCTCCCACGCCTCGGTTCGAGTCGCTCAACTCCGTTTCTTCGAACTCGACGGCCTCGTACTTTGCAATCACCATTTGCGCGATGCGATCGCCCTTGTGCACTGTATAGGGTTCGCGGCCAAGGTTGAGCAGGATCACCTTCACCTCTCCGCGATAGCCGGGATCAATGGTGGCGGGAGAATTCGGCAGCGTGATCGCATGTTTCAGCGCCAGTCCGCTGCGAGGCCGCAGTTGCGCCTCGTAGCCGGAAGGAACCTCGATCGACAGCCCGGTCGGAACCAGCCGGGCGATTTGCGGCTCGAGCGCGACGTCTTCCACCGCGTGCAGATCCATGCCTGCATCTTCTGCCGGACCGTGGGCATACTGCGGAATCTGCGCGTCCGCGTGCAGCCGTTTGATTTTGATTTTCATCTATTTCTTCACGAAAACTGCGATGTATTGACTATGCGGGATGTGCTCCGACGTCTTCACATGCTTGAAGCCATTCTCTTCCACTTCGCGAATCACGTCGTCGATATCGATGCGGATGTGTTGCATCGCGTTGCCGCTTGGCATCGCGTCGGGCCGCTTGTAAAAGTCGATGATCGCGAGCCTGCCGCCGGATTTCAGAGCCTTCGAGATGCTCGCGAGCATTTGCGCCGGATAGTCGAAGTGATGGTAGACGTCGAGAGTCAAAACCAGGTCCATCGAATTCTCAGGTAGCTTCGCGTCGCGGTCCGTGCCTACGATGAATGTCACGTTGTCGAGCTTCTTCTCCTTCGCGAGCGCCCGGGCCTTTTCCATGAAATCTTCCTGGATGTCTTCGCCAGTGACAGAGCCCTTCGGCCCCACCGCGCCGCTCAACCAGGGAAGCAGATAGCCGATGCCCGTTCCAACATCCGCCACCGACATCCCCGGCTTGACGGCCAGCGCCGCCACGAGTTCCGCTGGCTTCTGCCTTCCGTCGCGGTGCGGGTCGGCAAGGGTCTTCGCGATGTTTTCGCGCCCCTCTTTCGATTGGTAGGCCCTATTGGCGTCTTTCGCGGCCTGCGCACGAAGGCCAACTGCACAGCATAGTGCAAGGCAGACGATTCTCATCTTAGAGTCCCTTCTCCATGGGCATCGCGAGCGGCGCTTCCGTTAAAAACGACATCGTGCGCATGCTGGCCAGGGCTTGCCGCACAGATTGCTCGGTGGTCGGCTCGACCGTGATCACAAATGGAAGATTGCGCCAGTTGTCGCTCGGCAACTGCAGAACGGCCTCGATGCTGATCTTCTGCTCGGCGAGCGCGGACGCGAGGCGCGCAATGATCCCTGGCTGATCTTCCACGCGGAACCGCAAAAAGTACGGCGCCTTGTGTGTCGTAATCGGCGTCGGTGTGTGCTCGTCGAGCGAACGGAATGAAAACGGCGAAACACGGCCGAGGTTGCCGCCGCGCAAGTCTCGAGCCACGCGCATGAGGTCGCTTACCACCGCAACGCCCGTCGGGTGCGGTCCAGCTCCGCGGCCGTAATAAAACGTATCCTGCCCGAACTCGCCGCGCATCCACACTGCGTTGTAGGCGCCTTGCACGCTCGCGAGAATCGTCGAACGGGGAATTAGCGAAGGGCGCACCGACAGCAGTAGCCCATGGGCGGCGCGTCGCGCCGAGCAGATCAGACGGATCGTATGATCCAGGCGATGCGCGTAATCGAAGTCCACGGGCGAGATGTGACGGATGCCCTCGGTGTAAATATGATCCGTCGGCACACGCTCTCCGAACGCCAGCCCCGCAAGCAACGCCAGCTTCGATCGCGCATCGTAACCATCCACATCCGCGCTCGGATCGGCTTCCGCATAACCCAAGCGTTGCGCCTCCGCCAGCACGACGTCGAAATCCGTACCGTGCTTTTCGATCTCCGTCAGAATGTAGTTGCTTGTTCCGTTTAGAATGCCGTAGAGCGTCTGAATGCGATCGCCCGCTACGCCTTCGCGAAGAACGTCATGAATCGGAATGCCGCCCGCCACGGATGCTTCGATGGCGAGGGCAACGCCCTTTTCGCTGGCCTTGGCCCATAGATCCACGCCTGCTGCCGCCATCAGTTCTTTATTCGCGGTAATGACGCTCTTGCCTGCGGCAATCGCGGCGTCGATGATCTCGCGAGCAACGCCGGTTCCACCTACGAGTTCCAGGACCACATCGACATCAGGCCGCGACACGACTTCGCGCCAATCGGTAGTCCGGAACGGATCGCCGAGACCCTCGGGCAATGTCTTCGAAGCGATCGAACGGCTGCACACCGCGGTCACGCGGAGCGGAAATCCGAGCTTGCGCTCAATCTGCTCGCGGTTCTTCGCAAGGATGTCCAAGGCGCCGGAGCCAACGTTGCCGAGTCCGATGATCCCGGCATTCACTACATGGTTCATTTTCATGTATGGTAACAGCCGTCCGCACCGTTGCCGATGATGGATTAGCCATGTTACCCTTTCCCTTCAGGGTGCGACATCCGGGGTCTCCGCACGGCAAATAGCCGCATCTTGGGCCAATCCGCCGACAGCAATGCCATTCGATCAAATTCTTGCCAAAGTAGGCTCGCTCATCCTCCAGGCCGTGCCGACTTTGATCATTGTCATCGTCCTGCACTTCTATTTGAAGTCGATGCTCTTCAAGCCGCTGGCAAAGGTCCTCGCCGAACGCGATGCCTTGACCAAGGGTGCGCGGGAAAAAGCTGGAGCCAGCCTCAAACTCGCAGACGAAAAAGCCGCGCAATACGAAAAGTCGATTCGCGACGCCCGCACCGAACTCTACAAAGAACAGGAAGCGATGCGCAAGGAGTGGCTCGCCGACCAGTCCGCGCAAGTGGAACAAAGCCGTGCGCGCGCCGACGCCGCGCTGAAGGCCGCGAAAGAAGAAATCGCCAGGGACGTAGCGGAAGCCCGCCTCAACCTCGGCGCCCAATCCGAGCAACTGGCCGCCAAGATCGTGAGCAGCATCCTCGGGTAAATGGACGCATGAGAAACTGGGCCATCGTATTCATTCTCTCTTCTCTGCTTGCCGGGCTGGGCCTTGCACAGGAAAGTCACACCCCACCGGCGCCGCCTCCGGCTGAAGGCCATGCAGCAGCACCGGCTGTGGAAGCGGGACACGAGTCGCACGAAGCCAAACACGACGCTGGCGACCCTTACATCATGTGGAAGTGGATCAACTTCGCGCTTCTCGCCGCGGGTCTCGGTTATCTGACCGCCAAGAACCTGCCGCCGTTTTTCGCCTCCCGCACGGAAGAAATCCAAAAAGGCATCGCGGAGGCCGCCAAACTGAAAGCGCAAGCCGACGCCAAAGCCGCCGAAATGGAACAGCGCATGGCGAAGCTAGGCGCCGAAATCGAAACCCTGCGCGCCCAAGGCAAGGCGGAAATGGCCGCCGAAGGCGACCGCATTCGCAAAGAAACCCAGGCCCTCGTCGCCAAAGTGCAGTCGAACGTCGAAGCGGAAATCGAATCCACTTCAAAAGCCGCCCGCGCGCAACTCAAACATTACGCCGCCGAACTTGCGCTCGACATTGCCGAACAGCGCATTCGCGCGCGAGCGTCGGATGGTTCGGACGCCGTGCTGATCGAAAAATTCATCGGCGATCTCGAGCGGAAGGGAGCCAACAACTAAATGGTTTCGGTCGTCGCCAGCCGTTATGCAAGCGCTCTCGTCGAAGTAGTCGCCGCGGCGGGTTCATCCGTTTCCCCTGCCGGGGCCGTCGAACAGTTGCGATCCGTGGAAGAAGCCGTCAAACAGTCGCCTCCGCTTCGCGCCATCTTTCAAAACCCCGCCGTCTCCAAGATCCGCAAGCGCGCCGTCATCGGCCGCATCACGCAAGAGATGGGGACCTCGCGGCAAATCAGAAATTTCCTATTCGTGGCCGCCGACCGCGGCCGTATCGGTCAGCTCAGCGAGATTCGGGAGGCGTTTGAAACGCTCCTCGACGCCAAGCTTGGCTTCATGCGAGCGGACGTCACGTCAGCCCATTCCCTGGACGACGGACAACGCCAAAAGCTTGAAGCGCAGCTTGCCCGCCTGTCCGCGAAGCGCATCCGCCCCTATTACGCGGTGGACCCGGCGCTCGTAGGCGGCGTCATCGCGCGGGTTGGCTCCACAGTTTATGACGGATCGGTGCGCGGGCAACTGGAATCGTTGCGACGCAAGCTGACACGCTAAAGAAGGTTTTTTATGGCTCAGATTCGAGCGGACGAAATTTCCAGACTTCTTCGCGAAGAAATTGAAAATTACGAGCAGGTGGTCAATGTCTCCGAGACCGGTACGGTAATCTCGGTCGGCGACGGCATCGCCCGCATTTACGGCCTTGAAAAGGTGATGGCCGGCGAACTCATCGAGTTTGCCCACGGCCTGTCGGGCATCGCGCTCAACCTGGAAGAAGACCAGGTCGGCGCCGTGTTGCTTGGCGACTATTCGGGCCTCAAAGAAGGCGACGAAGTCCGCCGTACGGGACGCATTATGTCCGTGCCGGTTGGCGAAGCGATGGTTGGCCGCGTGGTCAACGCGCTAGGCGAACCGATCGACGGCAAGGGCCCGATCGACACCAATCATTTCTTGCCCATCGAACGCATCGCACCCGGCGTCGTGGACAGAAAGTCAGTGAAAGAGCCGCTGCAGACTGGCATCAAGGCCATCGACGCCATGATCCCGATCGGCCGCGGCCAGCGAGAATTGATCATCGGCGACCGCCAGACCGGCAAGACTGCCGTCGCGCTCGATACGATCCTCAATCAAAAGGGCGGCGACATGATTTGCATCTATGTCGCCATCGGCCAGAAGCGTTCCACCGTCGCACAGGTGGTCAAGACGCTCGAAGATTTCGGCGCCATGGAATACACCATCGTGGTGGCCGCCACTGCGTCCGACCCCGCCCCGATGCAGTACATCGCCCCCTACTCGGGCTGCGCGATCGGCGAGTACTTCCGCGACTCGAGCCGTCACGCGCTCTGCATCTACGATGACCTCTCGAAGCACGCCGCCGCGTATCGCGAAATCTCGCTGCTGCTGCGCCGTCCTCCGGGCCGCGAAGCCTTTCCCGGTGACGTGTTCTACTTGCACAGCCGCCTTCTGGAACGCGCCTCGAAACTGGCCGACCACAAAGGTGGAGGTTCGCTCACCGCGCTGCCGTTCATCGAAACGCAGGCAGGCGACGTTTCAGCGTACATTCCAACCAACGTGATTTCGATCACTGACGGCCAGATCTACCTCGAAAGCGACCTCTTCAACTCGAACATCCGCCCCGCCGTGAACGTCGGCCTCTCGGTGAGCCGCGTCGGCGGCAGCGCTCAAGTCAAGGCCATGCGGCAGGTCGCCGGCACGTTGCGCCTCGATCTGGCGCAGTTCCGCAACCTCGAAGCATTCGCGCAGTTCGGTTCCGACCTCGACGCCTCTTCGCAGCGCCAGATCACTCGTGGCCGCCGCCTGGTCGAGATCCTGAAGCAGGGTCAATATCAGCCGCTGCCGGTCGAAAAGCAGGTGCTCATCATCTACGCCGGAACCAACGGCATTCTGGACGATCTGCCGATCGAAGCGGTCCGCAAGTTCGAGGAGGGCCTCTATCGCTTTGTCGACAACGCCCATCCCGCTATCTTCAAAGATCTGCGCGAGAAGAAGACCATCGACGACGATCTCAAGGGCCGCATCAACAGCGTGTTGAAGGAATTCAAAGAGCGCTTTCTCGCGGACTTGAAGAAGCAATAGCAGCCTCTAGAAAACGATGCCGAGCTTAATCGACTTCCGCCGCCGCATCCGGTCGGTCAAGAATACGCAGCAGATCACCAAGGCCATGAAAATGGTCTCGGCTGCCAAATTGCGCCGCGCGCAAGATCGCGTGATCGCCGCGCGTCCGTATTCGAAGATGCTTCGCGAGATGCTGGCGAACGTTGCATCGGCTGCGAGCGACTCTGAAGCCGCCGCTGAGCATCCTCTGCTCCAGGTTCGTCCTGAAAAAAAGGCGCTTCTCGTTGTGGTCACCGCCGATCGCGGTTTGTGCGGGGGCTTCAACGGCAACCTCATTAAGCGCGCGGTCGCATTCCTGTAAGAGAATCCGGACATCGAGTTCTCACTCGATCTGGTGGGACGCAAGTGCCGCGACTTCTTCAAAAAGCGTTATAAGGGCGTAACGGGCGAGATGGTGGGCATCTTCATGAAGACCCCCTCTTACTCGGATGCGCTCGAGCTTTCGAAGCGTGTGATGGAACAATACGCCTCAGGCGACGTGGACTCTGTTTATCTCGCCGTCAACGAATTCAAAAGCGTGATGGCCCCGAACATTTCATTGCGCAAGATCCTGCCTCTCGAGGTCCCCAAAGACTCGGGCAGTTCGGATTATATCTACGAACAAGATCCGGGCGAATTGCTGGGGACGCTGCTGCCACGCTATGTGGAAGCGCAGATGTACGGCGCGCTGCTTGAATCCGCCGCCGCCGAACATGCCGCGCGCATGACGGCGATGGATTCGGCCTCTTCGAACGCGGCGGACGTGATCGACGCTCTGACGCTGCACATGAACCGCGTGCGCCAAGCCGCGATTACCAAGGAAATCATCGAAATCGTGTCCGGCGCATCGGCGTTGGAATAGGTCAGGATTCGACAAGCGAAGGAAGTAGAAGGCCGTTGCGTCCGGGGGGCGCAGCGGCCCTTCCTATTTCAGACCGAACAATTGCGAGGCGGTGTTCCAGAGAATGTCTGCCCTCGCTTTGTCATCCATATCCATCAGAAAGAACTTCGAGAGCTCCACCCGCGTACTTTCGAGCAGATCGGAACCTGCCATCAAGCGCGTCGAGGGCACGTGTTGCAGGACCTCGAGGATGTCGTGGGGCATCAATGACGACAGTTCCAGATAGATGTTCGGACACAGGTTCGCGGCGAGAATCGCCTCGCCCTTGAACATCCCGCCTCCGCCACAGTGCGCGAGGACCATCCGCAGTTCCGGATACCGCTGCGCCACAGGAATTTGAAGGGAAGGCAGCGCATGCGGAATCCCGCTACCGGTGTGCACAATCAGCGGAATCTTGTGCGCCAGGGCGGTCTCATACACAAACGCGCTCGTGGACCACATCGGATTCACGCCTTGATACTGCGGCTGCAACTTCATCGCTGTAAACCCGAGTTCTTCCACACAGCGGCGCACCTCATCGAGAAACTGCCGCCGTGGCGCGAACGGGTTCACACAAGCGGCGCCGGAAAACCGCCCCGGATGCGACCGCATCGCCTGCGCGATCTCATCATGCGCCGCGCGGTGATCTTCCACGACGGGAAACGGAATCACGAGCGAATGATCGACGCCAAAGCGATCCATCTCCGCAAGCAACTGCTCTACCGTCTGCACGCGCCCGGAATGCAACCCTCGCCCGAGGTGCGTATGCGTGTCGAAAATCCGCAGGCCCTGATGCACAGCGTCTACTTGCCGCTTTCGATCTTCTCGACGATGGCCGATCCCATCTCAGAGGTGGATAACTTGCCGCCCATGTCGCGCGTGCGATTCGCCGGATCCGCGAAAACCTCCGCAACGGCCCGCTCCACCACCGCCGCTGCATCGGGTTGCTTCCACCACTCGAGCATCATCTTTGCGGACAGTATCGTCGCCACGGGGTTTGCAATGCCTTTGCCTGCGATATCCGGCGCCGAGCCGTGGGAGGGCTGAAAGACCGCATACTTCGGGCCCACGTCGGCCGACGGCGCCATGCCCATGCCTCCGATCAAGCCCGCCGCGAGGTCCGAGAGAATGTCGCCGAACATATTCTCCGTCACCACGACATCGAACGTGTGCGGCCGCTGCACCAGATACAAGCTCATCGCGTCCACGTAATAGCGTTCGGTCTCGACCTCAGGATACTCGCGTGCGATTTCGTCAAAAATTCCCCGGAAGTAGGCCATTGAAGGCAACACGTTGGCCTTATCGACCAGCGTGACCTTCTTGCGCCGCTGCATCGCCTGCTCAAACGCCGAGCGAAACAGGCGCACCGACCCGCTGCGCGAGATCCGCATCGTGTCGATCGCCTCGGGCTGGTCTGTCGCGAACTGGCCGGACCGCTTCCAGAACAAACCTTCTGTACTTTCACGCACCAGGACAAAATCTATGAAGTTTGTGTTTTTGAGCGGCGTGTCGTTCGGATGGTACAGCTTGATGGGGCGTAACCCGCAGAACAAATCGAGCTTCTCGCGGATGTCGATCTGCGGCGTCATCTCCTTGCCGTTCGGCCAGCGGACCTGCGGCAGCCCCATCGCCCCCAACAAGATCGCGTCGTGCGTTTTGATCTGTTCGAGCGTGGCGGGCGGCAGCGGATCTCCGCTCTGCAGAAACTCGCCAGCGCCCACCGAGTATTCGGCGAACTTGAAGTGCAGTTCGGGCATCGAATTCTGAACTGCAAGGAGTACGCGGACCGTCTCCGCGATCACATCGGCGCCGATTCCGTCGCCGGGCAAAAGAGCTATGTTGAGTGTCGGCAATCCACTATTGTATGCGGCGGCGATAGAGGATCGAAAACTTCGTGCGTGCGATCTCTGCGTACGCCTCGCCGCCGGCAAACGCGAGGTTTGGATTCAGCAGGCCAAGACCGTCCACGACATAGGCCGAACGAATCGGCGGACGCGCTGGAACCGCAATACTGGGTTTGCTCGAAACCAGATGCCGGTCTGCCAGAACGCCGTTCACGGGCTGCGAATCGAGATAGGGATCGCCCACCGGCCGGCGCGTGAGCATGAGGATGTCCGGCCGGTAGCCCCATACCAGCAAGGTTCCCGCCGGCTGCGACGCCAGGATACGCGCAACCTCGGCGCTGTCCTGGTTCAACGCGAGTTGGTTCCACTCATGCGGACGCCCTTGCAGCAGGTCGGCAGCGAGCGCCGGATACTGCCGCCCGAACCTCACAGCGGGTATCAACAGCAAGCCGCACAGCACCCAGCGGACCTTCACCGGCGTGAGCCAGATTCCACGCGCCGCCAGAACTGCCAGCAGCGGCAGCATTTGAAAGAAGTATCGAGGATAGAACCGCAATCCCAACGTGACCGCGACGAAGCTCAACCCGATCATCGCCAGCCAAACCCAGCGCCGCTGCGCATCGCGCCACACCGCGATTCCGGCGCCGGTCACAAGCGTCAGGTGGAACCACACCCACGATCCGGTTTGCCGCAAGCCATCCACCAGAGGACTCGCCGAAGGAGGATCTGCCGAGTACGCGCGCCCCCAGACATATACCTGCTCCCACCAACCGCTCCAAACCGGCAGAATCAGCAGCGCGCCTGACACAGCCGCGGAAACGGCGAGCACGGGCGACCGCGACCACAGCACGCAGGTCAGAACAACAAACGCGGCCTTGGGGTTGATCCAAAACCCCGCGCCGCACGCGAGACCGGCGAGCAAGTACCGGCGGCTCGCGACGAAATAAAGGGCAGCGAGATGCGGCAGAACCAGCAGGAGGTCCGGCGCGATCGCCATCACCGCGGCAGCGTGGTCGAACGTGAGAGAGAATGCCAGCAGAGCAGCGGCAGTCAGACCTTCGAGCTCACCCCACAACTGGCGCGCCGCCGCATAAGCGAGCAGTGCGCAGGCGAATGCGAACAGCGTACCCGCGATACGCAGCGGCCAACCGGGGCGCGCGTCGAACAAGCGATAGAAGTACGCAGCCCCTGGAGGCTTGTCGAACCAGAAGTCCTTGTAGATTTCCTTGCCGTGATCCGACATCTGGATCGCGGCGGCCGCTGGATACGCTTCCTCCACCCAGACGATTCCCAGGTGGCACACGCGAGCCGCCAGCGTGAACAGCAGCAAAGCTGCGAATACGGTCCAGCGTTGGCGGGACGTGATGTTCATCCCAGCATTTTTTTAAGCTTCGTGCGAAACTCCTCGCCGAATTGCGGATCCGCCAGGGCAAACTCCACAAACGTCTCGAAGTAGCTCGGAAAGTTGCCGATGTCGTAGCGTTTTTCGGCCGGGGGCAGTTTCACCGCCAGAACGCGTTTGCCCTCTTCGCACAAGCGCTGAATCGCGTCGGTCAGCTGGATCTCGCCGCGCTTGTCGGGAAGGAGCCCACGAATCATGTCGAAGATGATGGGTGAAAACACGTAACGGCCGGCGATCGCGAGGTTGCTCGGCGCTTCGCTGGGCTTCGGCTTTTCGACCATGCGGACAACCCGCATCACATCGTCCTCGAGATCGGCCGGCGCCACGACGCCATAGTGCATCGTCTCTTCCTGCGGAACCTCTTCCACGGCGACAACTGCGCTCGCGCCCCGCTCTTCGAACACCTTCACCATCTTTTCGACGGTCCGCGAACTCGCATGGAGGCCGAGAATCGAGTCGCCGAGCGCGACCACAAAAGGCTGCTCGCCGGCGAACTTCTCGGCGCACAGAATCGCATCGCCGAGGCCCTTTTGCTCGCGCTGGCGAGTGTAGTAATACTGTGCGCCCATCTGTTCATAGCCGAGTTCCGCCAGCAGGTCGGCCTTTTTGGTCCGTTCCAGCATGCGATTCAATTCCGGGTCGAGATCGAAATGATTCTCGATTGAATTCTTGCCGCGGCCGGTCACAAACAGAATCTCGGAAAGGCCATTGGCGGTCAGCTCTTCGGCCACATATTGTACGATGGGCTTTCTCGCCACCGGCAGCATCTCTTTGGGTTGGCTCTTGGTGGCGGGCAGAAGGCGGGTGCCATAACCGGCCACAGGTACGATAGCGCTACGAATCACAGTCTTTAGGATAGCCTTGTATGAACCTTTCCATGTGCTTTCGACGCCTAGTCGCGCTGTTTCTCATCGCCGTCGCGTTGCCGGCACAGGACGTCATCAAGACCAGCACGGCAGAGATTCTGCTCGACCTCATCGTAAGAGACAAGCGGGGGCGATTGGTGAAGGATCTCAATGCATCGGACATTCTCATCTCTGACGGAGGCAAGCAGTACACGGCAACCAGCGTCCGCCTGATGAAGCTGCAGCCGGGCGGCGCAGCCTCGGAAACTCCGCTGGAGGCCAAACCAAAGTCTTCCACCGATGCATTCAAGCAACTCCGGCTGGTCACCTTTCTCTTTGAGCCTTTGCCGAGAGAATCGGCAAAGCTCGCCAAAGAGACCGCTACCGAGCTCATTGCGAAAGCAGGGGGCACGAACGTATTCTTCAACGTGATCCTCGCGCGCGAAAGGTTGAAGATTCTGCAGCCGTTCACAACCGACCGGGCAGCCCTCGGCAAATCGATTCAGGCCGCGACGCTGTTTACAGGCAGCAAGGATATCGACGACATGGCGAAGGTCGCGGTGGAGAACCTGAAGTCTCTTTCCACCGGCCCGGAGGACCTCGATCGACCGCTGCGCGGTGAGATGCCGAAATCCACGATGGGCCAAGGCAACACCGATCCGACAGATGTAGTCCGCGCGCAGCAGGCGACGGTGATGCTCAACATGCTCTCACAGGCGGACAGCATGCAGCGCCAGTATTCGGGCCGGGTTTCCTTCAACGCCTTGCGCGCCGCGGTTCGCGCCTTGGCGCCGCTACCAGGCAGGAAGACCATCGTGTACGTCTGCCGCGGCGTCACGAGCCATCCCTCGCTCTCGCAGATCTTTCGCGACCTCACAGAAGCCGCTAACACAGCCGGAGTGAGCATTTATGGCGTCGACGCCACCGGACTCGAAATCAGCGAGCGCACCCGGGAAGCAGCCCAGATGCTGTCCCGCGCGGCTGCAGCGTCGATGTCCGCGCGCAACTCGAGCGGCGGAGAAGCAGTGACTCGCGAGCAGGTGATGGCCTTCGAAACAGCGGAACAATCCGCCATGGCGACCCCAGCACTCTCCTGGCGGAACTCGCCGCGGCAACCGGCGGACTCGTGCTTTCTGATTCCAACGACTCGCGAAAAATGGCCCAACAAATTGCCGAAGACATCGCCGGGCTATTGGGAGGCCACCTATAGGCCAGACATCGAGTCCTGGGACGGCAGCTTCCATCCCATTTCCGTCAAACTTCAGCGCACGAACGTCAAAGTGCAGGCGCGCAAAGGCTACTTCGCATTGCCGCCGGGATCGCAGGGCCAGGTCATTCCGTTCGAGGTCCCACTGCTGGCCGCGCTTGCACCCAAGATCCCGCCTGGCGACTTGCGGTTCGATTCCACGACCGCAGATCTGCTGCCCGCCGAAGGCGGCAAGACCCGCGGCGAGTTGTCGCTCGAAATCCCGCTCGAGCGTTTCGATTCAGAATCCGAACCCAGAGAGGCCGTCTTTCGCATGCGAGCCGCCGTGCTCGCGTTGTTCCGCGATGAACAGGGCGAGGTCGTCGAACGTTTCAGCCAACCCGTCAACTACCAGGGTCCGCTGGACAAGCTTGTGGATGCGAAAACAGGAACGTTTCACTGGCATCGGACGTATGTCCTGCCTCCCGGCCGCTACTCGCTCGAAATTGCACTGCAGGATCGCATTTCCCGGAAGCTCGGCACGAATAAGACCATAGTCAATGTTCGCGGACTTTCACCCGATGCGCTCGACCTCAGCACGGTGAGTTGGGTGCGTCCGGAAGCGCTGCCTCCCCCTTCCGGCGACGCTCCTGATGCTGCCTCGGACCCGCTGCGGGTGAACGGCGCGGCACTAACGCCGCATGCAAACTTCAAACCCGCGCTAGCGGGGGCGGAAACAGGTATCCCAATGCATCTCGTGGTGCATCGGTCCTTGGCTTCGACGCATCCCGCCACACTCGAGGCGCAGATCATCCACGACGGCGAGGCGTTCGCAAAAATGCCCATCGAAGTTCCCGCGTCGAAAGAGCGTTCGGCGCCGGTAGTGATCACGCTTCCTACGCGCGAACTCGAACCAGGCCACTACGACATCAAATTCATCGCGACCCAGGATGGCAAGTCCGCGGAACAGACCCTTGCTCTGGATCTCGGCGCGGCGCCTGGCTACGCGCCGAAACCCAAGCCGGCTGCCATTACGTCCGCGACAGCCGTCGTTGACGAACCCACTATCGTGCTGCGTCTCACCGCACTCGAGACATCCGGAGCGACGCTCCCCGAAGCCGAACAACAGTCGCTCGTAGAGCGGCTGAGGCTGCGAGCGAAGGAGTGGTCCAATTCGCTCATTGACTTTGTCTGCCTGCAAATCACCGGCCGGTTCGTTGACAAGAATGGTAAGGGCGACTTCACGCAAGCCGACACGATTCGCGAAATGATCACCTACGCGAACGGCAAGGAATCCTACGACCGGCTGGTTCAATCCAACGGTTACAACAAAGCCAGCGAGACATCGCGCGGCGTGCGGTCCTTCGGCGAATTCGGCGGCATGATGCGCGCCATGATGAGCGAACAATCCAAATCCACCATCCGGTGGAAAGGCTACGGCCAGTGGAACGGCCAACCGATGCATGTGTTCGAATACCGCGTGCCGCAGGCATCGTCGCTGTACCGGCTGGCGCAGGAAGATCCCTATCGGGTCTTCAAGCCGTCGTATTCCGGCGAAATCCTCGCGGAAGAAGACACACTCCACGTACGCCGCATTACGCTCACCACGTCTGAAATTCCAGAGAAGTTTCCGTTCCAGCAAGCCACGCATGAGATCGACTACGAGTTCCAGCGCATCGGCGGCGTCTCGTTTCTGCTACCGTCCCATTCAGTGATGCAGACCCGCATTGGCAAGCGCAAAGTCGTCCGTAGTGACATGCAGTTCAGCAACTACCGCAAGTGGTCGAGCGATAGCTATATCAAGTTCAACCTCGGAACGAAGCCGTAGCCAGCCCGTTCGCACGCCTATCGCCCGAACTGCTATGATGGCCGATTCATGCCTCAGCAAAACGGCAATCCAAACTACAAACCATTTGTACCGGAATCGATGCAGATGACGGAGTTCACGTTGCGGGCCGTGCTGTTGGGCCTGATGTTGACGATCGTCCTCGGGGCGGCCAACGCCTACCTCGGACTGCGCGCCGGCATCACGATTGCCGCCACGTATCCCGCGGCCGTCATCGGCATGGCCGTGCTGCGCATCTGGCGAGGCTCCATCCTTGAAGAGAATATCTGCCGCACCGCGGGGTCAATTGGCGAATCCGTCGCGGCCGGCGCCATCTTCACCATCCCGGCGTTCGTGCTCACCAAGGCATGGCCGTCGTTCGGCTTTGGCGACGCCTATCTGAAATCGACTGCGTTAATGATCGTCGGCTCCATTGTGGGCGTGCTCTTCGTCTCGCTGATCCGCCGCGGCATGGTGGAAGATCCGGAACTGCCCTTCCCCGAATCCGTCGCCGCAGCCGAGGTCCACAAGGCAGGCGCGCGCGGCGCGGAGGCCGTCAGGTTCCTCTTCTACAACATCCTCATTGGCGGCGTACTCTACCTTCTCGGCAAGTTCAAGCTCTTCGCGCTCGACCACACCTTCGAGAACATCTCCATCGGCGCGCTCGGCAGCCGCGTGCGTCTGAACCAGACCAACCCGGATGTCGCGGCAACAGTCGGCGGCGTCACCTCCATCCCTGGCCCCGACGTCAGCCCCGCCTACATGGGTGTCGGCTACATCATTGGACCCCGCCTCGCCGCGCTGCAATTCTCAGGCGGAGTGCTGGCCTGGTGCGTACTGGTTCCGCTGCTCATCTACTTCCTCGGCAAGGATCTCACCAAATTCTTCCCGGCCGGAACAGACACTACAAACTGGACCGCCATGTCCACTGCGGTATGGCGCTTCATCGTCCGCCCCCTCGCTGTCGGAGGCATGCTCGTCGGCGCCGCCACCACGCTCTTCAAAATGCGCAAAAACCTGGCTTCAGGCCTGAAGCGCGCCGTGGACGAGATAAAAGCCGGCTCTCCCGCCATCGAAACGCTCTCGCGGACCGAACGCTACATGCAGTTCAAAACCGTGATTGCGTTGATCGGCGTGATGTTCCTGGCCATGATCGGCTTGTATGTTTACCTGTCCGGCAATGTAGTCGCAGGCGTCGTCGCCGCGGTCGTCATGATTGTCGTCGGCTTCTTCTTCGCGGCGGTGTCCGGCAGCCTGGTCGGCATGATCGGATCGTCGAACAACCCGATTTCCGGCCTCACCATCTCGACGCTGATCATCGCAGCCCTGCTTATGGTCGCGCTCGGCGCAACCGGCCCGGCGGGCGTCGCGGTGGTGCTCGGCGTCGCCTCGGTGGTCTGCGTGTCGTCCGCTGTCGCCGGCGAATTGCTGCAGGACTTCAAAGTCGGCTACATCCTCGGCGGAACTCCCCGCACCATCCAAATCGTCGAAATCATCGCCGTGATCGTCGCCAGCCTCGTCATGTACTTCCCGCTGCTGCTTTTGCATGAAGGCAACATCCGGGCGGGCGGAATCGGCTTTGGCGACCGCGAACTATCCGCTCCGCAGGCCGGCCTCATGGCGATGCTCGCGCAGGGCATCGTCGGCGGGGAAATGGCATGGCCGCTGGTGATCTGCGGCATGTTTTTCGGACTCATGCTTGTCATGGCGCAGGTCAAGAGCCCCATGCTCGTCTCGGTCGGCATGTACCTTCCGTTCGGAACCACCTTCGCCATCATGCTCGGCGGCATCATCCGATGGATCGCGGACGGGATCAGCGCACGCAACGGGTTCAACGACGCGCAGAAGGCCCGCGTAGAGAACGCCGGCGTACTTACAGCATCGGGATTGATCGCCGGCGAAGCTTTGGTGGGGCTGGTTTGGGCGGCCCTGCAATTCGCCCCGCCGAGCTTCATACCGGACTTCCACAACGAAAGCTACCTGTTCGGCGGACTGGTCATTCTGGTCCTCGGCGCGGTGATGATTCAGATGCCGCTTTCGAACGCCGGAAGCCCCGACGAACCGGCCCCTCCTACTGCGATGATGTAGCCTCTTTGTGTTATTCTGAAGGTGTCAGAAAGCACTGCGTTGGGAGATCGTCTAACGGTAAGACTGCGGTCTCTGGAGCCGCGTATCGGGGTTCGAATCCCTGTCTCCCAGCCACTTCCCTCCTAAGCCAAAGTCTCCTTCACCACGTTGCCGTACACGTCCGTCAGCCGCATGTCGCGCCCGGAAGTGGCCGCAGCAAGTCAAGCTGGATGAACCCAGCAAGTCCATTGTCGAGGTGTAGAGGGTATCGAGAGATTGGTCGGCTTAGCCGGTGCGGGGTCGCCACCGCTCGTCCGTGTGTGTGAGCCAGACCAGCTCGGGGTCGAGCGCGCGCACCCGCAGCTGGCCTTCGCTGTGCGGCTCGTCGAGCTCGCCAAACCAAACCGCCACGTCCCCGCCGACGACGACCGGGCGCCCGCCCGTCTCCACGACGACGACCTGCATGCCGCGTGTGTGGCCCGGCGCCGGGACGAGCCGGAGTCCGGGAAGCAGCTCGTGTTCGCCGTCCACCGGCACGTATTGCACGCCGGGCGCATCGACCCACTCGCGAATGGTGTAGTTGTCCTCATTGCGCGCGTCGTCGAGTTCCTTGCGCTGGACATAGATCGGCCTGCCGGCGAAAAGGTGGTTGCCGCCGCAGTGGTCGAAGTGCAGGTGCGTATTGACGACGATGTCGATAGCGGCGAGGTCGAAGTTCTGCTTGCTCAGTGGACGGAGGCGGGGATCGAGGTCGGCCGCCGCCGGGTGCAGCTCCGTCATGCCGGTGTCGACCAGCACGCGCGCATCGGGATGGTCGATGATGTGCACGTAGACCGGCATCCGCTCGCCCTCGGCGAGCAGGTCGGCAACTCGGACTGGCGTGATGGTGATTGAGGCGGGGGCCTTCATTTCTTTCCTTCCGTCAACATTTCTCGTCTTCCAAGTACCGATCCAGGGACATGAGCATCGAGTAGATCATTGACACGTGCCCATCTCCGGCGCGCCGTCCATCGTCAGCGGGAGCCCGAACGGCGGGAAATTGTCCGCCGGAAACGTCACGATCTCAGCGATCAAGCCGCCCTCGATCCGAAGAACGTCCAATGCCAGGGCTCGCCAGGCGGAATCGCCGGGCCGACGCACATAACTGGCGACCGCTGGCTGGAGGTTGGCGCGGGTCACAATGCAGCGGAGGCGACCGAATCGTTCGGAGCCGAATCCGCCCTCGACCCACAGCCTGAACATCGCGTCTCTGCCTGCGGCCGTGCCCGGCTGGGGCGGCATGCGGAAGACCGCGTCCGCACGAATGATCGATTCGAGAGCCCGAAAGTCGGCCGATTCGCCCGCCTCGACGTATTTCTTTAGCAGCTCGCGCTCGGCCGCGCTGGCATCCACGTTGGCGGGCCACGGTGGCCTGCGAGACGGCAGACGCTCGCGGAGCCTGGTCCGCGCGCGCTGCAACGCGCTGTTGACGGCCGGGACGCTGGTGTCGAGCAGGTCGGCGGCCTCCTTGGCGGACCACTCCAGCACGTCGCACAGAATTAAGGCGGCCCGCTGCTGCGGTGTGAGGAGCTGGATCACCGTCAGAAAGGCGATCTCGATGGTTTCGCGCGTCAGTGCAAGCGCCTCTGGAGTGCCGGTAGGCGGTGTGGGGGGCTCGAGCACCGAGTCCGGGATCGGCCCCAGCCAGACGACGTCCTCCATCTTCCCTGAAGCGCCATCGTCAGCCGCGGCCCTGGCGGCGAGGATCGCGCGACGCTCGTCGCGGGCAATCGCATCGAGGCAGGCGTTCGTCGCCACGCGGTAGAGCCACGGGCGCAGCGGCGCCCCTTCCTTCAGGCTGTCGCGATACCGCCAGGCACGAAGCAACGTCTCCTGCACAGCATCCTCGGCGTCCGGCAGGGAGCCGAGCATGCGGTAACAATGGAGCAGCAGTTCTCGCCGATGATCCTCTGCGGCGCGGGCGAATTCGCTCACTCTGTGCCTCCGTTCCACCGGCGCTAGTGAATTGGCGCCGGTTCTTACTTGTATTACCGGACCCACGCCACGAACTCATCGCGCCTAGCTGGATTGTCTGTCGCGTGCCAGCCAGCTCGATTGGGCCGAGCGGAAGAGATTACCGAGATTGCGGAGACGCTCCTGCTGGATTCCACGCTTACGGTGTTCGGCGAAATCAGTGGCTGCGTTCAAGCGCGCGGACGACCATGAGCATTTCGTTAGTGCGTGGCGTCGAGCCAGCTTCCCTTAGCCGTAGGCATTGGTCGATGCGGCGCTAACGGCCGGGCGAACGCTGGATTAGCGGGAAAATCGTCCCTGTCTCCCAGCCACTTCCCTCCTAAGCCAAAATCTCCTTCACCACGTTGCCGTACACGTCCGTCAGCCGCATGTCGCGCCCGGAATAACGGTACGTCAGCTTCAGGTGGTCCAGCCCAAGCAAGTGCAACATTGTCGCGTGCAAATCGTGCATGTGGACCTTGTTTTCAATCGAATAGTAGCCGTACTCATCGGTCGCGCCGTACACAATGCCAGGCTTGACGCCGCCGCCCGCCATCCAGATCGTGAAACCGAAGGGATTGTGGTCACGCCCGATCTTTTCGACATAACCGCCATCCGGAAACTGTGCGCACGGCGTACGTCCGAATTCCCCGCCCCAAACCACTAGCGTCGAATCCAACAGACCGCGCGACTTCAGATCGCGCAACAAGCCGGCGATTGGCTTGTCGGTAGACTTGGCATTGATCCGGTGTCCTTCGACGAGATTGCCATGCTGGTCCCAACGGTCGATGCCCTTGCGGGAGGGGGTCAGCAGTTCGACAAACCGGACGCCTTTTTCCACTAGCCGCCGGGCGATGAGGCAGGAACGGCCAAATTCAGACGTAATCTCCTCATCGAGGCCGTACATCTTTTTCGTGACCTCGGATTCGTTGCCGAAATCGAGCAATCCCGGAACTTCACTCTGCATGCGGAACGCGAGTTCGTAGTTTGAAATCGAGGCTTCGATTTCGCTCACCTGGCCAAACCGGTCCAGCACGCCGCGGTTCAATTTACCGAGCAGGTCGAGCTTGGAACGCTGCAGCTCTGAGGAGCTGGCAGGCTGCAGGTCAGCGATCGGGTGCGCGCCCCGCCGGAACACAGTGCCTTGATAGCTGGCCGGCAGAAATCCGGCGGCAAAGCAGTCCAGTCCGCCCGGAGGAATCAGCCCGTTATCCAGAACGACGAAGCCCGGCAGATTCTCGGAGACCGAACCCAATCCGTAGTTGATCCATGCGCCCATCGACGGACGGCCCTGAAAGCCGGAACCGGAATGAATGAAGTAGTTGGCGGCCGTGTGTTCGGAGTGATCGGCGACCATCGACCGGATGATGCACAGATCGTCCACGCATTCCGCAACATGTGGAAACAGTTCGCTCACGGCCGTTCCGCTCTGCCCGTATTGCTTGAAAGCGAATGGCGAACCGTATATTTTGTCGCTGATGTTGAAGACCGTGGTCGGCGGTTGAAACGGCAGTTTCTGGCCGTTTTCTTTGGTCAACCGCGGCTTCGGATCGAAAGTGTCCATTTGCGATGGCCCGCCATCCATGAACAGGAAGATCACAGACTTCGCCTTGGCCGGATAGTGCGGCTGCCTGGTCGCGGCCGACGCCATCATTTCGAGCAACGCGATGCCGCCAAAGCCGTTTGCGGCGCGGCACAACCATTCCCGCCTGCTACTGAACATAGATGAACTCCGCGGAATTGAACAACACGTGACAGAGATCGGCCCAGGAGTTGGCCCTCGCGAACGCGAGCGTCTCCTGCGCTTCTTCAGGTTTCGGATCGCGCGCGAATGCTTCCTGGTATAGCTGCGCGACGCGTTTCGATTCATCGGGCTGCTCGCGCGTCACTCGATCGGCCCAGACCTTCGCCTGCTGCAGCACGAAAGCATTGTTCATCATCAGCAGAGCCTGCGAGGGAACTGTCGAAGAGCCGCGCCCGCCGATCGTCGAAATCGGCAGTGGATAATCGAAGGCAAGAAACATCGGCGTCACAAAGTTCCGGCGGACCTCGATGTAAACGCTGCGGCGGCCATCGCCGTCGAGCGGCCCGGACTTCGGCTTGCCGCGGCCATCCTGATACTCGCTAATATGCGGAGGAATGCTTTTGCCGTACAACGTGCGGTCAAGTCGGCCCGACACCGCAAGAATCGAATCGCGAATCGCTTCGGCCTCGAGCCGGCGAACTGGCATTGTCCCCCGATAGGCTTTCGACAGCAGAATCTGCCGGTGCAGCCACTTGACGCTCCAGCCGTTGTCCATGAAGCCACGGGCGAGCGAGTCGAGCAGATCCTGGTTCGACGGCGCATCGCCCATCTTGCCGAAGTTATCGACCGTCTTCACGAGTCCGGCGCCAAAATGATGCATCCAGACGCGGTTTACGAACACACGGGCCGTGAGCGGATTCTTCGGCGAGGCAATCCAATCGGCGAGGTCCATGCGCCCGCTGCTGGCCTCACTCACAGGCGTCCATTCCTCGCGAACCGCCTTCAGGAATCCGCGTGGAACGATCGGGCCGAGGTTTTCATGCGAGCCGCGGATGTGCAGCGGGATATCGTGTGGATTCTCATCGTGGCTAATCAGGGCGAATGTGCTTTCGGGCACGGCTAGCTTTGCGCGTTCCGCCTCGAGTCTCGCAATGCGTTCCTGATCGGTTGCGGCGATCGCTGGCGCGGGATCGACCGTGAACTTCGGCGGCTCTTTCTCTTCGGAAAACACGATCGAGGCTACTTCGATCTGCTTATCGTGCGCACGATCCACGATTTCGATGTAACAGATACGGCTGATCTCGAGCGTCATGCGCATCGACGCCCATTGCCAGTCCGTCGTTTTGCGCGGCGCAGCGTGTTGCGATTTGTATTCGCCGTTCACCAGCGTGACGCGCAAAGGTCCTCCGTCCTTGGGGTTGGTTTCCGCAAGGTCGCCGCGTAACAGGATGTGCACCCACAGCTTCGGCATCTTGAACTTGGGCGACGTCAGCGATCCGGTCATGGCCGGCATGCCGTGGCGCGAGGCAAACGCCTGGCCGGCGGCATACCATCCGGCCATCCCCATCGGCTGGTCAGCAGGCCGCAGCGATACTTTCGGAGTTCGGACGCCTCCACGCAGCGCGTCAATTCGCGCGGTGATTGCAGTCGCCTTCTCGCGAACCGCCGCGATTTCCGCCACACGCGACGGACTGTCAATCACGTCCTCGCGAAACGAAGTGCTATGCATGACGCCAGCCATTCCGTAGTATTCGCGAGTCGGCAGCGGATCGAATTTGTGATCGTGGCAGCGCGCGCACGATAGCGTTAGCCCGAGAAAACTCTTGCTGAGCACGTCGACCTGGTTGTCCACTTCGTCGCTGCGGACCTTCACCGGGTCTGTCGCGCTGTTCAGCACCTCGCCGAACCACATCATCGTCGATGCGATCGGCGACTCGAGATACGCGCCATCTCGCGACAGCCGAGATTTGGCGACTAGATCGCCCGCGATGTTTTCACGGACGAACTGATCGTAAGGAAGATCTTCGTTGAATGCTCGAATCGCATAGTCGCGATACCGCCAGGCGTCGATCTTGTCGTTATCGTACTCATGGCCGTTGGTTTCGCAGAACCGGACGAGATCGAGCCAGTGCCGCGCCCAACGCTCGCCGTAGTGCGGCGAGGCGAGCAGGCGGTCCACCACCTTGCGATCCGCATCGGGCGATGTATCGGCCAGATAGTCGCGAATCTCCGCGGGCGCCGGCGGAAGCCCAATCACGTCGAACGTCACACGCCGCAGCCATTCCCGCTTGCCAATCGGCGCCGTCGCGGACGTCAAGGCATCGACGCCGCCACGGTATGGACGAAGCGGCTGAAAGGCCCAATGGAGCGCAGCAGGAGGCTTGGGCGCCTCCGCCGCGGCGGAAACAGGCGCCTGGTCCACTCGCGGATCCACCGCGCCAGCCAGGATCCAGCTTCTGAAATCGGCCGCAACGCCCTCAGGCAAACGCCCTGTAGGAGGCATCTTCAGGCGCGGATTGTCATAGCGTAACGCCTGATAAAGCAGACTCTCCTCCGGCTTGCCTGGAACCACCACCGGACCCGAATCGCCGCCACGTTTCAAACCAGCCGCGGTGTCGAGCCGGAGCCCGCCAAACGCAGCCTTCAGTTTGGAGTTATGGCACGAATAGCACTTTTCCACCAACACGGGCCTGATCTTCTGTTCGAAGAACTCATCGCTGCCGAGTAGCGTGATGGCGAAAACAAGCGCTATGGTCATGGTTTATTTGTAGGCCGCAACTCCCGTGACGCGCTCGCCGATCACGAGCGTGTGGATGTGGTCCGTTCCTTCGTAGGTCTTGACGGTTTCGAGATTGCAGAGGTGCCGCATGATCGGGTACTCTTCCATGATCCCGTTGCCGCCGAGCAAATCGCGGCTGGCTCGGGCGATATCGAGCGCAATCGCGACATTGTTCCGCTTGAGCATCGAAATATGCGCGGGTTCGATCTTACCCTGATCTTTCAGGCGTCCGCATTGCAAGGCCAACAACTGCGCCTTGGTGATCTCGGTAATCATGTCGGCTAGTTTCAACTGCACCAACTGGTGCGAAGCGATCGGCTTGTCGTCGAACTGCTTGCGCGTAATCGAATACGAGCGAGCCGTCTCATAGCAGTCCATCGCCGCTCCGATCACGCCCCAGCCGATGCCGAAGCGCGCCTGCGACAGGCAACTGAGCGGTCCCTTCAGGCCGCGCACGCCCGGCAACATCGCCGAGGCCGGCACTCGGCAATCGGTAAACGCGAGGCTCGAGGTGACCGAGGCGCGCATCGAGAGCTTGCCGTGGAGCACGGAGGTCGTGAACCCAGGCGTGCCCTTCTCGATAATGAAACCACGAATGCCATCTTCCGCGCGGGCCCACACCACCGCGACATCGGCTACGGAACCATTCGTAATCCACGTCTTCTCGCCGTTGAGGATGTAGCCATCGCCGTCCTTCACCGCTTTCGTGAGCATGCCGGCAGGGTTTGAACCGAACATCGGCTCCGTCAAGCCAAAGCAGCCGATCGCTTCGCCAGACTGCAGCTTCGGCAGCCATTTCGACTTCTGTTCTTCTGATCCGTAGCTGAGAATCGGGTACATCACCAGCGCGCCCTGCACGGAAACAAAGCTGCGCACGCCGGAATCGCCGCGTTCCAGTTCCTGCATGATGAGGCCGTACTCGACATTGCTCATCCCCGCGCATCCATAGCCTTCGAGGTTCGCGCCGAGAAAGCCCAACTTGCCCATCTCGCCGATGAGGTGCCTGGGAAACGTTGCCTCGCGAAAGTGGTCTTTGATGATGGGCACGACTTCGTCGTCCACAAACTGGCGCGTGGTCTGGCGCACCATCAGTTCCTGCTCTGAGAACTGCGAATCGATGAGAAGGTAGTCCACTCCGGGGAAACGTGCCATAAACCTCTATTCTAAGCAGCGGCGTTCGAACGGCGGACCGATTCGATAGCCTCAGGCAAAAGCGCGGCGGAGCAACTCGAGGCTCTTCGGCACGGCGGTTGCGGCCGCCTCGTTGCCTTCCATTTCGAGCGACAGCCAGCCGTGAAAACCGGCATTGCGCAGAATGCCGGCTATGCGCGGGTAGTCGAGGTCGAGCGTGTACCAGACGCCCCCGCCATAGTAGGTCTTGCATTGGACGATGCTCGCGTGCGGCGCGAGCTTGGCGATTTCCGGATACGGCTCGCCCGGGTAGTTGCCGGTGTCGAGGTTGATGCCGAGCATCGGCGAGTTGACCTTCTTCCAGATCTCCAGAACATTTTCGACCTTGGTTGTCAATCCCCAATGATTCTCGAGAGCCATCATCACGCCGGTCTGTTCGGCGTGCGGAAGACACTCGTGGATCGAATCAATGCACCACTGGAACGCGTCTTTGTCCGTATAACCGGGCAGAGGCGGTTCGTTGCCTTTCACCTTCATCAGATCGTCGAAGGTCTTGACGGTCTTCCAGCGGCCGGAATTGAGCCGGATGCAGCCGATGCCCAACTGCACGGCGAGATCCATGCAGTGTTTGGTGTGGTCGATCATCTTCTGCCGCTCGGCTTTGTCGGGCGTGACGAAGTCCTGGTGGATCGACAGCATCACCAGGCTCAACCCATTCTCGAAGGCCAACTTCTTGAGCTTGTTGCAGTAGGCGGGCGTGTCGTTGTCCATCTGGCGGTGCAATACCTCCACACCGTCGAAGCCCAGTTTCGCCGCATCGAGAATCACGCTTTCAATAGGGGTGCGTTCGCCCTTGAAATGCCAGTACGAATAGCTGGACACCGCGATCGGCATCTTTTTCTTGGGCGTCGCCGCGGGCGCCGCGGTGAGAGATTGGGAGGCCGCCGCAGCCGCGGACAGAACGAGCGCATCACGCCGTGAAATGGTCATAGCCCAATCTTATAATGAGTGCATGCTTGTGTTGGCGTTATTGGCACTCGCACTCCAACCTTCCTTTGCAGAACTCGCTCGCGCAACGGAGCCGTACGGCGCTACGAGCTCGAGTTTCTGGTCTAGTGAGGAACCGTACGGCCCTGCGCAGTCGCCGAGGGAACAAGCGGAACTCCTCGATCAGCAAGCGCAAGAACAACGAAAACTTGGGCGCTTCGCTCAAGCCGTCGAGCTCCATCGCCAAGCCCTCGATCTACAACCGGAAAGCCGCACAATCCGCAATGAACTCGCGCGGTCTTTGCTAGCGGATTCCTCCGCTGGCGAAGTGGTCGACCTTCTCGTCGCGAGCCTCAAAGACGCCGAAACAGTGAAACTGTACGCCACGGCGTGTCTCGAAATCAACAAAGCGGCGAAGGCGATTCCGCATCTGCAGGCATATGCCGCGCAAGATCGCGACGGCAGCATCCATCTGCTGCTCGGCAAGGCATACCAGCAGATGCATCAGCCCACGCCCGCGGGGCTCGCGATGCGCAAGGCGGAACAACTCCGCAGCGCGGCCGCCGCGAGCAAGCCGAACTAGCGCTCTTTGTCGAGTTGCGCGTGAAAGTCGGCGCGCGCCTTGCGCACGGCCTCGGCCAGTTCACCGGACTTCACAAAACTCGCCGTCTTGCGCTTCTCGTGCAGATTGCATTGGCTGGGGTGCGCCGTGAGATAGAGGTCGCACGGCATCTTCTCGAGCAGGTCAAAGGTGCGATCGAAGTCTTGCACGATGTTTGGATACGACGGGTTGCCCTTCAACCGGTAGCCGGGCGCGGTGACGCCGCAGACAAACACCGCGTCATGATTTCCAACTCGCGCCGTCCAGGTGGTGCAGCCTTTGGTGTGGCCCGGCGTGATGTAGGCCGTCATTTGGATGCCTGCAATCTCGAGCTTCTCGCCGTCTTTGATGATCCGGTCGGCGGCCACTGGCTCGAATTGCAACTGATCCTGAAACGCGAAGTCGCCGCGGCCGCCCCTTGCCAGCAGGCGGGCGTCCTCTGCCGATGAAAGCAGCTTAGCCTTCGTCAGCCGCTGCAATTCAGCCAACCCCGCCGCGTGGTCATAGTGGGCCTGGGTGTTGAGAATGTACTTCACATCCTTCATCTGAAAGCCAAGTTTCTTGACGTTCGCCACGATCTGCGGAACCGTTTCGCGAAAACCGCTATCGAGCAGGACATGCCCCTTATCGGAAGTCAACAGATAAGAGGACACATCGCTCGCCCCGACATAGTACAGGTTGCCCTCGATGCGGAATGGCTCCACCGGCTGATTCCACTCCGCCTTTGCCGGCGCGTATGTCTGCGCCACAACCGACAATCCAACCAATATCAGACTCAACAATGTTTCAAGGCCTCTCTTTTGCTCAAATTCGACAACTCAGGATGCGCTTCCACAAACCGGACGACGGCGCGCGCATCGGTTCGCGCGTATTGCCGCAGCGCCCAGCCAACGGCCTTGCGGATGAAGAACTCGCGATCCGCGGCGTTCGCCACACAGTACTCGAACAACCGGCCCGCATCGGTGCGCTCTTTGAACCCCAGTTGATGGATGATGGCGCACCGGCGGATCCAGAAATCCTCGTCGACGCTCCAGGCATCCATTTCAGCCTGCAGTTTCGGATGCCGCAACACCAGCGGCCCCACGCAGCGGGTGGACAGGGCATCCACGCTGTCCCACCATGCGTTCTTTTGGATCAACTCGCGGAGCCACGTCAGGCTTACAGCGCTCATCCGCTTTTGCTCGCGATGCAGCAGATATGCCGCGCCGTGATGGAATTCGCGCTCCGGCAGTTTCCACAGCAACCGCGATGCCTCACGCAAAAACTCCTCATCCATCGCCGGCCTCGCCGCGAGAAAGTGCGGATGCAGCGCGGCGTTCAGGTCCGGCGTGCGCAACCCCAGAAACGGAAACTTGTCCAGCATGTACCTCGCCATCGGTGCGGCAAGTTCCGGGTTGCGGCGCGCTTCGAGATCCTTGCGAATCGCGCGGACAAACGCCACAGGCTTCACGGCATCATCTTCTTTTCACAGGCGGCGACCTTTTTTCGCGCCTCGTCGAGACGCTTGCGCGTGTAGTCGCTTGCGGGGTTCCAGTTCTTGAAGCGCATCACATTGTTCTGATACAACGCCCGCGCATCGCCCCAATGCCGGTTTCCAGCCAGCATGTCCCCATACAAGTCGTCGTGATCCGCCGCCAGATGAAACGCCAGCAACGAAGGTTGAGACACTTTCAGGATTGCCATCACCAAAGGTTGCGCTCGCTGAATACACTGACCCGCGGCCTCCCGGTTACCGGCATCGAAATAAAGTCTCCCGGCGCGAGTGAGCTTGGCGAGCACGTCCGCGCGCGTCGCAAACGACGAATCGATCGACAGTTGGACAGAGGTGGCCGCGGCGAACAATTCCGGCGCCGCGCCAGGTGGAACCGTGAACTTGTCCGGATCCATCCAGAGCTTCGCGACAGCCTCACCCTTTGCGTCGCCCGAAGCGTGAAACGCGTCGATCGCCGTGATCGCGTCGCCCTCCTCCAATGCGACCTCACCCAGCTTCTGCTGTAGGTCTTTCGATGTCGGATTCTGAGCGATCAGGCCGCGTAGCTTCTGCATTTGCTGGGGCCGGCCGAGTTTTTCGAGGCCTGTCGCAGCCGGCCCACTGCTGCCTCCGCAACCGCTGAGCAACAGCGTCGCGAGCAGCGCTGGAACCGCGCACTTCACCGCGGAAACACCATATTCTGCGGAGGCAAGCCGTGTTGCTCGCAGTATTCGAGATACAGAGCGCCGTAGCTGCGGGTCGAGAAATCCGCTTCGGAAAAGCCCAATTCGTGAGCCGTTGCGTCGATCCATGCCGGTGAACCTTCGAGCTCGATGAAGTTGCCGATCGGCGTCTCATCGACCGTCACTATGCCATCGCCGCCGGCGCGCTGGTACTCGGTGCGGTACTTCTCGTAGCGGAACATCGGCTGCAAGCCCAGGCGTTCGAAAATGCGCGCCAGCGCGAGTGTATCGCTCATTTCGCATTCCAGCTCTTCGCGGCTCTTGTACTTCGAAGTCTCGGCCTTGCCTTTGTACGTCAGTACGTGCGTGCCGTGCGTATCGCGAACGCGGACGATCTCCCCGGAAGCCCGCAGCATACGCTCCGGCGTGTCCCAAACGGCATTCGCCTCAAAGGAACGGCTGCTCGTTTCTTCAAATCCGCGGGCGCGCAATCGCGCTTCGATCTCTTCCACATCCCCAACACGAATCTTGATCTCCGTCTCTACGCCCGTGTTGATCGTCATTTGTCTATTATGCGCTCAACCGGGGTGATAACATTTGGGTTCCTGCCATGAAGATTGTCGATATCCGTCCCACAACGGTGACGGTTCCCCTCCAAGCTCCTCTGCGTCACGCCAACGGCTGCCATTGGGGACGCTTCGTACGCACCATCGTCGAAATCGAAACCGACAACGGCATTATCGGTCTCGGCGAAATGGGTGGAGGAGGCGAATCCGCTGAAGCCTCGTTCCGGGCGATGAAGTCCTATCTGGTGGGGCGCGATCCCGCGAAGCTCGAAGAGATGCGGTTTCTCATCTGCAATCCGACGGGCTCGCTGTACAACAACCGGACGCAGATTCTCGCGGCGCTCGAATTCGCCTGCCTCGACATTCTGGGACAGGCTTGGGGAGTTCCCGTTTGCGACATCCTCGGCGGGCGTCTGCGCGACCGCGTCCCGTTCGCTTCGTACCTGTTCTTCCGCTATCCGAATCCCAAGACGGGCGAAGGCGAAGTCCGCACGCCCGACCAGATGCTCGCGCTCGCAAGGCAGCTTGTGAAGACCCATGGATTCACCACGCACAAAGTAAAATCCGGCGGCTTTCACCCGGATTACGAACTCGAGATCTACAAAGCGCTCGCGGCAGAGTTTCCCCAGCACAAACTCCGTTACGATCCGAATGCAGTGATGTCGGTCGAGCAGGCGATTCGCTTTGGACAGGCGATCGAGGGGCTCAACAATGATTACCTCGAGGATCCGACGTACGGCCTCCACGGCATGCGGCGCACGCGCCAGATGATCCGCGTGCCGCTTGCCACGAACACCGTGGTGGTCGGCTTCGAACAGCTCGCCGCGAACATCCTCGACACTGCGATCGATGTCATCTTGCTCGACACCACGTTTTGGGGCGGCATTCGCGCCTGCGTCAAAGCTGCGGGCGTCTGCGAGACCTTTCAGATTGGCGTCGCCGTGCATTCGTCCGGCGAGCTCGGCATCCAACTGGCCAGCATGCTGCATCTGGGCGCGGTGATTCCCAACCTCTCGTTCGCCGCCGACGCACATTATCATCAACTCGCCGACGACATCATCGACGGCGGGCTCATGCAGTATCAGGGCGGCTCAATCGCCGTGCCAACTGCGCCTGGACTCGGCATCAAGCTCAATTGCGACAAGGTCCGCGAATACTCGGAACTTTACAAGCGCCTCGGGCCGTACCCGTACGACATGGACCCGGGCCGCCCCGGTTGGTTCCCGCTCATCCCCAACGACCGCTGGGCCGACCACAACGACGCGACTGTTCCGCAGATTCCGTACTGAAATACTCTGGATATCAGGAGGTGAACGTGGATAACGCGCTCGCCCTACACCGGTTTCATTTCGCATTTACAATCACCTATCACTACCTGTTTCCGCAGCTCACCATGGGATTGGCCCTGCTGATCCTCATTCTCAAAACCCTCGCTCTTCGCACTGGCGACAATCGTTACGATCAAGCCGCCCGTTTCTGGGCCAAGGTCTTCGGCGTCAACTTCGCATTCGGCGTCGTTACCGGCATCCCAATGGAATTTCAATTCGGGACCAACTGGTCGCGCTTTTCGAAGGCCGCCGGCGGCGTGATCGGACAATCTCTCGCTCTCGAAGGCGTCTACTCGTTCTTTCTCGAGTCCACGTTTCTGGGCCTGTTTCTCTACGGCGCCAACAAGCTCGGCCGCGTTGCCCACTGGTTTTCCGCGCTGATGGTTTTTCTCGGATCCTGGCTCTCGGGATTCTTCATCATCGTCACGGACGCCTGGATGCAGCATCCCGTTGGCTATACGGTTGCGGCCGACGGCAGGCTGCAAATCGAAAGCCTGTCCGCGCTTTTGTTCAACCCCTGGGTGGGCTGGATGTACCTGCACAACATGATCGGCGCGGTGGTCACCGGATCGTTCGCCATGGCCGGCGTTGGCGCGTATTACCTGCTCGCCGGCAAGCATCGCGAACAGGGGCAACTCTTCTTGCGCCTCGCCGTGCCCGCGGCGCTGATTGCCTCGGTGCTGATGGCGTTTCCCACCGGCGACGGCCAAGGCAAGAACCTCGCTCGATGGCAGCCATCGACGCTCGCAGCGGCGGAAGGATTGTTCAAAACGGAATCCGGCGCGCCCATGGCGATCCTGGGCCAGCCGAACGCGATCAACCGCAGCCTCGACAATCCGTTGCTGATTCCGCGCATGCTGAGTTTCATTACCTATCAGCGCTGGAACGCGGAGGTGAAAGGTCTGGACCAGTTTCCGGCCGATCAGTGGCCGGACCAGATTGAACTGCTCTACTACGCATTCCACATCATGGTCGGGCTCGGAACCTTGTTCATCGGCTTGATGAGCCTCTCATCGTTCCTGCTCTGGCGCGGCAAACTGTTCGAGTCGCGCTGGCTGCTGTGGTTGCTTCTGCTCGGGCTTCCCTTTCCGTTCATTGCCAACACCGCGGGCTGGACTGCGGCGGAACTCGGACGCCAACCCTGGTTGATCTACGGCCTCATGCGTACGAGCGCGGGCTACTCGGTGAAGGTCACCGCCGGCAACACGCTCTTCACCTTGCTCGGATTTCTCGGCATGTACGCGGTGTTGAGCATCCTCTATTTGTTCTTCATGCACCGCGAGATCGAGCACGGGCCTGGTCCAGCGGCAGAAGGGGGGAGCCATTAGTCATCATGGAAGCCCTCTGGTTCTGCCTGGTCGCGCTCATGCTCGCCTGCTATGTCGTGCTCGACGGCTTCGACCTCGGCGCGGGAATCGTGCACCTTTTGGTTGCAAAAACCGACGGCGAGCGGCAAACCGTACTCAATACGATCGGTCCCTTCTGGGATGGCAATGAGGTTTGGCTGCTCGCGGCGGGCGGCATCCTGTTCTTCGCCTTTCCGACTCTGTACGCATCGAGCTTCATGGGATTCTATCTGCCTCTGATCATCGTGCTCTGGCTGCTGATGATTCGCGGACTCTCGATCGAATTGCGCGGCCACGTCGAATCGCCGATGTGGCGCCCCCTTTTCGACGCTGGCTTTGCCGGCTCGAGCGCCCTGCTTGCCATCGTCTTCGGCGCGGCGCTGGGAAACGTCGTGCGGGGCGTGCCGCTCGATGCAGAGCAGGAATTCTTTCTTCCCCTGTGGACCAACCTGCTCCCCGGCGCAAATCCCGGCGTGCTGGATCTCTACACCGTACTCGCGGGCCTGACGGCGTTCCTCGCCCTGATGCTGCACGGCGCGTCGTGGGTGCACTACAAGACCTCCGGAAAGCTGCAGGAACGGGCGCGAGCGCTTGCGCGAATCGCCTGGATGGCCGTCGCAGTGCTGACTCTATGCCTCACGGGCGCGAGCTTTCTGTTGCGGCCGGAACTGCTCGAGCGCTTCACGTCGAACCCGGCGGGTTTTGTATTCCCGCTGCTAGCACTCGCGAGCCTCGCGATGTTCTGGTTGTGGCTTCGCAAGGGCGAAGAGCTGAAACCGTTTCTCGCGTCGTGCGCCTACCTCGTTGGCATGCTCACCAGCGTCGCGTTCAGCCTGTTTCCGGTGGTGCTGCCGTCATCCAGCGATCCGGCAAAAAGCCTCACGATCTACAACACGGCTGCCGGCGCCTACGGGCATCAGACTGGACTCCTGTGGTGGATCCCCGGAATGCTGCTCGCAACCGGCTACTTCTTCTTTCTATACCGGCGCTTCAGAGGCAAAGTCTGACACTGGACGCGGAAACTACAATAAAGGCGTGAACAAAGTGGCGACTTCGACTTCCAGCAAGAGCCCCGTGACAACGCAGGGTGGCATTCCGCTCGATCCCGTTTACACGGAATCCGGCGCGCAATCGCCGCCGCCCGCGCCAGGTCAATTTCCGTACACGCGCGGCATCCATGAAACGATGTATCGGGGCAAACTCTGGACCATGCGCCAGTTCTCGGGCTTCGCCACGCCGGAAGAAACCAATCAGCGCTACCGCTATCTTCTGCAACAGGGCCAGAGCGGGTTGTCGGTAGCCTTCGATTTACCCACATTGATGGGCTATGACTCCGACCATCCGAACTCTCTCGGCGAAGTCGGCAAGTGCGGCGTCGCCGTATCGTCGCTCGAAGACATGGAAACTGTGTTCGACGGGATTCCGCTCGGCGAAGTCAGCGTTTCGATGACCATCAATTCGCCGGCGCCGATCCTCTATGCGATGTACCTCGCGGTGGGCGAAAAGCAAGGCGTTCCACTCGAAAAATTGCAGGGCACCCTCCAGAACGACATCCTCAAAGAGTACATCGCTCAGAAAGAATACATTTACCCGCCCAGGCCTTCGATGCGCCTCGTGACGGATGTGATCGAGTTCGCCGCGAAGAAGACGCCGAAGTTCAACCCCATCTCGATCAGCGGCTATCACATTCGCGAAGCTGGTTCGACCGCGGTGCAGGAGCTCGCGTTCACGCTCCGCGATGGCGTCGAGTATGTCGAATGGGCGCTCGAGCGCGGTCTGCCTGTCGATTCGTTCGCGCCGCGCCTGAGCTTCTTCTTCAACGCCCATAGCGACTTTTTCGAAGAGATCGCCAAGTATCGCGCCGCCCGCAAAATCTGGGCGGAGCTGATGCGAGACCGGTTTGGAGCGAAAGACGAGCGCAGCCTGAAACTGCGGTTCCATTCGCAGACCGCCGGCGTTTCTCTCACCTGGCAGCAACCCTACAACAACGTGGTTCGCACGGCGCTGCAAGGCCTGGCGGCGGTGCTCGGCGGCACGCAATCCCTCCATACCAACTCTCTCGATGAAGCCTATGCTCTGCCGTCTGAAGAAGCCGTCACCATCGCATTGCGCACCCAACAGATCATCGCCCACGAGAGTAATGTCGCAGCCGTGGCGGACCCCCTCGGAGGCAGTTATTTCGTCGAGAACCTCACCTCGCGCGTCGAAGAGGCCGCGATGGATTACATCCGGCGCATAGACGAAATGGGCGGAATGATTCCGGCGATCGAGCGCGGATATCCGCAAAGCGAAATCGCCGACGCGTCGTATCAGTTCCAGCGGACCGTGGAATCCGGGCAACAGAAAATTGTCGGAGTGAACGCCTTCACTGAGTCGTCGAGCGAACCGCTCGCGTTGTTGCAGATCGACGAAAGCGCCGGGAAGTCGCAGTGCGAAAAGCTCGAGCGTCTGCGCAAACGCCGCGATGCGGCTGCCGTCGCGGCATCCCTCGATCGCCTGCGCGAAGCCGCCCGCGGAACCGAGAACACCATGCCGCTGATTCTCGAAGCCGTCAAGGCCTACGCTTCGGTGGGCGAGATCTGCGACGCCTTCCGCGAAGTATTCGGCGCCTATACCGAAACCAGCATCCTGTAAACAAAAGCGACCCTTCGCTTTTTTCATGCCTTTTTCACACGTGGAGATCCATACTGATCTTGACGTAAGCTTCCATGCCCTTTTTCGGAATCCTGTTCCTGTGGCCCGCACTCTCCGGCGATGGGGGGTCATCCGTATCAAAACCGATGACCGCACATCAGTTCAAACACGCGCGTAGCGTCGCGCGGACCCCAACCGACTTTGAACAACTCGCGCGGTACGCGAATGCAAGCGCCCGCGAGTATCAGAGAAGAGCCGCGGAATGCGAGGCCGAATTGAAGGGCTATGAATCCGGCGCCGTTCGCGAACCTCTCGTGCCGAAGTATCCGACCCGCACGCAGACCCTGCGAACATTGATCGCCCATTATCGCGACGCCGAGACCCATTGGTCCGGACTCGAGAAAGTGTATCTGAGCAAGGCGGGGGTACACTAACACTAACAGCAGCGTTTTCATGGATCCAATCGTCTCGCCTCCGCTCTCCTGGACGTCCGGATCTTCCCCAAAAGACCATCCTATTTTGTACAACCTGGCCGTACTTACCGCCTTGGCCGTAGTGCTCGCGCTTTGCTTTCGCTTGCAGGCGGGCTTCGCGGTGAGCGCGTTTTACTGTCTGGTCCTGGCGGTGGCGCAGTCGTTTCGAGGATCGTACGCATCGTCCCTTCTCATTTCAAGCGCTGCGGCAGCCGCGATCGACTATCTGTTCATGCAACCTCTCTACAGCTTTCGTATGACGGATCCGCAGGAGATGCTGGCCATGGGAACCTTCCTGGTGAGTTCCCTCGCAGTCACCCATCTTTCACGGCGGCTGCAGAAACAGCGTAACGGAATCGCGAACCTGTATCGCGCCGCGCAGGGCCTGCTCGGAGAACAGGCGACCGGCGCCTTTGGAACTGCTTCGCTGCAAGTTCTGGTGGATGCATTCGCACCCCAGCTTCGGAGTGCGCACCTTTACGATCCGGCGACCGGCGAAATGCACGCCGCGGGCGAATCAGGCAGGGACGCCGCCGGATGCGCATTCCTGACGCAATCCGCCGCCGCGCCACCGCCAGGATGGACGGTGCGGCAGGTGCGTTTGAATGGCGGCAAAACCGCCGTCGCGGGCTTTCAAGGATTGCCGGATCCTGAACTTTTGGCCGATCCGCTGGCGTCCCTCGCAGGCCTGGCGTTCGAAAAGGCGCGGGCGTTTCGGGCTGCCAGCCTTGCGGCTGCGACGGTCGAATCGGAGACGTTGCGCACCGCGATTCTGGACGCGCTAGCCCACGAGTTCAAGACGCCGCTGGCGGTGATCCTCGCCGCGAGCGGGGGTGTCCGCGAAGCGGGCCCCGCGGCGCCGGAACAATCGGAACTACTGGAGTCGATCGAGCAGGAAGCCGCACGGCTCGGTTCGTTGACGACGCGCCTGCTGCGGCTGGCCCGTCTCGAACGCGAAGACATCCAGCTCCATGCCGAAACCGTAGACGCCGCCGAAGTGATTGGCCCATTGATGCAGCGCTACAAGGATCTGTTTCCAGCGCGGTCATTCACATTCATTGGAGCTGGCGCGGAAAAACAGGAAGTCCGGGCGGATGTCGAGCTGCTACGCCTCGCCATCGGCCAGTTACTGGACAACGCGGTAGCGTATGGCGCACCAGAAGAGCCAATCGATACCTTTGTCGAAGAGTCCCCGGGGATGCTCGCGATTTCGGTCGCCAATGCCGGCCCGCCGATCCCCGTAGAGGAACGCGAGCGGGTGTTTGAGCGGTTCCACCGGGGTTCGAAGGCTCGTGCAAGCACAAGCAGTGGTGGGACAGGCCTCGGTCTCTACGTAGCCCGCAAGATCGCCGTGGCGCATGGGGGCGGCCTCGAATTATTGCCCCCGCCGGTGGCGGCTGACCCGAGTTGTTGCGAACGTTCGGTGTTCCGGCTTTCCATTCCTCTCGGCGGTGTGGATCAACCATGACGAACAACGCCGAACCCGCCATTAAAGTCCTGATCGTCGATGACGAGCCGCATTTGCGAACCGTGTTGGCAAAGTCCCTGTCGGCGGCGCGCTTCCGCATTTGGGAAGCAGCCACTGGTGAAATGGCGCTGGCTTCGCTCGAACAAAACCAGGTAGACATCGCGCTGCTCGACATCAATATGCCCGGCTTCGGCGGCCTCGAGACTTGCCGCCGCATCGCAGAACGCGAGCAGCCGCCGGGCATCATCATGGTGACGGTGCGCGACACAGAGGACGAAAAGGTGGAGGCGCTCGAATCCGGCGCCGACGACTTCATCACCAAGCCGTTTCTGTTGCGCGAATTGATCGCGAGGATCCGCGCGGTGCATCGCAGAAGAAACGCCGCGGGTCCGAAGCCTTCGATTCTGCGCGCGGGAGACCTGCAGTTGGATCTGAACGCACGCACGCTTCGCAAAGCAGGCGTGGAAATTCATTTGACGCCGCGCGAATTCGAGGTTCTCGCCGCGCTCATGCAGAACCAGGACGCTCCGATCACGAACCGCAAGTTGCTGACAACCGTCTGGGGCGCGGAATATGGCGGCGAGCACGAATATGTGCGCTCATACGTCAAGATGCTGCGCAAGAAAATCGAGGATGATCCCGCCAATCCGAAATACATTCTGACGGAGCCCTGGGCGGGGTATCGATTCTGCAATTCCTCCTCCGAAACGGACGCCCGGAGCAACGGGTCCGGCGATGTATAAAGAAGCTGTTAAAGCTGGCCCCTGCGAGCCTGGTTTTCATACCTTTTTCACGCTGACGGCGTAAAACTTGCCCATGTGAACAAGACATTCCGGGCACACGCCGCCATGTGGCTCGCGTTGTATGGCCCTCTTGCAGTCCCGCTGGCGGCGGCAGCGATGCAGCAGCAGCAGGACACACCCGATTCTCCTCCGTCGAAGAACGTTAGCAAAGCGAGACCGGCCAACTTCTGGCTACGGCTTGGCAGGACATACTGGGCCGACTGGCATCCCTCGCCACTGCCCACCGATAGCTCGCCGTCAGCGCCCGACGATGCGCCCTTTCGCGGTTATGCGGCGCCGGA
>JACXTT010001635.1_pt1 | contig 36938 bp, 33 predicted proteins | sample 9270951 | NCBI WGS metagenome assembly JACXTT01 (sample SAMN15532306, study PRJNA645909) | rock metagenome | isolation source: weathered quartz diorite | place: Puerto Rico | collected 2017-06-21
GCCTTCGACATGCTGCAGGCCATGAACACCGGCCACGAAGGCTCCATGGCCACCATCCACGCCAACAACCCGCGCGAAGCCATCGGCCGTCTGGAGCAGATGATCGCCATGGGCGGCCTGTCGCTGAGCCCCGACGCCATGCGCTCGCAGATCGCCTCGGCGGTCGGGATGATCGTCCAGGTGATGCGCCTGTCGGACGGCAAGCGGAAGGTGACCCACGTGACCGAGATCACCGGCATGGAGGGCCAGGTGGTGCAGATGCAGGACATCTTCACCTTCAACCGCACCCACACCGACGCCGACGGCTCCGTGCACGGCGAGTTCCGCGCCAGCGGCCTGCGCCCGCGCTGCATCGACGAGATGAAGCGCCGCGGCATCGTCTACGACACCGCCAATTTCGACCCCTCGAAGGTGCTCGGCTGACCATGAAGCTCGACGCGCACGTCATCGTCATGATCCTGGTCTTCGCCGCGGTGTTCACCGCGGGCCAGGCGGCGTTTGGCCTGCTCACGGTGGCCACCCAGAAGCGCAAGGTGAACGCGCGCCTGAAGGTCGCCGATCGGGTGGACGGGGTCTCGGCCCTGGTGATGGAGCTGCGCAAGCAGCGCGGCCTCAACGCCTCGGGCGAGCGCGGCAAGCGCCTGCGCTGGCTCTCCGACCTGATCGTCGCGTCCGGCGTCGCCTACAATCCGAAGAAGTGGACACTGTACGCCGTGACCGCCGCCCTCGTGGGCGGCATGGCGGCGTTCGTGGCGACCAAGAACCCGCTGCTGGGCCTCGGCGCCGCGGTGCTAATCGGTGGTCTCGGCCCGATCATGTACCTCAAGTACATGGCCGGAAAGCGGGCCAAGGCGCTGGGCTTCCAGCTGCCCCAGGCGCTGGAGATCATCGTCCGCTCGCTGGAAGCCGGTCACCCGGTGCCCACCGCCATCGCCCTGGTGGGCCGTGAAATGAGCGACCCGGTGGGCTCGGAGTTCGGCATGGCCGCCGACGAGATCTCCTACGGGGCCACCATGGAGGAAGCGATCGAGCGGATGGCCGAGCGGTGCCAGCATCCCGACGTGGATCTGTTCGCCGCCACCGTGCGCCTGCAGGCCAGCACCGGCGGCAATCTGACCGGCCTTCTGAAGCTCAACGCCAACACCGTGCGCGAGCGGCACAAGATGCGCCTGAAGATCAAGGCCGCGTCCTCGGAAGGGCGCGCCTCGGCGATGATCCTGACCTCCGCGCCCTTCGTGGCCATGGGCTTCATCATGATCTCCTCGCCGCACTTCTACGGCGACGTGATCCATGAACCGGTCGTCAAGTACGGCCTGGGTATCCTGGGCGTGTGGATGTTCATCGGTAACATGGTCATGCGGCGCATGATCGACCTGAGGCTCTAGGCGCATGGACCTGCAGACCATCATCACCGGTCTGGGCGCCGTCCTGGTGCTGGCGGGCGTCGGGGGCGTGGCCTGGCTGGCGGCCAGCGAGCTGCGCCTGCGCTCGCTGCGCCGCGCCCGGCTGCAGACCGCCGGCGGGCCGCAGGGCGGCGCAAGCCGCGACCCGAAGTCGTCGATCTCCGGCGGCATCGGCGCCGGCATGGTCTCCGGCTTCAAACGGCTGGGCCAGCAGAGCGCGGTCAAGGATCCGGCCAAGCTGTCGGTGCTGCGCTCGCGGCTGATGCAGGCGGGCTTCTACAACCGCGAGGCGCCGGTCATCTATCTGGGCGTCCGGGCCGTCGCCCTGGTGGTCGCCACCGCCGGCGTGATGCTGGTGCTGCCGCTGATCCTGGGCGGCAAGGCGGGCATGAGCGGCGTGGTGATCGCCAGCGTCCTGGCCGGCGTCGCGATCTTTGGGCCCGACCAGGTGCTGAAGATGCGCCGCACCTCGCGCGAGCGGGAATATTCCGACGGCTTCCCCGACCTGCTCGACCTGCTGGTGGCCTCGGTCGAGGCCGGCCTGTCGCTGGACGCGGCGGTGACCCGGGTCACCGAGGAGTTGCAGCGGCGCTATCCGACGCTCACCGTGCACCTGCGCTTCCTGGTGCTGGAACTGCGGGCCGGCAAGTCGCGCAAGGAGGCCTGGTCGGCCTTCGCCGATCGCCTGGGCATCGACGACGCGCGCCAGCTCGCCACCATGCTGCGCCAAGCCGAAGAGATGGGCACCAGCCTGGGCGACACCCTCACCGTCTTCTCGCAGGACATGCGCGCCAAGCGGATGCTGCGGGCCGAGGAGAAGGCGCTGGCGCTATCGGCAAAGCTCACCGTGCCGCTGATCCTGTTCATCTTCCCGTGCCTGCTGGGCGCCCTGATGCTGCCGGCCGCCGCGCGCCTGATGCACGTCTTCAGCCACTAGATGCCATAGGGCCGATAGGGCCCGGCGATCAGTTGCTCGAAGATGCCGACGCCCTGGCGGGTGGCCTCGCCGGGCGCGTCGAAGGTCGCCTTGGAAATCGCCTGGATGTGCCAGTTCTCCGGCGCGGCCATGTCGACCGTGGCCAGGTCGATGTCCTCGCGGGCCACCACCAGCTCGCCCTTCAGCTCGCCGTGCCGCCAGGCGCCGCCATAGCCGATGCCGCGCATCAGGAAGGTGCTCTGCGGCTCGATCTTCACGCTGGCCTCGCCCTGCAGCAGCGGGATCTTGAGCGTGCCGCCCGTGGCGTGCCGCGTGCCGGGCTTCATGGAGACGTCCTCCATCCGCGGGACGTCGGAGTGCCAGCCGCCCTCCGCGCCGGCCCCGTCCGGCAGGATCACCGCCCGCGTGTTCCAGGGCTTGCCCTCGGTGTCGGCGTTGACGTGGAAGTAGACGGAGCGGTCGTCGAAGTTGAGCGGCGCCCATTGCCAGAAGAAGCCGGCGATGCCGCCGCCCGGCGTCATCTGGGTGTCCGGCGCGCCCACCGGGCGGATGCCCCAGGAGCGGTCGCGCGTGCCCGTCCAGCCGGCGGCGCAGTCGCGCCGGTCGCCGTCCACCTCGGTCCAGCCGGTGACCCGGGTGTTCTGGGTCAGGCGCGTGTAGTCCATGAACATCCGCGGCCCGTTGCGGCGGACGAAGCGCGGCTCCTCGATGGGGAAGGCGCGGCCCTCGAAGGTCAGGTCGCAGGCCAGGCCCTCGGCCTTGTCCAGGGTGACGCGCAGCTTGTGCAACGGCTCGATCACCTCGATCCGCACCGGCCCGACCACGATGTCCATCCGCTCCATGCCCAGGATCCGCGAGGCGTGCAGGCAGCGCTGGACCCCGTCGCGGATGATCGAGACGTGGGCGTCGGCGACGTTCAGCGCCGGATAGACCCCGAAGGCTACCGCCACGAACTCGCTGCCGTCCGCCGAGTAGGCGTTGAAGAAGTAGCGGTCGTAGAAATTCCGGTCCGAGCCGGAATAGGCGATCGGCTCCGGCGTCTGGTGGATCGGGAAGTCGTCGCCCTTGGTCAGCATTGCCCGCGTCCTTGCCCTGATTGACGTGTCGTCATGCTTGCGACCCGCTTCCGGCGCGTATCAAGTGCGTGCGACGATAAGAAAACAAGTATGCCCCTAGGGGAGGATCCGATGAGCGTGATGACCGCCGCCGACCACCGCATCCCGCTGGATGTCGCCGTCCAGCTGGCGACGCCCGGCGCCTACGCCGACGAGCGCATCCACAAGGCCTATGCCTGGCTGCGCAAGAACCAGCCGCTGGGCGTGGCGGAGATCGAGGGGATCGATCCCTTCTGGGTGGTCACCCGCCACGAGGACATCCTGGAGATCAGCCGCCAGAACGACCTGTTCCACAACGGCGACCGGGCCGTGACCTTCACCTCCCAGGCGGTGGACAAGAAGGTCCGCGAGATGATGGGCGGCAGCCCGCACCTGCTGCGCACCCTGGTGCAGATGGACGCCCCGGATCACCCGAAGTACCGCGCGCTGACCCAGGGCTGGTTCATGCCGCAGAACCTGAAGAGCCTGGAGGACCGCATCCGGGTGATCGCCCGCGCCGCGGTGGACAAGATGGCCGGGATGGGCGGGCGCTGCGACTTCGTGCGCGAGGTCGCCCTGCACTACCCGCTGCACGTGATCATGACGATCATGGGCGTGCCGGAGAGCGACGAACCGCGGATGCTGAAGCTCACCCAGGAGCTGTTCGGCGCCGCCGACCCCGAGCTGACCCGCAAGCCCGACGAGATCGAGAAGCCCGTCGAGGAACGCAGCTTCGACATGGGCGTGATCACCGATTTCTTCAACTATTTCCGCGCGATCTCGGAAGATCGCCGGGCCAACCCGACCTCCGACCTGGCCAGCCTGATCGCCAACTCCAAGATCGACGGCAATCCGATCAGCGATTTCGAGGCGATGGGCTACTACATCATCGTCGCCACCGCGGGGCACGACACCACCTCGTCATCCACCGCCGGGGCCATGTGGGCGCTGGCCGAGAACCCCCAGGAGCTGGCCAAGGTCAAGGCCGACCCGTCGCTGATCCCGGGCCTGGTGGACGAGAGCATCCGCTGGACCACGCCGGTGAAGACCTTCATGCGCACGGTCACCGCCGACACCGAGTTCGCCGGCCGCGACTTCAAGAAGAACGACTGGCTGATGCTCTGTTACGCCTCGGGCAACCGGGACGAGGCGGTGTTCGAGGCCCCGGGCGAGTTCCGGGTCGACCGCAAGCCCAACAAGCACCTGGCCTTCGGCTATGGCGCGCACCTGTGCCTGGGCCAGCACCTGGCGAAGATGGAGATGCGGATCCTCTGGGAGGAGATGCTGCCCCGCCTGTCGGACCTGGCGCTGGACGGCGAGCCGGCCATGAGCGAGTCGCTGTTCGTGAACGGCCCCAAGCGGCTCCCGATCCGCTTCAGCATGACCTGAGGCCGCTCGGTTTGGCCCACCCCCTCGAGCCGCGGGTCGCGAACTACATCGCGGGCAGGCTGCCGGACGCCGCCGACGTGGCGGTGGACCGGCTTGAGCGGATTTCCGGCGGCGCCTCGCGGGAGACCTACCGTTTCCGGCTGACCTACCGGCAGGGCGGGCAGGACCACGACCGCCGCCTGATCCTGCGCCGCGACCCGCCGGCCAGCCTCATCGACACCGAACGCCGCGTGGAATTCGAGGCCTATCGCGCCTTCCACGGCTCGGCGGTGCCGGTGCCGAAGATGCTGTGGCTGGAGGAGCAGGACGCCGCCCTCGACCATCCGTTCTTCATCGCCGAGGAGCTGTCGGGCTTCCAGGCCGCCCCGGCCATGCTGTTCGCCGGCGGCTATGACGCGGTCCTGCCGAAGGTCGCCGAGCGCAAGTGGGCGATCCTGGGCGAGATCGCCCGCGCCGATCCCGTGGCGCTGGGTCTCGACAAGTGGCTGGAGACCCCGGCCGCTGACGGCTGCTGGCGGCGCGAGCTCGACCACTGGGAGCACATCCTCGACACCGACGAGGCCGAGCCCTACCCGATCACCCGGGCCGCCATCCGCTGGCTGCGCGCCAACCCGCCGCCGCCGGCCCAGAAGATCGCGGTGGTGCATGGCGACTACCGCACCGGCAACTTCCTCTACGACCCGGCGGGCGAGGTCCGCGGCGTGCTCGACTGGGAGATGGCCCACCTGGGCGATCCGCTGGAGGACCTGGGCTGGGGCTTCAACCCGGTCTGGGAGTTCGGCCGGGGCCTGGCCGGCGGCCTGACGTCGCAGGCTCAGGCGACAGCCACCTGGGAGCGGGCCAGCGGGCTTGTCGCAGACCCGGCCGCATTGCACTGGTGGATTCTGTTCAACTGCGTGAAGGGCCAGGGCATCTGGGTGGGCTCGGCCAGGACCTTCATCGATGGCGGCAACCGGGACCCGATCATGGTCTATTCGGCCTGGTGGCTGCTGAACGCCCAGGAACGCGCGATGCTGAAGGTGATGGGCAAGCTATGACCCCGGCCGTCCCCTCCGTCCTGGCTGAGCTGGCGGGCCTGATGCTGCGCAACGCCGAACCGGGCGTGCCGGACGGCGAGCGGGCCAATGCGCTGCGGCTGTCCGCCGGCCTGCTGGGCATGGCGGCCGAGCGATGGGACGTCGCGGCCGACAGCCTGGTGCGCGAGAACCGGGCGCTGGCCGCCCTGCTGGACGACACCGCCGCCGAGGACGACCTGCGGGTCTCGGCGCTGGGCGCGGAGAACGCGCGGCTTCGCGCCCGGCTGATCGAAGCGCACATCGCCGCCGAGCAGGCCGGGGACGCACAGCGCCTCGACGCCATCTGGGCGGAGCTGGTCGCCTCGACCGAGCGCCGCAAGATCTCCACCGCGCCGGTCTGACCCGTGGCCTCCCAGCAGGACATCGACAACCGCATCCCGATCACCGGCGCCCTGATGCTGGCGACGTTGATGTACACGGTGGATTCGACGGTCGCCAACGTCGCCCTGCCGCACATCCAGGGCAGCGTCTCGGCCGGCCAGGACCAGGTGACCTGGGTGCTGACCAGCTACATCCTGGCCACCGCGATCATGACGCCGCTGTCCGGCTGGCTGTCGCAGAGGTTCGGCCGCAAGCAGCTGTTCCTGTTCTCCATCGCCGGCTTCACCCTGGCTTCGATCCTCTGCGGCGTCGCCACCAGCCTGCCGGAGATCGTGCTCTACCGGACGATCCAAGGGCTGGCCGGCGCCTCGCTGATGCCGCTCTCCCAGGCCACCATGCTGGACGTCTATCCGCAGAGGATGATCCCGCGGGTGATGAGCATCTGGAGCGCCGCGGTGATCCTGGGGCCCATCGCCGGCCCGATCCTGGGCGGCTGGCTGACGGAGACGCTCAGCTGGCGCTGGGTGTTCTACATCAACGTGCCCATCGGCATCCTGGCCTTCCTGGGCATCTGGACCTTCATGGGCCACGACGAGGGCGGGCGAGAGCGACCGTTCGACTTCGTGGGCTTCGGCGCGCTGATCACCTTTGTTATCGCCTTCCAGGTGATGGTCGACCGCGGCCCCCGGCAGGACTGGTTCGACAGCAAGGAGATCTGGATCGAGGCTGCGCTGGCGGCCGCCGGCCTCTGGGCCTTCATCGTCCAGACGGCCACGGCCGAGCACCCGTTCTTCCACCGCGACCTGGCCAAGGACGGCAACTTCGTCGGCACCACGGCCTTCGGCATGTTCGTGGGCGTGCTGCTGTTTTCCACCAGCGCGCTGCTGCCCTCGATGATGCAGAACCTGCTGGGCTACTCCGCCCTGCAGAGCGGCGTCGCCAGCATGACCCGGGGCTTGGGCTCGCTGATCGCTTTCCTGCTGGTGCCCGCCCTGATCCCGCGGCTGGGCGCGCGGTTCGTGCTGTTCGTGGGCGTGCTGTTGTCGGCCCTGGCGCTCTGGCAGATGGGCCACTTCGACCTGTCCATGACCGCCCGGCCCATCGAGATCGCCGGCTTCGTCCAGGGCCTGGGCACCGGCCTGCTGTTCGCGCCGCTCAACACCCTGGCCTATGCGAAGCTGGCGCCCGTGCACCGGACCGAGGGCACCATCGTGGCCACCATGGCCCGCAGCCTCGGCTCCAGCCTGGGCATCTCGGTGGTCTCGGCCGCGCTGATCCGCGACGCGGCCGCCGCCCACTCCGGCCTGACCGAACACATCACCGTCACCGATCCCGTGGTGCGCTGGTCGCTGCCGAGCTTCTTCGACCTGAACGCCGGCCCGGGCCTGGCGATCCTGAACGGCGAGGTCACGCGTCAGGGCACGATGATCAGCTATGACGCGGTGTTCGGCGCCCTGGCGGTGATCTGCCTGTTCCTGGCCCCGCCCCTGCTGCTGCTCAAGCCCTCGCCGCCGCTGCCGCCCGACCCGAAGGCCGCGGCCGCGCACGAGTAGGCCGCTAGCCGTTCCGCGCCCGCAGATCGGCCGGCGCCTGGGCCCGGTCGGTCATCCCGTAGTCGCGGACGACGCTCGCCACCCTCAGCCGATAGCCGGCGAAAACGCCGCCGCGACCGGCCGCCTGGGCGTCGCGGTGTTCCGGCTGCCCGCGCCACGCCGCCACCGCCGCCTCGTCGCGCCAGAAGGACAGCGAGAGGAGCTTGCCGGGCGTGGTCAGGCTCTCGAACCGCTCGACGGAGATGAAGCCGTCCATGGCCTCCAGCCGCGACTTCAGATCGGCCGCGATCCCGAGATAGGCTTGGCGACCGTCCGCCGCCGGCTCCACCTCGAAGATCACCGCGATCACGCTTTTCGCACCGGCTGCAGGAAGGTGCGGGTCTCTTCGAGGATGAACTTCTTTTCCTGGGCGAAGCGGAAGTTGGCCATCGCGGCCGCGTCGCTGCGCAGCCGGCCGCGATAGGTCTCGTAGGCCGCCAGGCAGTCGAAGGTGATCATCGCCATGCCGATGTTGTTGGTCCCCTCGCTGGGCAGGAAATAGCCCAGCAGGTCGCCGCCCATCTCCGGGATGATGGTCAGCCAGCGGCGCGCGTATTCCTCGAAGGCGTCGCGCTGGTAGGGGTCGATGACATAGCGGATGCAGCAGGTGATGGTCATGGCGGGGTCTCCGGTTGGTCCCGCCTTCCTAGCCTGCCCGGGCCGGCGCATGCTTCGATCGCGGTCGAAGCCTCGCCCCTGGCCAGCGCCAACGATCGGCGTAGGATCGAACCATGAAATCCGGGCCGGACATCACCACGATCGCCGCCCTGCTGGGGGACCCGGCGCGGGCCAACATGCTGACCGCGCTCTCGGCCGGCCAGGCGCTTACCGCCGGCGAGCTGGCGCGCGAGGCCGGGGTCACCGCCCAGACCGCGAGCTCGCACCTGGGGAAGCTGGCCGCCGCCAGCCTGGTGGAAGGCCGCAAGCAGGGCCGCCACGTCTACTACGCCCTGTCCGGCCCCGACGTGGCCGGGGTGCTGGAGGCGCTGACCGGCCTGGCGGAACGCACCGGCCACACCCGGGTGCGCACCGGGCCGAAGGAACCGGCGCTGCGCCGCGCGCGGGTCTGCTACGACCATCTGGCCGGCGACCTGGGCGTGGCCCTGCTGGACAGCCTGACGGCGCGCAAGATGATCCTGGGCTCGGGTGAGAGCCTGGTGCTGAGCGAGGCCGGCGAGACCTTCATGACCGCGCTGGGCCTCGACGTGCCGGCGCTTTCGGCGCTCAGGCGGCCGCTCTGCAAGGGTTGCCTCGACTGGAGCGTACGGCGCTCGCACCTGGCAGGCGCGCTGGGCGCGGCCCTGCTCAGCCGCTTCTACGCCCTGGGCTGGGCGCAGCGTGAGGCCGGCACGCGGGTGGTGAGTTTCAGCCCGCGGGGCCTGGAAGCCTTCCGCGAAATCTTCGGCGTCGCCGCCGAGGCTTAGAGCGCGCGCTCAGCCCCCTCCGCCAATCGCGTCTCTAGTGGTCGACAAGCCCGGCCGGGTCGGCTTTGCTGCGCGTCCCCCAGCTTTGGGGGATTCAGCGATTTTCAAAGGGACGGATTTTCATGCCATCACGGATGTTGCCTGAGCCCACGCCGGAGACCCGGCATTTCTGGGACGGGTGCAAGGCCGGCGAGTTTCGCCTGCAGCGCTGTACCGAATGCGACGGCGGAAGCTATTTCCCGCCCCGGCCCTTCTGCCCCAAGTGCGGCACCCGCAAGGTCGAGGACTATGTGGCCTCCGGCAAGGGCGTGCTCTGGTCCTATGTGATCAACCAGCGCCCGCGCCCCGACATGGGGACCGAGCCCTACGCCATCGCCGTGGTGAAGCTGGCCGAAGGCCCGCAGCTGATGACCAACATCGTCAATTGCCCGCAGACGCCCGAGGCCCTGGAGCTCGACATGCCGGTGCAGGTCGCCTTCGCCAAGCAGAACGACGACATCTCGCTCCCCCTCTTCGAACCCGTGAAGGGGTGATCGCATGAAACAGAAATCAATCGCGGTCGTCGGCGCCGCCGAGACCACCAAGATGGGCAAGATCCCCGACCAGTCGGTGATCGGCCTGCACGCCGACGCGGCGCTCAACGCCATGGCCGACGCCGGCCTCAAGCCCTCGGATATCGACGGCGTCGCCACCGCGGGGATCAGCCCGACGGAGCTCGCCTACTACCTGGGGATCACGCCCACCTACGCCGACGGCACCAGCGTCGGCGGCTGCTCGTTCATGCTGCATGTCCGCCACGCGGCCGCCGCGATCAACGAGGGGCTCTGCAACACGGTCCTGATCACCCACGGCGAGAGCGGCCGCAGCCGCGTCGGCGCGGGGCGGTTCGGCGCCTCGCCCTCCAGCCTCAACGGCCAGTTCGAGATGCCCTATGGCCCGGTGGGCCCGCCCTCGATGTTCACGGTGCCTGTGCTGCGCTACCTGAAGACCTATGGTCTCAAGCCCGAGGACATGGCGCCGGTGGCGGTGATCCAGCGCGAGTGGGCGGCCAAGAACCCGCGCGCCAGCTACCGCGACCCGCTGACCATCGACGACGTGATGAACGCCGAGATGATCGCCTGGCCCTTCACCAAGCTGATGTGCTGCCTGGTGACCGACGGCGGCGGCGCGCTCATCCTGACCAGCGCCGAGCGGGCCAAGGACTTCCCGCAGAAGCCGGTCTACATCCTGGGCACGGGCGAGAGCGTCGAGACGCCGATGGTCAGCCAGATGGAGGACTTCACCTCCTCCAAGGCGTTCCGCGTCTCCGGCAAGAAGGCGTTCGAGGAATCCGGCATCAAGCACGCCGACGTGGACCATCTGATGATCTACGACGCCTTCGCCCACCTGCCGCTCTATGGCCTGGAGGACCTGGGCTTCTGCAAGCCCGGCGAGGCGGCTGCGTTCATCCGTGAACGGAACACCGCGATCGGCGGGAAGCTGCCGCTCAACACCAACGGCGGCGGGCTCTCCTACATGCACTCGGGCATGTACGGCATGTACGCGCTGCAGGAGTCGGTGCGTCAGATGCGGGGCATCGCCCCGGCGCAGGTCCCCGGCGCCAAGGTCAGCGTCTCGCACGGGGTGGGCGGCATGTTCGGCGCGTCCGGCACCATCGTGTTCTCCAACGAGGCGCCCTGATCGTCGGGACTTAGTGCGGGCGCGGCGGCTGCGGCCGTCGCGCTCGACGCGCTCTAGGCGACTTCGGCCACGTCCGCATCCGGCTGCGCGGCGATGGCGTGCATGATGCTTTCGATCAGCGCCTGGGCGTGGATCGGCTTGGACAGGTGCAGGTCGGCGCCGGCCTCGTGGCTGGAGCGGATGTGATCGTCCAGCGCGTTGGCGGTCAGCATGATCACCGGCGTGCGCCGGGTCCCGGTCTCGCGCTCCCAGGCGCGCAGCATGACGGTGGCCGACAGGCCGTCGAGCTCCGGCATCTGCATGTCCATCAGCACGACGTCGAAGCGTTCGGCCTTCAGCGCCGCGAGCGCCAGGGCGCCGTTCTCGACGATGGTCGGGGTGACGCCCACGGATTCCAGGATCAGCTCGACGACCTTCTGATTGGTCGGATGATCTTCGGCGACCAGCACTCGGGCTCCGGCGATATCGATGTCCTGCGCCTCGTCGCCGCTGTCGTCCGCCGCCTGACCTTCCAGGGCTTCCAGCGGCGCGCGCACGATGAAGGTCGAACCCTTGCCGGGCGTGGAGGTGACGTCGATGCGCCCGCCCATCAGTTCGATCAGCGAGCGGCTGATCGCCAGGCCAAGGCCGGTGCCGCCGAACCGGCGGCGGATCGAGGCGTCGGCCTGTTCGAAGCGGCGGAACAGGCGCGCGCCGGTTTCCTCGTCGAAGCCGATGCCGGTGTCGGAGACGGCGAAGGCGACGCCGTCCTCATCGCGCGTGACCTCCAGGCGGACCTCGCCGGCCTCGGTGAACTTCACCGCGTTGGAGAGCAAGTTCGAGAGCACCTGGGTCAGGCGCACGGTGTCGCCGCTGAACCAGCCCTCGGCCTCCGGGGCCACGGCCCAGTGGAAGGTCAGGCCCTTGCCGAGCGCCGAGGCGCGATGCAGCTCGGCGATGCCGCCCACCAGGCGCTCCATCGAGAACTCGTCGTGCGACAGGGTGATCTCACCGGCCTCGATCTTCGAGAAGTCGAGGATGTCGGTCAGCACGCGCTCCAGCAGCCTCCCGGACGAGACGATGAGCTCGGCCAGCTCGCGGCCCTTGGCCGTGGTCTGCTTGCCGGCCAGGGTCTCGGAGATGGCGATCACGCCGTTGAGCGGCGTGCGCAGCTCATGGCTCATGTTGGCCAGGAAGCGCGACTTCTCGGCGTTGGCGCGCTCCAGCTGGGCGGTGCGTTCGCTCACCCGGTCCTCAAGGGAGGCCATCACGGCCTCCGTCTTCTGTCGCTCGGTGCGCAGAGAGGTGGCCAGCACGCCGATCTCGTCGTTGCGGCGCTCGACGTCGCTGACGTCGGGACGCTCAGAGCCGTCCTGGGCCTCGCAGGAGGCGGCGAGCCGTTCGACCGGGCGCACGATGCTGTTGCGGGCCAGCAGCACAACGGCCAGGGCCTGCAGGGCGGAAGCGAGGCCGCCCAGCAGCAGGACCCAGGACGCCGAACGCGCGGCCGAGGCCATGACGTTCGCCTTGGGGTAGCTCAGCAGCAGGTACCAGTTGGGCCCGTTCAGGCGGCCGAAAGCCACGAGCTGGCTGCCGTCGCCGCTGGTGACAACCCCGCTGTTGCGACCGCCCTTGGCGATCCCGCCGACCAGCGACTTCAGGCCGAACCGCTTCTCATAGGCCGCCAGGGTCTTCTCCGGCGATTGCGCTTGATCGGTGAACCCCGGGTAGGCGATCAGCTCACCCTTCTCGGTGACGATCATCGGCGAGGCGCCCGAGGGCGTGCCCGCCAGCGCATTCAGGAAGAAGTGGGTCAGCTCCATCGAGGAGCCGAACGAGCCGATGTAGCGGCCGTGATAGTAAGCGGGCGTCAGGCAGGCCGTGGCCAGCCGCTTGCCCACGGTGTCCTGGATCAGGCGCTGCAGATTGGTGCATCGCGTCGCCCGCGCGGGATCCTGCGCCGGCAGGGTGATCTTGGCCATTTCCTCCTGGGCGATGGACAGATTCGCCGGCGCGTCGTGGCGGTAGAACATCAGGTGGTCCGGCCGGTCGGGCGCGAACATCACCAGCCGGGTGGCCGGGGTGAAGAAGTAGAGATTGTCGTATTGCAGCCGGGCGGCCTGGCCGAAGTTGGAAACCAGCCGGAAGGCGGCCGTCAGCGCCCGCATCTCCTCGGGCGGGGTCTCCGCCGCTCGGCCGACGAAGGCGCCCATGCCGTAGGTGTAGCCGCCGTGCTCGCTCGTCCCGTCGAAGAACGCCGGCTTGGACCGGCGCGTACCGTCCTGCTGCAGCGGCATGTACGCATCCGCCAACCGGTTGGCGTCTGCGTCGGACAGGTGGTCCATCCGCCGCTCGAGCTCTTCCGCCGCCGCGTGATGCAGGGTCGATAGATTGGTGAACTGCCGGTCGACGTTGCCGCTGCGTTCGCGGACATAGTCCGTCAGGTAGTCGATCTGCCGATTGGACAGCTCACGCTCGAACACCACGAACGCGCCCAGGCTGCCGAGCACGGTCATGACCAGCGACATCAGACCAACGCTGACCAGGAACCTGCGCGACAGGGATTTCATGGGGGACAAGGGCGCTCCAGTTGAGCGCACAGGTTAGGTGAGGTGTGTTGAGGGCGGGTTTACAGCGAAAAATCACCGGAAATCAGTCATATCCGCGCTGAAAAGTCGCGGATCGGCACGGTTTGGCGGCGGCGCCGCAGCTCTAGCGGTCGAACTTGGTCGCCAGCACGATCGAGGAGTTGGTCCGCTCGACGCCGCGCAGGGCCCCGATCTCATCGATCAGGGCGTCCATGTCGCCCACATTGGCGGCCTCGACCGCGGCGATCATGTCGAAGGGCCCGCTGACCGACTGCAGCTTGCGCACGCCGGGCATGCGCTTGAGCGCCGCCGTGACCGCGGCGGCCTGTTTCGGCTCGACCGTCAGCATCACGAAAGCGTGGATCAGGGCGGCCTCGCGGGCCTCCGACAGCTTCACCGCATAGCCGGCGATGACCCCGGTGCGCTCCAGGCGCGCCAGCCGGCTCTGCACCGTGGTGCGCGACAGGCCTAGCGCGCGGGCCAGTTCCGCCACCGGGGCGCGGGCGTTGTCGCGCAGCCGCGACAGCAGGTGGTCGTCGAGATCGTCCATCTTCGTCGTTTCGCCGAATGTTGCGATCAGTATGCCTAGAATAGGCATGAATAACGACGAAACGCGAGTTGATACTGGCGCCTCCCCAAATCATTCTTGGGCCCACACGCTCAGACTATCCCCAGAAGGATCCGGCCATGCACAAGGTCGCCATCGTCGGAGCCGGCAAGATCGGCTCCACCATCGCCAGCCTGCTGTCGGGCGCCTATGAGGTGCTGGTCATCGACCAGAACGCCGCCGCCCTGGCCGCGCTGGACGCCAGGCCGGCGCCGGCGACCAAGGCCATGCCGATCGACGACCCGGCGACGCTGGCGCAGGCGCTGAGCGGCTGCTTCGCGGTGATCAACGCCGCGCCCTATCATCTGACCACCATCGTGGCCCGCGCCGCCAAGACCGCCGGCGCCCACTATCTCGACCTCACCGAAGACGTGGCCGCGAGCCGCGTGGTGCGCGAGCTGGCCGCCGACGCCAAGACCGCCTTCATCCCGCAATGCGGCCTGGCGCCCGGCTTCATCACCATCGCCGCCTGGGACCTGGCCAAGCACTTCGACGAGCTGCACGACGTGCGCCTTCGCGTCGGCGCCCTGCCGCGCTATCCGTCCAACGCCTTGAATTATAACCTGACCTGGTCGACCGACGGGGTGATCAACGAATATTGCGAGCCCTGCGAGGCGATCGTGAACGGCGCGCTTCGCGAGGTGCCGGCCCTGGAGGAATGCGAGGAGTTCGCCCTCGACGGGGTGATCTACGAGGCCTTCAACACTTCCGGTGGCCTGGGCACGCTCTGCCAGACGCTGCAGGGCAAGGTGCGCAACCTCAACTACCGCACCATCCGCTATCCGGGCCACGCGGCGATCATGAAAGCGCTGCTCAACGACCTGGGCCTGCGCAATCGCCGTCCGCTGCTGAAGGACATCCTGGAGAACGCCGTCCCCGCCACCCTGCAGGACGTGGTCATCGTCTTCGTGACCGTCAGCGGGCTGAAGGACGGGCGGCTGATGCAGGAGACCTACGTCAACAAGGTCTTCGCCCAGCCGGTGGGCGGGCAGATGAAGAGCGCCATCCAGATCACCACCGCCGGCGCGGTCTGCGCGGTGCTGGACCTGCTGGCCGACGGCGCCCTGCCGACATCCGGCTTTATCCGCCAGGAGGACATTCCCCTGGCGCAATTCCTGGGCAACCGCTTCGGAGCCTTCTACGCTCCGGATGAAAACCAGATGCGCGCCGCCGCCGAGTAAGACCACATGACCGCCCAATCGAAGATCAGCTCGGCCCGCGCCGAGGCCGCCCAGGTGCTGGGCAAGCTCGGCGTGCCCGAGGCCCTGTGGACCGGCGGCGCCCGCGCCGTGCGCTCGCCCGTCACCGGCGAGATCATCGCCCAGGTGCACGACACCGCGCCGGCCGCGGTCGCCCAGACCATCGTCGCCGCGCACGACGCCTATCTGGCCTGGCGCAACGTCCCCGCCCCGCGCCGCGGTGAGCTGGTCCGCCTGCTGGGCGAGGAACTGCGCGCCGCCAAGGCCGATCTCGCCGCCCTGGTCACCCTGGAGGCCGGCAAGATCGTCTCCGAGGCCGCCGGCGAGGTGCAGGAGATGATCGACATCTGCGACTACGCCGTGGGCCTGTCGCGCCAGCTGTTCGGCCTGGCCATCGCCACCGAGCGGCCGCAACACCGGATGATGGAGACCTGGCACCCGCTGGGCGTGGTCGGCGTGATCTCGGCGTTCAACTTCCCGGTCGCGGTGTGGTCGTGGAACGCGGCGCTGGCCTTCGTCTGCGGCGACGCCGTGGTCTGGAAGCCCTCGGAGAAGACGCCCCTCACCGCTTTGGCCGTGCAAGCGCTGTTCGAGCGCGCCGCGGCGAAGTTCGCCCAATCTTCGCCAGAGGGCGCGCCGGCCGGCCTGTCCAGCGTGATCATCGGCGGCCGCGAGGTCGGCGAAGCGCTGGTCGATCACCCGAAGGTCCCGCTGGTTTCGGCCACGGGCTCGACGGCCATGGGCCGTACGGTGGCGCCCCGGCTCGCCGCCCGCTTCGCCCGCGCCTTGCTGGAGCTCGGCGGCAACAACGCCGCCATCGTCGCGCCCAGCGCTGATCTGGACCTGACCCTGCGCGGCGTGGCCTTCGCCGCCATGGGCACGGCCGGCCAGCGCTGCACGACGCTGCGCCGCCTGTTCGTGCACGACAGCCTCTATGACGCCTTCGTGCCGCGCCTGAAGGCCGCCTACGGGTCCGTGCCGGTGGGCGATCCGCGCGCGACAGGCACGCTGGTCGGTCCACTGATCGACGCCGCCGCCTTCGAGGGCCAGCAACGCGCGCTGGCCGACGCCAAGGCGGCGGGCGGCGTGGTCACCGGCGGCGAGCGCGTCGAGGCCGGCGGCGCGGAGGCTGTCTACGTTCGCCCGGCGCTGGTTGAGATGTCGGAACAGGCCGAGGTGGTGCGCCGCGAGACCTTCGCGCCGATCCTCTACGTCATGCGCTACTCGGATCTGGCCGAAGCCATCCGCCTGCAGAACGACGTGCCGCAGGGCCTGTCGTCATCGATCTTCACCAACGACCTGCGCGAGGCGGAGCTGTTCACCTCGGCGCGCGGCAGCGACTGCGGCATCGCCAACGTCAACATCGGCCCCTCAGGCGCCGAGATCGGCGGGGCGTTCGGCGGCGAGAAGGAAACCGGCGGCGGCCGCGAAGCCGGCTCCGACAGCTGGAAAGCCTACATGCGCCGCGCCACCAACACCGTGAACTACGGCGCGACCCTGCCCCTGGCCCAGGGCGTGAAGTTCGACGTCTAGCGCTCGACCGTCGTGCGCTGCATCGGGGCCAGCTTGGCGAGGAAGCGGTTCTGGTCGCGGAAGCCGATCTTCTCGTGGTCCATGGCCACCTGCAGGTGCTCGACCAGCGCGTTGAAGTCGGTGTTCTGCAGGCCCATGTCCTTGTGCACGGCCTTCATGTCGCGGCCCGAGTAGTCGCAGCCGCCGCCCAGCAGGTAGCAGAACTGCTCCTTCAGCGTACGGCGCAGGCGCACCATGTCGTGGCTCTTGAAGATGTCGGAGATGCGCGGGTCGGCGAGGCTGCGGTCGACGGTCTCGTCCACCACCCGGTCGACGCCGGCCTGTTCGTGGAACGCCTTCCACATGACGCCGTCCGCGAAGGGCTGAGCGCCGGCATTGGCGGCGGCATGCGCATAGTCCGCCACCTCCTCCTCGCCCGGATGGGACGTGGACGGATGTTCGATGTGGAACGCCGGGGCGCCGGCCAGGGCGGCGGCAAAGATCAGGGCCTGGATCATCCTAGAATCCCGCTTGCAGCGACAGGTAGAGCCCGCGCTGGTTCTTGAAGGTGGCGATCTCGCCGAGGTCCACGTAGGCCGCGGTGATCGAGAGGTTCTTGTTGATGGCGTAGGCGGCGAACAGGTCGGCCCAGTCATCTTCCTTGAGGCCGAGGTTGTCCGGCTTGGTGCGGTATTCCGCCCCCACGGCGAACCGCTTGGAGAGCAGCAGCGCCGCGGAGCCTTCGAACTCGGCCTGATAGCCGTCGTTCTTCGGACCGCCGAAGCCCAGCAGGCCGGTCTGGTTGGCCTTGGTGGCGCGCACCGTGCCGTTCAGCACCAGGCTCTCGTTGAGGAACAGCTTGGTGGCCGCGGCGTACCAGTCGACGCCTGAGTCATCCTTACCGCCCAGCAGGCCGATCACGGCGCCGCGGTCAGCCTTCTTGTACTGCGCGCCCAGCGAGATCTGCGGGACCCAGCTGTCCTGGTTGTAAATGGCGTCGCCCAGCACGCGGACCTTCGCGCCCACCACGTCCTGGTGGAAGGTGAAGCCGGAGCCGAGACCGAGCTTGGCTCCCGTGCCCTGGGTGTCGAACGCCTGGCGCGTGTAGCTCAGCTCGAAGCGATCATAGAACCCCACCGCAGCCCCATAGGCCGTGAACTGATAGTCGGGAAGGTTGATGTAGGTGGCGTGCGCGTTGGCGCCGATCCCGTCGCGGGTCTCGTAGCCGGTGATGGTGGCCCAGGACGCGATGCCGCCGCCGCCCGCACCCTCGACGTTGCTGACGCCGCCGGTCAGCAGAAGTTTGCCACTGGGACGAAGTTCATCGGCATGGACGGAACTGGCCGCGATCAGAAATGCAACCGCGCCGCACAGTGAAACGAATACTCTCATGGGTATAGCTTCTCCACCCCACGCCACGTGAGCAGGAGACTTGCCAATCAACCCGTTTACATCTCGTTCAAGCGAACGATCTACTTGAGAGCCATGCGTAATTCTCTTCTCGCCCTGGCGGTTCTAGCCATCTCCGCCACTCGAGCGACGGCCGCGGATCTCACGGTCACCGTGCGCGGCGACGACGGCGCGCCCCTGCCGGACGCCGTGGTGGTGGTGCATCCCGCCGGCGGAACAGCCGGCCAGCCCATGCGCTTCAGCTGGCCCATCGTGATGACCCAGCAGAATATCGCCTTCAATCCCTACGTGCTGATCGTGCCGGTGGGATCGACCGTGGCCTTCCCCAACAAGGACAAGGTGCGCCACCACGTCTATTCGTTTTCGCCGACCAAGAAGTTCGAGCTGAAGCTCTACGGCCAGCAGGAAGAGCGCACGGTCACCTTCGAAAAAGCCGGCGTCGTGCCGCTGGGCTGCAACATCCACGACAGCATGATCGGCTTCATCTACGTCACCGACAGCCCCTATTCCGCCAAGACCAACGCGGCCGGCGAGGCGGTGATCCGCGGCGTGCCGGCGGGCTCAGGCCAGGTCTCGCTGTGGCACCCGGACATGAAGGCCCGCGCGCCGGTCGAGCGCGCGCTCAACGTCTCGGGCAACCTCGACCTGCCGCTGACGCTCGAGCTGCGCCCGCCGGCCACCCGCCACAAGCACCCCGCCTAGAAAGAGAGCCGCAGCGCGCTCTGCAGGACGCTCTGGTCCTGACGGGCGTCCTCGCCCACGAGCCGCCGCGACGCCCGCTTGCTGTCGACGTGCTGCGCCTCGAAGAGGAGGTCGATGTGCGGCGCCACGCGATGACGCCATGAGGCGGTCGCGGCCCAGCCGTTCTCCTGATTGTCGTCGATCCTGCGGAAGGTGCGGTCGCGCGTGCGGAAGGCGTCGATCCGTCCGCTGAGCGCATCCTCGCCCAGCCGCCGCGAGGCCAGCAGATAGGCCGCGTCATAGTCCACGTCGAACCATATGCCGCCGGGGATCACATAGCCCTCCTTGGTCTCCCCGGTCATGGCCTGGGCGAGCACCTTGACGTCAGCGGTGGGCTCCCAGCGAACGCCGAGGTTCAGGAACCGCGTCTCCCAAGCCCATTGGCCGTCGGAGTCCACGGCGGTGCGGCTGCCGGCGTTGTCGTAGTAGAGGGCGTTGAAGGCGACCGGCGCGGGCGGGCGCCATTCGATCCGGCCGTAGTAGCCCGCGCGGCGATCGAGCTCACGGAACGGATAGGTCTCCTCGACCTGGAACCGCTTGGCGAACGTCGACAGCGCCGGCAGTTCGTAGGAGGTCCGCACCCCGGCGCGGGTCTCGTCCAGCGTCCAGCCGCGGAAGGTCAGGAGCGTGCCGGCCGTATCGTTCCAGCCGAAGACGGCCCCGGTCGCCTCCAGCTCATGGCCGGCCAGGGTCTGGCGCCAGTTCACCTCGACGCCGCCGACCTTCACCTCCTCGCCGATCCAGCTGTTCAGCGCCGACGCGCTCAGCATGTCCGGCGTGGTCCAGCCGACGCCGTCATGCTCCATCGACACCGGCGGATAGAAGACCCCGACCCGCGCCGACAGCCGGCCGAGCTCGCTGGGCGGGGCGCGCAGCTGCAGATAGGCCTCGTTGAGATCGACGCCGGGATCGACGCCGGCCTGCGACTGGATGCTAACCACGCCGGAGACCGCGAAGCTGAACTTCGGCTTCCACTCCAGCACCGCCTGGCTGAGATCGGCCGAGCCGCCACCCGAGACCGAGGTCTTTCCGAAACCGCCGTCCAGCCACGAGCGTTCGCCGCCCGCGGCGCCGGCGCGCACCTCGACCAGGCCGTGGAAGGTGTCAGGGGAGACGATGTCGACTTGCGCATGCGCCGCCCCGGCCACGGCGCAGGCCGTGGCGAAGGCCGCCGCGAAGATGGAACAGGCCCGGTGAATGTCGGCCTCCCGACTCAGCCGTAACTGCGTTCTTTCACCTGATCGTCGTCGATAAAGGTCAAAAGTTCCTTTAGCGGCAAAGGCTTGGCGATCAGGTAGCCCTGCGCCTGGTCGCAGCCCATGGCCCCCAGCAACGCATAACAATCGTTGGTCTCGACACCCTCGGCGGTGACCTTCAGGCCCAGGCTGTGCGCCAGGTCGATGGTCGAGCGCACGATCAGGGCGTCGCGCTGGCTCTCGGTGACGCCCTGGACGATCGACTTGTCGATCTTCAGTTCCTGGCCGCGGATCCGTTTCAGGTAGGCGAGCGACGACAGCCCGGTGCCGAAGTCGTCGATGGAGATGGCGATGCCGGCCTCGGCGAACTTGTCGAGCATGGCCAGCGCGGCGTCCGGGTTCTCGATGACCGCCGTCTCGGTGATTTCGAACATCAGCTTGCCGGCGGCCAGCGCGGCCTCGCCCAGGGCGAAGTCGGCGAAGTCGGGCTCGCCCAGAGTGCGGCCGGAGATGTTGATCGACATGTCCAGGTCGTGGCCGGCCTCGGCCATGATCCGCTGGTCCGCGATGGCGCGCTTCAGCACCCATTCGGTGAGCGTGCGGATGTGGCCGGTTTCCTCGGCCATGGGAATGAACAGGTCCGGCGGCAGCATGCCCCGATGCGGGTGGCGCCAGCGCGACAGCGCCTCGACGCCGGTGACCTTGCGCTGCCGCATGTCGAATTTCGGCTGGTAGAACAGCTCCAGCGCGCCGTCCTCCAGCGCGCCCAGCATCCCGCTCATCAGCGAGAGATTGGACGCCGGGTCGCCATAGGCGGCGGCGTCGAAGAAGGCGACCTTGCGCTTGGCCGCGCGCGCCTGGTCCAGCGCGATATTGGCCTGTTCGATCGCCGCGCCCGAGCCCTCGCCGCGCACGATCGGCGCCAGGCCCAGGTTGAGCGTCACGTCGATGGCGTCGCCGCCCACGTGCAGCGGGTGCTCGAGCTCGAGCATCAGGCGCGCCGCATCGTCAGCCGCCGCTTCGGGGCCCGTGGCGATCAGGGCGAAGCCCAGCACGTCGGAGGCGATCCGCGCGACGCCGGAGGCGGGCGTCAGGCCCCCCAGGCGATTGCCGATCATGCGGACGACCTGGGCGGCCAGGGCATAGCCGATGGCGCCGCGCAGGTGGTCGAAACGGTGGATGCCAAGGGCGGCCACATAGACCTGCCCGGGCGGCAGGTCGGACAGCGCCTCGACGACGCGCTCCAGCGCCAGGCGGTTGGGCAGACCGGTCTCGCCGTCGTGCAGGGCCAGGTGGGTGATCCGGCGCTCGCGGTCGCGGATCTCGGTGGCCATGGTGTTGAAGCTGCCGGCCAGGCGACCGATCTCGTCGCCGGTCTCGATCTCCACCTGGGCGTCCTCGCCGCGCTGCAGGCGGTGGGCGGCCTCGTCGAGGGCGGAGATCGGCCGGGTGATACCGAGCGCCAGCGCCCAGGAGCCCCAGCCGACAATCACCAAGCCGACGATACCGGCCAGGGCCACGATGATCAGCATCGAACGATAGGGCGCGAGCGCCAGCGACAGCGGATAGCGCAGCACCAGCACCGCCGGCGCGTCGCGGGTGAGCGCCGGCAAGGGCTTGACCAGGGCGAGCGCCGCGCCGTCGCGCTGCTGCAGCGCCTGGGCCGTCGTCATGTGCTTCTTCAGCTCGGCGTCGATGAACCGGCTGAGCGTGTCCTGATCGTTGGCCTGCGGCTGGTCGGTGAGCCGCCAGCCCTTGGCCTCGCGGCTGAGCACCGTGGCGCTGAGCGGAATGGCCGAGAGCTTCTCCAGCGCGGTCATCTCGTTGCGGTCGAGGCGCACGGCGAACACCAGCCAGCCGATCTGGTCGGGCGACAGCACCGGGGCGGCGATCACCTGGTAGGGCTGGCCGCCCAGCATCACCACGCCGGAGGGATCCTCGGCGGCGTCGAAGGCGGCAGTCAGCCGCGGCGCGTCCTCGGCCAGGGCCTGCGTGTCCTCGCCGATCATCCGCCCGTCGTTGGTGACGATGAACGCGCGGTCGATGGAGAAGCGCTGCTTCAGGTTCTCCATCGCCGAGACGATCGTGGCGGAGTCTCCAGTGGCCACGGCCTCGCGGAACCCGAAGTCGCGCGACAACAGCGAGGAGCCCTCGCGCAGGCGATCGGAGCGCAGCGACCAGACCCGGTCGAACACCGTGCCGGCGGCGGTCAGTTCGGCGCGCACCTGATGCTGGGCCGCGCCGTTGATGGCGGTGAAGACGGCGGTGGAGACCAGCAGCAGGGTCATGCCGAACAGCGCCACATAGAGCACCGTCAGGCGCGTGCGCAGCCGGCTGAAGATCTGCAGATTGTCGAGCGTGGCGCGCATCAGTAGCTGCCCCGCTGCAGGGGCGGCGCGCGAAGCTCGGCGGGCATGGCGAGCGCCAGGACGCCGACCCCCGGCAAGGCGACTTCGCGGGTCTCCTCGTTGCCCTTCACCCGCAGATAGGGGTGCCAGACGGTCACGGTGGCGCCACCGGCAGGCAGGTCGCGGATCGTCGCCTGGCCGGCCGCATTGGTCTTGGCCGCGAAGGGCGTGTCCACCACCCGAATAAAGGCGCTCATGCTGTCGTGGATGTTGCAGCCCAGGCTGACCACGCCGGCCTTGGGAAAGCTCACCACCCGGGTCTCGTCGGCGCTGTACAGCTTCAGCTCGAAGGTCTTGGCCGGCGAGAACGAGAAGACGTGATGGCGGATCGGGTCGCGATTGGGGAACGAGACCTCCGCGCCCACCGGCACGATCAGCACGAACGGGTCGAACTGAATGTTCTGCTGGGCCATCACATAGGCCCACGGAAAGCGGATCGGCCCGCGCGGGATCCCGGCCTGCGGATGCACCATAACCACCGCATTCGGCACGGGTTTTCCCGCCGGCGTGGTCAGGGTAAGCGCCAGCTCGCCCGCCCAGGCGGGCGCGGCGAGGCAGAGCAAGGCCACGGTCAGGGCAAGCACACGCATCGTGCGAACCCTACCCGCGCGCGGGTGAAGGTCGCGTAAACACTTGGAAAGTCCGGATTTCCTGCCGTCGCGGGGTTCCCGTTTGCCCTGGCCCCGGCCACTTGGCACAATCGGCCCATTGCCGACCGACTGTGCGGGTTACCGCGCGCCCATTTTGAAAGCTTGAGACTTTGACGATTTCCAAGACGGCCCCGACCAGCGCGGGCGCCGACCCCTTCGCCTCCGTGGACGCCCTGATCGAGGGCCTGGGCAGCGTCGGCTACATCGCCTCGCGGCGCATCGCGACGGCCCTCTACATGGCCGTGAACCTGCAAAAGCCGATCCTGGTGGAAGGCTCCGCCGGCGTCGGCAAGACGGAGCTGGCGCTGTCGACCGCCCGGCTGATGGCCAAGCCTTTGATTCGGATGCAGTGCTACGAAGGCCTGGACGAGTCCAAGGCGCTCTACGAGTGGAAGTACGGCAAGCAGCTGCTCTACACCCAGATCCTCAAGGACCGGATGGGCGCGGCGCTGGCCGACGCACCCGACATGGACGCCGCCATGGACCGCCTGCACGGCATGGGCGACCTGTTCTTCTCCGAGCCGTTCCTGGAGCCGCGCCCGCTGATGCAGGCGCTGAAGCAGGATGACGGCTGCGTCCTGCTGATCGACGAGATCGACAAGTCGGACGAGGCCTTCGAGGCCTTCCTGCTGGAGGTACTGTCGGCCTACCAGGTCTCGGTGCCGGAGCTGGGCGTGGTGGTCGCCAAGACGCCGCCGCTGGTGTTCCTGACCTCCAACAATGTCCGCGACCTGGGCGACGCGCTGAAGCGGCGCTGCCTGCACCTGCACATCCCGCTGCCGGAGCCGGCGCTGGAGGAGCGGATCGTCGCCACGCGCGTGCCCGGCATCGAAGCCGCGCTCACCAACCGGCTGGTGGCCTTCGTCCAGTCGCTGCGCACGCTGGACCTGCGCAAGCCGCCGTCGATCTCCGAGACCGTGGACTGGGCCCGTGCGCTGATCCTGCTGCACGCCAAGGACCTCGACCCGGCCATGGTGCGCGACACGCTCAACGTCATCCTGAAGTTCGAGCAGGACGTCACCGCCGTCGAGCCGCAGATCGTCGAGTTGCTCGCGCGGCGCTGACGTGGCCATGCAGCACACCCTCGAAGAGTTCCTGAGAGCGCTGCGCGCCGCCGACGTGCGGGTCTCGCCGGCCGAGGCGATCGACGCGGCGCGCGCGGTGGAGGCCGTCGGCTACGCCGACCGCGAACTGTTCAAGGACGCGCTCTGCGCCGTGCTGGCCAAGAGCCGCGACGAGGTGGGCCGCTTCGACACCACCTTCGAGACCTTCTTCAACCGCCAGGCCTTCGAGCTCGAGCAGCCGCCGCACGACGCTGACCACGAGCAGAGCCCCGGCGAGGCGGCCGGCGTCGCGGACTCGCCGCTCGCTCAGATGCTGTTGCGCGGGGACGCGGCCGCCGTCGCCCAGGCCATGGAGGCCGCCGCCGAACGCGCCGGCGTCGCCGAGATCCGGCTCTCCACCCAGCGCAGCCGCATGACGCGCCGCCTGCTCGACGAGATGGGCCTGGCCGAGATCGAGCGGATCATCGCCAATGCCCGCAAGATGCCCGAAGGCGAGGGCCTGGCCGACCGCCTCGACCGCGGCCGCCGCGCCCTGCAGGCCCAGGCCCAGGTCTATGTAGAACGCCAGCACGAGCTCTACGCGGCCGGCTCCGGCAAGGCGCTGCGCGAGGAGATGCTGGCCAAGAAGGCGCTGAACGCCGACGGCGGCATCGACCCCGTCGACCTCGTCATGATGCAGGCGCTGGTCAAGCGGATGGCCAAGCGTCTCGCCGACCGCTACTCGCGCCGGCGCCACACCGCCAACCGCGGCCACCTGGACGTGCGCAAGACGCTGCGCAAATCCATGGCCCACGGCGGCGTGCCCTTCGAGATCGAGTGGAAGATCAAGAAGGTCGACAAGCCGTCGATCGTGGCGATCTGCGACGTCTCCAAGTCGGTGGCCGCGGCCGCCCAGTTCCTGCTGACCTTCCTCTATTCGCTGAACGAGGTGGTCGACCGGCTGGACGCCTTCGCCTTTTCCGGCCGGCTGATCCCGGTCAACGCCATCCTCGACGACAACGGCGTCGAGGGCGCGATCCTGAAGGTGCTGCAGACCATCGGCTTCCAGCAGACCGACTACGGCCGCGCCCTGCAGGACTTCGCCGAGAACCACCTGGACCGCGTCGACCGCCACACCACGGTGATCTTCCTGGGCGACGGGCGGTCCAACTTCGCCGATCCACGGCTGGACCTGATGCACCTGATCCAGCAGCGGGCGCGCGCGGTGATCTGGCTGAACCCGGAGCCCGAGAGCTACTGGGGCCAGGGCGACAGCGTCATGCACCGCTACGAGCGGTTCACCCACGTGGCCAAGAGCTGCAACACGCTGGGGCAGCTGGAGCGGATCATCGAGGACGTACTGCGGACCTACGTCCCGCACTAGTCCTCGAAGTCCTGGTAGCGGTCGCCGACCAGGAAGCGGGGTCCGGGCCCGGCGCGGGCCGCGCGGTCGCCGGGGTTGTAGAGCGCGCATTTGTCCAGCGACAGGCAGCCGCAGCCGATGCAGCCGTCGAGCTTGTCGCGGGTCTGCTCCAGCATGGCGATCTTGGCCTCCAGCACGCCGCGCAGGCGCAGGCTGATGGCGTGCCAATCCTCGCGGCTCGGCGGGCGGCCCTGCGGCAGGCTGGCGAGTTCGGCCTCGATCTCGCCCAGCGTCAGGCCCAGGCGCTGGGCGATCAGGGCGAAGGACAGGCGGCGAATATCGGCGCGCAGGAAGCGGCGCTGGTTGCCACCGGTGCGGATCGCGGTGACCAGGCCGCGGGCCTCGTAGAACCGGATCGCCGAGACGGTGAGGCCGGTGCGCCGGGCCAGGTCGCCGATCGTGAGCAGGGATGCGGGCGTCACGACGCCTCCAATCAGAGCTTGACCTCAAGTTAGCTTGAGGTTGTACGCCGGGCAATGGGCGCGCTTTCGACGCCCGTCAGCGAGGGCTGCAAGCCGATGTCCGTCGGGCGAATTGAGCACGTCAATGTCACCGTCACCGATCCGGAGCGCGCCGCGCGGCTGATGGAGGCGCTGTTCGGCTGGAAGGTCCGCTGGCAGGGTCCGGCGCTGAACGGCGGGCGCACGATCCACGTGGGCTCCGAGGACCACTACATCGCGCTCTACACCACGCGCGGTGCGGGCCCGACGGCCGATGACTTCGTCAAGGGCCGGCCGCTCAACCACATCGGCGTCGAGGTCGACGATCTGGAGGCCGTCGAGGCCGGCGTGCGCGCCCAGGGGCTCAAGCCGTTCAACCACGCCGACTACGAGCCCGGCCGCCGCTTCTACTTCTTCGACCCCGACGGGATCGAGTACGAGGTGGTCAGCTACCGGGCGACGGCGGCCTGAGCGTCAGGCCAGGAACCGGCGCAGCGAGGCGACGTACTTCGCCGGCTGTTCGCACATGGTCATGTGGCTGCAGTCCTTGAAGATCTCCAGGGTCGAGCCCTTGATGCCGGCGTGGATCGTCTGGTGGCAATCGAGCGTCACCTCGTCGTGCTCGCCCGTGGTGATCAGGGTCGGCAGCTTGATCTTGCCGAGGTCCTTGCGCCGGTCCCAGTCCTTGATCACGCCGACGATGGTGAACTCGTTGGGCCCGTTCATGACGCGGTAGGCGATCGACTTGCTTACGATGTCGATGGACTGCAGGAACTCCGGCGGCGGCGGATCGGCGCGGCAGACGTAGAGCTTGTAGAACAGCTCTGTCAGCTTCTCGTATTCGGGGGTGTTCTCCTTGTGCGCCGCCTCCAGCGCATGCAGCCGCTTGCCCGCGCCACTGGGCATCTCGTCGATCAGCCGCATCTGGCCGGCGTTGGCCTGGGGCACGCTGGCGAGCGCGCCGCCCAGGATCAGCTTCTGCACGCCGACGCCGCGGCCCTGGCAGAGGTATTCGATGGCCAGCATCGAGCCCCAGGAGTGGCCGAACAGCACGATCTCCTTCAGGCCGAGCGCCTGGCGCACCGCGTCGACCTCATCGACCGAGCGCTGGATCGTGTAGATCTTCTCGTCGGGCGGGCTGTCGGCCTGGCCGCAGCCGAGCTGATCGTAGAAGATCACCGGCCGGTCGTCGGCCAGCGCCGCCAGCGACAGCAGGTAGTTGTGCCCCGCGCCCGGCCCGCCGTGCAGGGTGAGCAGCGGCGGCTTCGACCCCGCGCCCACCTTCTTCCACCAGATGGTCCCGCCCGGAACCTTGGCGCGCCCCTCGCTGACCGGCGGCGCGGCGAAGGCCGGCGCGGCGATGGCGGCGGCCCCGAAGCTGAGCGCGGTGCGGCGTGTGAACTGGCTCATCCCTGCCCTCCCGATCGTCATGTCCCCTCACCAGTACGGCCCAGGGCGCAACCTGGATCAAGGTCCGCTATGCTGATCGCCACAACACGCCGCCGCAGCGCGATCCGGAGAAGGACCCCGTCATGAGCCAGACCATCTTCATCACCGGCGCCTCCACCGGCCTCGGCCGCGCCGCGGCCGAACTGTTCGCCGGCAAGGGCTGGCAGGTCTTCGCCACCATGCGCAATCCGGACTCCGCCGCCGACCTCGGCAAGGTCGCCGGCGTCACCCTTCTGAAGCTCGACGTCACCAAGCCCGATCAGATCGCCGCGGCCGCCAAGACCGCGCTCGCCGCGGGCCCGGTCGACGTGCTGTTCAACAACGCGGGCTATGGCCTCGCCGGCCCGTTCGAAGGCGCCAGCGACGCCCAGCTCACCGACGAGCTCGACACCAACCTGCTAGGCGTCATGCGCGTCACCCAGGCCTTCCTGCCGGCGATGCGCGATCGCGGTTCGGGCCAGATCCTCACCACCACCTCGATCGGCGGCCTGGTCACCTTCCCGTTCAACTCAGTCTATCACGCCACCAAGTGGGGCCTGGAGGGCTGGAGCGAGAGCCTGGCCTATGAGCTGGCGCCGTTCGGCATCCAGGTGAAGACCATCGCGCCCGGCGGCATCTCCACCGACTTCGCCGGCCGGTCGCTGGTGCTGACCCAGCACGCCGCCTACGCCGAGCCCATGGGCAAGGTGTTCGCCGCCTTCTCGAACCCCGAGCGCCGCGCGAACGGCTCCACGGCCGAGCAGATCGCGCAAGAAGTTTGGGACGCCGTGCAGGACACCTCGGGCCAGGTCAGCCACGTCGCCGGCGCCGACGCCAAGGCCACCTACGCCCAGCGCCTGGCGGTGGGCGTCGAGGCCTTCCGCGCCGGCATCCGCCAGATGTTCCTGGGCGGCTAGGCGCCGCTCACCAGCTATCCACCCACCGCAGCTTCTTTTCCGTCCGGGGCGGGATGGGCGGCAGGGCCTTCAGGCCGCCGACGATCCAGCGCCGGGTGTCGGCCGGGTCGATGACGTCGTCCAGCGCCGGATAGGAGCCGCGCGCCATGGCCTTGCCGGCCGAGTAGGCGTTGGCGACCATCTCGTCGAACTTGGCCTTGCGCGCCACCGGGTCCTCGATGGCGGCTAGCTCGTTGCGGTAGCCGAGCTTCACCGAGCCCTCCAGGCCCATGCCGCCGAACTCGCCGGTGGGCCAGGAGACGCAGAACATCGCCGCCTGATAGCTGCCGCCGGTCATGGCGATGGCGCCCAGGCCGTAGGACTTGCGCACGATCACCGAGAAGATCGGCACGGTGAGGTTCGCGCCGATCACGAACAGCCGCGAGCAGTGGCGGATCAGGCCGGTCTTTTCCGCCTCCGGTCCGACCATGTTGCCGGGCGTGTCGGAGAGCGAGAGCACCGGGATGTCGAAGGCCTCGCAAAGCTGCAGGAACCGCGCGGCCTTGTCCGACGCGTCCGAGTCGATGGCGCCGCCGATGTGCATCGGGTTGTTGGCGAACACGCCCATGGGGCGGCCCTCAACGCGGATGAAGGCGGTGACCATGGCCAGCCCGAACTTCGGCCGCAGTTCCAGCACCGAGCCCTCGTCGGCGATCAGCTCGATCACCTTGCGGATGTCGTAGACGCGCAGACGGTTCTCCGGCACCGCGCGGCGCAGCAGCCGCTGGTCGGCGCAGGTCCACTCGGCCACGGGTCCCTGGAAGTAGGAGAGGTATTTCTTCGCCGCGACCACCGCCTCGGCCTCGTCCTCGACCAGCACATCGATGGTGCCGTTGGCCTGCATCACCTTGACCGGGCCGATCTCCTCGGGCCGGAAGACGCCCAGGCCGCCGCCTTCCACCATGGCCGGGCCGCCCATGCCGAGCGCCGAGTTCTTGGTGGCGATGATCACGTCGCAGCAGCCGAGGATCGCGGCGTTGCCGGCGAAGCAGCGGCCGGAATTGACGCCCACCAGCGGCACGGTCCCCGACAGCTTGCCCCAGAACTCGAAGCCGCGGGTGAAGCCGCCGCCCTCGGTGTCGCCGGGCCGCCCGCCGCCACCCTCGGTGAAGAACACGGTGGGCAGCTTCCAGCGGTGGATCAGCTCGCTCATCCGGTCGAGCTTCCAGTGGTTGTTGCCGCCCTGGGTGCCGGCCAGCACGGTGTAGTCGTAGGAGAGCACCGCGCAGCGCGCGCGGTCCTCGGCGAAGCGGTCGCCGTTGACGCTGCCCAGGCCCATGATCATGCCGTCGGCCGGCGTGGTGTCGATCAGCTCCTGCAGGGTGTTGCGCCGCCGCCGCGCCGCCACCACCAGCGGCCCGTACTCCACGAAGCTGCCCGGATCGAGCAGGTCGTCGACGTTCTCCCGCGCGGTGCGCTGGCCGGTCTTGCGCCGTCGCGCCACCGCGTCGGGCCGCGCCGCATCGAAGGTCTTGGCGTGGCGATCCAGCACCTCGGCCAGGTCCGGGCGGATGAAGTCGAGATCGACCACCTCTTCCGCGGCCCCGCCACCGCCAGCGATCTCGGCCTCCTCCAGGAAGGCCAGCGGGTGGTCTTCGAACACCGTGTCGCCGACCTCGACGGTCACCTGGCGCACGATCCCCGACACCTCTGAGGCGATCACGTGCTCCATCTTCATGGCTTCCATGATCATCAGCGCCTGGCCGGCGCGGACCTCATCGCCTGCCGCCACGGAGATGTTGATCACCGTGCCCTGCAGCGGCGCGCGCAGGGGCTCGGTCCCTTCAGGGCCCTCCGGCTCGTCTTCCTCCGTGGGCTGATCGATTTCCTGCTTGCCGAGCGCCAGGATCGCCAGGGGATCGGCGGCGTCGACCTGATAGCCCACGCGCTGGGTCGCGGCGGGGCCGGCGCTGCCCCGCGCGGCGGCGTCGAAATAGAGCTTCGGATGGGCCTCCGGCGCGCCGGCCAGCTCGCCCATATGCTCTTCGATGAAGCGGGTGTGAACCTCGCCTGCCGCCACGACCGGCAGGGCCAGCAGGTTCTGCAGGAAGGCGATGTTGTTGGCCGAGCCTTCGATGCGGAATTCGCTGAGCGCGCGGTAGGCCTTGGCGACCGCACGGCTGAGGCCGCCGGCGCCCGCATGGACGATCAGCTTGGCGAGCAGGCTGTCGAAGCGCGCGCTGGTCCGGTAGCCGGCATAGCCGAAGCCGTCGACTCGCACGCCCGGTCCCGACGGCGGCTCAAACGCCGACAGCACGCCGCCCGCCGGCTTGGCCGAGCCGTCGGCCGCCATGGTCTCCAGATTGACGCGGGCCTGCACCGCGTGGCCGCGCGGCGCCGGCACGTCGCCCTGCGTCAGGCGCAGGTCGGCCAGCGAGCGGCCGGCGGCGATCTGCAACTGCAGCCGCACGAGATCGAGGCCGGTGACCTCCTCGGTGACGGTGTGCTCCACCTGCAGCCGCGCATTCCCCTCGATGAAGACGAAGGTCTCGCCATCCACCAGGAATTCCATGGTGCCGAGACTGCGGTAGCCGGCCGCCTCGCCGAGCGCCACGCCGGCCGCGAACAACCGCTCACGCAGCGCAGTGGGCAGCATGTCGGCGGGCGCGATCTCGACCACCTTCTGGCGCTGACGCTGCAGGCTGCATTCGCGGTCCCACAGGTGGCTGACCGACGCGCCGTCGCCGACGATCTGCACCTCGATGTGCCGCGCCCGGGTGAGGAACTGTTCGACGTAGAGGTCGCCGTTGCCGAAGGCGGCCTTGGCTTCCGAAGCGCAGCGTTCGTAGGCCGCCTCCAGGTCCGCGGCGTCAGTCACCGGGCGCATGCCCCGCCCGCCGCCGCCGCCGATGGCTTTGACCATCACCGCGCCGTCTTTGCCGAGCGAGGCCATGAACGCCTTCGCCTGCTTCAAGGTCGTCGGGCCATCGGTTCCGGCGAGTACGGGCACGCCGCACTGCTGCGCCAGGGCCCGCGCGCGACCCTTGTCGCCGAACAGTTCCAGCGTCTCCGGCGTCGGCCCGACGAAGCTGATCCCCGCCTCGGCGCAGGCCCGGGCGAAGGCGGCGTTCTCGGAGAGGAAGCCATAGCCCGGGTGCACGGCGTCGCAGCCGGCCGCCTGGGCCGCGGCGACCACCTGGGCGATGTCGAGGTAGGCCGCCGGGCCGGAGCCCTTCAGGCCCACTGCCTCATCGGCCTTGCGGGTGTGCAGCGAGGCCGCGTCGTCCTCGGAGAAGACCGCCACCGTCGGCACGCCCATCTCGGCGGCCGTGCGCGCGATCCGCACGGCGATCTCGCCGCGGTTTGCGATCAGAAGCTTGTTCACCAACTCGACCATCCCTCAGCCGGGCGGTCTTGTCGCCGCCTCAGCCGCTATCAAGCCCAGGCGCGCGCCCGCGCCAAGCGTTTTTGAGCGTCCGGTACGTCGAGACTCAGGTCTTGAGCTGGCTCGTATCGATCGGCAGCGTGCGGATGCGCTTTCCCGTGGCGGCGAAGATCGCGTTGGTGAGCGCCGGGATCACCGGCGGCAGGGCCGGTTCGCCCAGCCCTGTCGGCGGATAGTCGGTGATCACGAACTTCACCTCCACCGGCGGCGCCATGGCCATCCTCAACAGCGGATAGGTGTTGAAGTTGGATTCCTTGGCGGCGCCGTCGACGATGGTGACCTTCTGATAGAGGGCGTGGCTGATGCCCTCCAGCGCCGCGCCCTGCACCTGGTTGAGCGCACCGGACGGGTTGACGATCTGCCGGCCCACATCGGCCGCCACCCAGACCTTGTGGATCTTGAGCTTGCCGTCGGCGGCCACCGAGGCCTTCACCACTTCGGCGAAGTAGCCGGCGTGGCTGTAGTGGAAGGCGACGCCCATGCCCGTGCCCTTGGGCAGCTTGCCGCGATCCTTCCAGCCGCTCATCTTCTCGACGGCGGCCAGAACGCCCTTCATGCGCCCGGCGTTGTAGGCGCTGGGGCCAGTCCCCACCATCGGCGCATCGCCCAGCAGCTTCATGCGGAAGGCCAGCGGGTCGGCGCCCGCCGCCACCGCCAGTTCGTCGATGAAGCTCTGGTTCACGAAGGCCAGCGCGTTCGAGCCCGGCGCCCGCATCGGGCCCGTGGGCACGCCCAGCGAGATGGTCGACTGGTCGATCTTGCAATTGCCCACGAAGCGGCTGGGGAACTCGTTGGCGCCCATGCCGGCGCTGGAGGCCAGGGCCGCCCCCTCGCCGAAGGTCACGAAGTGGTCCTGCCAGGCGACGACCTTGCCGTCCTTGTCCACGCCGCCCTTGAAGTAGTGATAGCCGGCGGGGCGGTAGAAGTCGTGGTGCATGTCGTCTTCGCGGGTCCACAGCAGCTTGACCGGGGCCCCGGTCTCGCGCGCGATCCAGGCGGCCTCCACCATGTAGTCGTTGGAGAGCCGGCGGCCGAAACCACCGCCGCAGCGGGTCATGTGGACGGTGATGTTGTCGGCGCTGATGCCCAGCGTCTTGGCCACCAGGGCGCGGCCGGGCTGCGGGTTCTGGCTGGGCGCCCAGATCTCCAGCTTGCCGTCCTTGAAGACCGCGGTGGTGTTCTGCGGCTCCAGCGGGGCGTGGCTGAGGAAGGGGTAGGCGTAGGCGGCTTCGACCTTGTGGGCGGCGCCGGCCAGGGCGGCGTCGACGTCGCCGTCCTTGCGTAGGTTCATCTGCGGCGCGCCGGCCGCGAAGGCGGCGGCCTGCTTGTCGAAGCTGGCCGTGGACTGCTTGGCGGTCGGATGGTCCGCCCACTGGGTCTTGAGCTGGTTGCGGCCCTTGCGCGCCGCCCACCAGGTGTCGCCGACCACGGCCACGCCCGGCAGCAGGCCGGAGAGGTCGGTCCCGCCCTCGACCACGAACACCTTGCGCACGCCCTTCACGGCGCGGGCCGCGTCGAGATCGGCGGAGGCCACCTTGGCGCCGAACACGGGAGCCTTCTCGAAGGTCGCGTAGAGCATGCCCGGCAGACGCACATCGATGCCGAACAGCGGCTGGCCGGTGACGATCTTCTGGGTGTCGTACTGCGGCGTCGACTTGCCGATGATCTTGTAGGCCTTGGGATCCTTCAGCACGACCGTCTTCGGGTCGGGCATGGCGACGCCCGCGCACTGGCCGGCCAGCGAGCCGTAGCTCGCCTTGCGCCCGGTCGAGACGTGGATCACGTGGCCTTCGGAGGTCTTGCACTCGCCCGACGGGCAGTTCCAGGCGGTGGCCGCGGCGTTGACCAGCATGGCGCGCGCGACAGCGCCCACCTTGCGCAGGTCGTCGTAGTTCATCGGCGTCGCCAGGCTGCCGCCGGCGAACTGGCTGCCATAGAGCTTGGGATCGCAGTCGGCCTGTTCGATGCGGACGTTTTCCCAGGCGACGTCCAGTTCCTCGGCGATGATCATCGGCAGCGAGGTCTTGATGCCCTGACCGATCTCCGGGTTCTTGCCCATGATGGTGACGATGCCGTTGGGCGCCACGCGCACATAGGCGTTCAGCGCCTGGGCGCCGGCGCCCTCGGCGGCTTCAGCCTTGGCGGCGATGCTGAACGAGAGCACCAGGCCGCCGCCGATCACGGAGGCCTTCAGGAGGTCGCGCCGCGAGGCGCCGGTGAGTTCGACGGTCATGGCTCAGGCCTCCATCTTCTGGCCGGAGGCCTTCTTGATGGCCGCCCGGATGCGCGTGTAGGTCGCGCAGCGGCAGATGTTGGTCATCGCCGCGTCGATGTCGGCGTCGGTGGGCTTGGGCTTCTCCGCCAGGAGCGCCGTGGCCGCCATGATCTGGCCGGGCTGGCAATAGCCGCACTGGGCGACGTCGAGCTCGGCCCAGGCCGCCTGGAGCTTCTTGCCGATGGGATGCTCGTGCATGGACTCGATCGTGGAGATCTTGCCCTCGCCCACCGAGCTCGTCGGCCGCACGCAGCTGCGCACCGGCTTGCCGTCGATATGCACGGTGCAGGCGCCGCATTGGGCGACCCCGCAGCCGAACTTCGGCCCCAGGATTCCCAGGCTGTCGCGAAGCGTCCAGAGCAGAGGGGTGTCGGGATCGACGTCCGCCTCCATGACCTTGCCGTTGACGTTGAGCTTGAAGGCCATGTCGCCTCTCCCTGGAGAACGGGGGAATCTTAAGGCCGCAGGGGCCATCGCAGCAAGAAAAGAGCGTTATGTAGTTGATCTACCTAACGGTCGGAAATTCCACGCGGGCGTGGAAGCCCAGGGGATCGAAATCGAATTTCACCTCGCCGCCCTGCGGCCGCAGCACCTGGTTCAGCAGGCGCGTGCCAAAGCCCGTGGTCTCCGCCGGCCCCACCTGCGGCCCGCCCCACTCGCGCCAGCGGAACACCGCGCGGCCCTCGTCGGCCGGCTCCAGCGCGATGGTCACCCGCCCGCCGCTGTTGGACAGCGCGCCGTACTTCACCGCATTGGTGGCCATCTCGTGCAGCAGCAGGCCCATGCCCACCGCCATCTCGCCGCGGATGGTGAGCTGCTCCAGCGCGCCGTCCACATCGAAGCGCCCCTGGTCGAAGGGGGCGACGGCCTTGCCGATCACGTCGGCCAGGGCGACGGGGCCGCCGCCGGACGCCGTCACCAGATCCTGGGAATCGGCCATGGCGCGCAGGCGGGCCATCAGCAGGTCCTTGAAGACCCTGACGTCCTCCTGGCCGCGGCCGGTCTGCAGCACCATCGCCATCATCACCGCGATGCCGTTCTTGGCCCGGTGCGCCAGCTCGCCCATCACCAGGCTGCGGCGCTCCTCGGCGGCCTTGCGCTCGGTGATGTCCAGCGAGGTGCCGACCACCAGCCGCGCCTGGCCTTCGCCGTCGGTGGAGACCCGGCCGGTGGACTGGATCCAGACGACCTCGCCGTTCGGCCGCACCACCCGGTGTTCCAGCGAGTAGTCGCCGCCGTCCGGCTGGTCGCGCGCCGCCTGATAGGCCGCTGTGACCTTGGGCAGGTCCTCGGGGTGCACGAGGTCCATGTAGCGCTCGAGCGTCATCTCCGCGTCGGCGGGCAGGCCGAACAGCTGCTTGTTGCGGTCGGACCACGCCAGCGTCCCGGCCGCCACGTCCCACTCCCAGAAGCCCAGGCCGGTGGCGTCCACGGCCACCTCCAGGCGGCGGCGCTGCTCGCGCAGGACGTCGGCCATCTGGTGGCGATCGGTGACGTCGACCTGCAGGCCATCCCAGAACACCGCGCCGTCCGGCTGCGGCCGGGGCAGGGCGGCGAGGCGATGCCAGCGCACGGCGCCGTCGGCGCGGCGCATGGCCACCTCGATGTCGAACGGGTGCAGAGCCGCCTGGGCCTCGGCCTGGGTCTGCGCGAACGCCGCGCGGTGCTCGGGCAGGATCATCTCGAAGAAGACCTCGGCGTCGCGCATGACCGCCTCGGCCTCGACGCCGTTCACGCCCAGGCAGCGCGGGCCGGCGAAGATGAACCGGCGCGCGCCGTCCGGCGCGATGGCAAGGATAAAGGCCATGCCTAACGCGGTCGCGTCGGCGGCTGACCGCACGACGGGATCCTCAGCGCCGGTGATTTCGCCTGGAGCGACCACTGGTCTCTACGCGTTCCGCCACACCCAGCCCTAGTGTCTCGCGGCGGGGCGACGGCGGCAATATCAGAAGATGTATAGTTAAGCTGACCGGCTAACCGTGCGGCCGATCGCCTCAATGCCCGGGCTGTCCTTCAGTGTCGGGGCAAAACCACCACGGCGTCAGGCACTTCATTCGGATTGTCGCCGGGCCGGGCGGGGAATTTCTCCGCCAGCACCTCGCTGCAACGTGCGATTGCGGCCTTGAATCCGGCCGCCGGGTCGCCGCGCTTCAGGCCCTCGGTCAGGGCGGCCATAGCCTGGTCCCAGACGTGGGCGTCCACGTGGTCGGCGATGCCTTCGTCGGCGATCAGCTCGGCCATCCGCTCGTCCAGCGAGACGAAGATCAGCACGCCGGTGCGCTCGCGCGTGGCATGCAGGTTCTTGGCCGCGAACTGCTCGGCGGCGCGCCGCTTGACCCGCTGGCGCTTGACGCTGCGGGGCGTCAGCAGGCGCTTCACCGCCGGGATCTCGACGATCAGGCCGACGACGACGAACAGCACCGCCTGGGTCACGATCGCGGCGATCAGAACGCCGCGGACGGCGTTCTCGATCGCGTAACTGACGTTGGAGGCCGACCAGGCGGTGAGGAAGTCCGGGATGGTCACATGCACGCCGGCCGCCAGCAGCAGCGCGGGGCCCAGCAGGGCCACGCCGGCGGCCCAGGCCAGGGGCGTCTCGCCGTAGTGGGAGCTGTTGTGGGCGACGACACAATAGATCTCACCGGTAGTGCCGGCCTCGGCCTCGCGGACCGACGCCTCGATGGCGCTCAGGGCTTCAGGGGTCAGGTGTTTCATGCTCCGCGTCCCCTACCAGCTGCCCGAGGAGCCGCCGCCGCCGAACGAGCCGCCGCCGCCGGAGAAC
>JACXTT010001636.1_pt1 | contig 36935 bp, 23 predicted proteins | sample 9270951 | NCBI WGS metagenome assembly JACXTT01 (sample SAMN15532306, study PRJNA645909) | rock metagenome | isolation source: weathered quartz diorite | place: Puerto Rico | collected 2017-06-21
CGCACGAACGGCAAGCTTCTGCTTGCGAAACAATTCATCAACGTTCTCACCTGGGCCAAGGGCATCGGCGCGGATGGCCGCCCGATCCTCGCGCCGAATCAGGAACCCACTCCCGCGGGCACGCGCGTTTGTCCCTCGCAGGACGGCGCCACGAATTGGTATTCACCGGCTTTCAACCCAGCTACGAGTCTGTTCTACATGCAGACCAATGAGAAGTGCTCCATCTACACGAAGCGGGCGGAAGAGTTCGCGCTTGGCAGGGCGTTTCTCGGAGGCGGGCAGAACGTGGATCCAGCGGACAAACCCGTCCGCATCCTCCGCGCGCTCGACCTGCAGACTGGCAAGGTGAAATGGCAGATCCCGCAAATCGGAATCGCCAACACCTGGGGAGGCACGCTCGCTACCGCCACCGGCCTGGTCTTCTTCGGCGAGGACAGCGGCTCATTTGTAGCGGCCGACGCCACCACGGGCAAGGTTCTTTGGACGTGGGACGGCAACGTCAACTGGCACGCGTCTCCGATGGCGTACCAGTTCGACAAAAAGCAGATCATCGCCGTAGCGGCGGGAACCACTGTTATGGCGTTTGGGCTCGCTGAATAACCCGGCCGCAGCCCCTAAGCAATCTTTCGACAGGCGATCCCGCCACCGGGCATCGGAATTCACGCTAGCAAAAGTGAACTCCTATGTCTGATTACATCTATACCGAACAAGGTCGAATGAACATCGATGCGGAAGAGAATGAGCGGGCCGATATGTACCTGGAACTCATGATCCGCGCCATCAAGCAGAGCCAGAAGAAGGGAGGGTTCGACAATTATAGTGTCACCCTACTCGTCCATCACTGGCTCAAAGTCGGCCAGCTCTTGCGATCCCCTCTTTACGTTCGGGAATACATCATTGAATTCGTCAGGTCCCAGGCGCCGGTCGCAAACGGCGGCAGGAAGGCCTCCGAGGTGCTGTTGACCAGGCTGCAGCGTCTGGTTGGCTACCCGGTCACCGCCGGGGTCGATCCACACGTGGTTTATTTCAACGAAGCCCAAAAGGCTATGATTACGTTCGTCGATCAATACCGGAAGGCCCTCGCCCAGAGCGACGCCGCGCAACTGAACGCCTTCATGGAACGGCTGCTGATCATTCGACAAGCCGGAAAAGTTTACTAAGCGCGGATTGCCCTTGGCGCTCTCTGCACTACGGTCCTCTTTTTGCCCCGATTACGCATAAGGCGTTAGAGGACCAAACTCGTGACAGTTTTCGATTACTACAACCTGTACCGCAAGATGAATGTCAATCTCGTGACTGGAATGTATGTTTTCGGGGTCGACATCCACGAATACCGCAACGCGGGCGCTTACTTCCAGCACAAGCCCGTCACCAATGCCGACCACGACGTGGCGCTCGGCATGGATGCGGCCTGGCCGAGACTGCAACAGAAGATTATCAAAACCGGCAGGAGCATCGGCTCTCACCGTTATAGCGTGACGTTCAGCTATGCCGATGCCAGTTTTACAGACCAGTCGGTTCCGAGGTTCACAACCGAGATCATCAACCTGCTCGAACTCGCGCCGGCGTACTTTGGCAAAGGCAGTCCGGAGACGATTCGCAAGGTGCTCCGCTACGCCGCCGCGTTCGGGCTGGTCAACAATACGACAGCGGCCATGAATGCCTACTGCACCGACTACATCGGCATGGATTGCAGCGGTTTTGTAGGCAACTACCTGCAGTCGGAAGGCGTGGCCGGGTTCACGCCCGAAACCGGCGCCACCAACTTCGCGCCCGCGGCATTCCGCATCTCGTCGCTCGACGAGATTCGAGCCAAGAGCGTCCTGTGCTGGAAGAACGATAACCACGTGGCGATTGTCGATCATGTGGTCGGAGATTTTTGCCGTAACGACGGAACCGTGCATGCGATGGTGGCGGAATCATGCGGATCCCAACTCGTCAGAGGCGACATCCATACGGACGGCATGAACTACACCGAGTATGTGTTCCAGTCGATCGACAGACACAAAACGGTGAAGGTCGTGCGAGGCATCGGCGGGTCGAATGCGAATGAAGTCCACGTAGCGAATGTTTGCTAGGGCGAAGGATTTTGGCGCCATAATCGAGGATCATGAAGTCCTCTTTCGCCGCGCTCGCGTTTGCGTTGATCCTGCTGTCCGGTTGCGCGAAACCGCCCACGGCGGGCGGAACCCTGGCGATCGACCCGCAACTGGCTTCGGAAATCGCCAAAATCAAGGCGATCGACAATCACGCGCATCCGGTGCGGCCCACCGCCGCTGGTGAGACGCCGGACAGCGGCTACGATGCGCTGCCCGTCGAAAATCTGGAGGCCTCCAGCGATCCCGTGCGATTTCGGCCGAACGGTAATCCGCTGATCGCCAAAGCCGCGCAGGCGGTTTTCAACGGAAATAAAGCCGGAGCGGTGAAGTCATGGGGCGCCAATTATGCGGCGACGGTGCTCGACCGCGCAGGCATTGATCGCATGGTCGCGAATCGCGTCTCGATGGGACCTGGATTGCCAGCGGAGCGTTTTTGGTGGGCGGCGTACGCCGATGCCTTGCTGTTGCCGTTTCCGGCAGAGGCGTTGGCCGTGAATTCCGATCGAAAGGCGTTCTTCGCGCTCGAAGCGAAACTCCTCGCGCAATACCGCAGCGAGTCCGGCGGGGCGAATCCTACAACGCTGGACAGTTATTTGAGCCAGATCGTCACGTCTACGCTCGAGCGCCACAAGAAGGGCGGCGCGATCGCGGAGAAGTTCGAGATGGCGTACTTGCGATCACTGGCCGTTGGTAATCCGACGAAAGCCGACGCGGAACGAGTCTGGCGGACCGGCGCCTCGAACGCGGTGGATTACCGCATCCTGCAGGACTTTCTCTTCCGCTACATCGTGACCGAATGTGGAAGACTTGGCATGGTGGTGCATATCCACACCGGTCTCGGCGGTGGCGGATACTTCGATGTGGCAGGATCGAACCCCGCAAATCTCGAGCCACTCTTTAACGATCCCGCGTTGCGCAAGATCAACTTTGTCATGTTGCATGGAGGTTGGCCATATTCGCGCGAGGCAGCGGCGCTGCTCACCAAGCCGAATGCCTACATCGATCTTTCCGCGCAGGGGGTGATGGTGGCGCAGTCGGATATCGCACACGGCCTGCGAGCCTGGCTCGAAACTGCGCCTGAGAAAGTTCTGTTTGGAACTGACGCCTACCCGATGGCTCCGGCGGCGGGAATCGGTTGGGAAGAGTCCGCCTGGGCCTCCGCGGAAGCCGTCCGGCAGGCGCTTGGAATGGCGCTGACCGCCATGGTGAATGAAGGGTCCGTGACGCGAGAGCGCGCCGTGGAGATCGCGCGGATGGTGATGCGCGAAAACGCGATCAAGCTTTACCGCATCAAATAGCAATTCGTTGGATGCGACAATACAAAGCCCAAATGGTAACGCATAAGTTACTATTGGACCATGGTAGAGCTTCGCGCTTACGTGGACGAGAACGGCGCGAAGCCATTCGCGGAATGGCTAGAGCAACTCGAAGCCGCGGCTGCCGCTAAAGTCGCGATCGCGCTCGCGCGCATGGAACAGGGAAACTTTTCGAACGCGAAACCCGTTGGCGCGGGCGTTTTGGAATATAGGATTGACTTCGGTCCCGGTTACAGGGTCTACTTCGGGAGGGACGGCGAAACCTTGGTGATACTGTTCGGCGGCGGGACGAAGAAACGGCAACAGCGAGACATTCAGGACGCTCAGGCTCGCTGGGCCGCATATAAACAGCGAAAGAAGAAGGAGTCCAAATAGAATGGCGTTAACCCACGACTTCAAGGAAACCATTCGCGCACGGGCTCAACGGGACCCCGAGTTTCGTCAAGCCCTCTTACGCGAGGCGGTCGAGTGCATGCTGAATGGCGACCTTCCTACGGGCAAGTCCGTGCTCCGCGACTACGTCAATGCGACCATCGGATTCGTTCGCCTGGAGAAGCAGACGCACATCCCCGCCAAGAGCCTCATGAGGATGCTTGGACCCAAGGGTAGCCCTTCCCTTGCCAACCTCTCCAGCATTCTCACCACACTTCAAAAGACCGAAGGCGTCGCCTTCGAGCTTTCATTGAAGCGTTAGTAGCTCGCGAGCGACTCTCAGTCGTAGCAGCCAGCTTGATAAGATAGCGGTCGCGCGGGCAACCGGCGCGCTGACTGCCATCCGACATGCACCATCTGACCTCCAGGATCCCTTTCTTTAGGCGGCGACCCGCCGTTATCGCCGTTGCACTGCTTTCCTTGCTGATCGCCCTCGCGTGGACCGCCATACGGCCGGGCCAACTGGCAGCCGCGCAAGACCAGACCGCCTTCGATCCGCAGCAGCAGGTCAAACCGTTCTTCAAGCAAAACTGCGTCCGCTGCCACAACGAGGAAACTTCGATGTCGGGTGTCCGCGTGGACCAGCTTGATGCGACCTCCTTCGAGGACCGCCACCTTCGCCTCTGGGAGCACGTCCGCAAACGGATCGCCGATGGAACCATGCCTCCCAAAGGGCAAAAGCAGCAGCCGTCCCCAGGAGAACGCCAGCAGATGGCCGCCTGGATCGCAACTTCCCTCGATGCCGCACGCATGCGCCCCTCGCCTAAGAACGGCCTCGTGCGCCGCCTGACGATTTCGCAATATCGCAATACGCTCCGCGAACTGTTGCTGCTCGACGATGACCTTACGGAAGGGCTCCCGCCGGATGCTGTCTCGAGCGATGGATTCGTCAACAACAAAGACACGTTGCAACTGTCGCCAATGCTGCTCGAAGCCTACTTTGAGATCGCATCTGAAGCGCTCAATCGCTCCATTGTCGATCCGGCCGTCAAGCCCGCCATCCAGCATTTCCGCATGGAGTTGGGCGCCTCGATCAACCCGCATCCGCTTCCGGAACAACTCATTCTCGGCGCGGATAGTCTGCTGCTCCAAAACAAAGACTTCACCGTTACGCAACCCCCGCTCAGCAAGCCCTTTCCCTTCGACCCGATCGCCATGCGAACCAAGTATCGCTTCATCGAGGGCTATCAGGGCAACGACACCGTGCGCGGCTGGCGCGAGTACGACAGCATCTATCACGCCGTCTTCGCGTGCATGCGCGGCAATCGCGGCTATCCCAAGGGGCAGGCCTACAGCACAGTTCCGCAAGGGCTTCTGCTGCGCTCGGCGATTCCAAGCGACGAGTTGTTTGGCGGGGATGGCACCTACGGGCCCAAGGCGAATTTCAAGATTTCCTTGCGCGAACTGCCCGACAAGGGACGCTTTCGCGTCACCGTCACCGCGGCGAAATACAACGACGGGCTACTGCTCGACAAGGGTGCGGCTGCCCAGGTAAACGCGAGCGCCGCGGTTTCCATCGATCCCAAGGCCGCACAGACCGTGACGATACCCAAGCCCGGCGTTTATCAGGTGGATGTCCATCTGGCGCCACAGGCAAAACCGTCGCGCGTCGCGGACGCCTCGCATCTCGAGGAAAAGCTCGCGGTGCGTTCCCTTCTCGATGGGCGGCTCGAAGGCGACGCCCACCTCGTGGACTCTCCATTCGGCAAGGCCGCGCTGTCGCTCGACGGCGACGGGGACTTCATGAAGATCCCACGAGGTGAGACGATTCGCGTTGGCGAAGGCGACTTCACGGTCGCGGCCTGGATCCACCCCTCGCAGCTTCGCCGAGGCGGCATCATCGCCGCGGGAGGTCACAACGGAAGCCAGGGCTGGTATCTCGAAATGCCGAATGACAAAGGCGTCCTACGCTTTGAGACGACTGGACCCGGCAATCAGGCGAATGGAAGCATCACCTCGCAGCCAGCCTTGATTCGCCCCGAATCCTGGCAACATGTGGCCGCGGTCGTCAAACGCGGAACTCGTGAAACCCGGCTCTATGTCAACGGCTACGCGGTTGCGAAGGGCGAAATCGGCAAAGCGAACCTCGACAACCCCGAGCTCGACCTCCATATTGGGCGCATCCCGGATGCCCAGCACTTCAAGGGTGAGATCGATCAGGTCCGCATCTATCGCCGCGCGCTTGGCGAGGCGGAGATCCAAGCCCTGGTCGAGCCTGGCAAGCAATTCATGCGCCAGCCGCCGCCTGAAAAGCCGCAGAACGTCACGCTCACGTTGGGCGCGCGCCAGTTCTTGGGCATCGTCCAGCAACCTGCATTTCTTGCCGTGCGGCTCGAGGCAGGCGCCATGCCGTTGCAGGTTCATTACGCAGGCGTCACCGAGATCGACCGCATCGAGTTCACGCCGGTTCCCGCCGGCCAGGAACTTGCGGAGCGCTTTCTCGCCTTTGAAAAGCGCACGCCGCGCGTTGGAGTGTACTTGGGCCTTCGCCGCGATTGCGGCAGCACACTCGCCCCGGCCGGTTCGCCAAAAACGGTTGCGGGCGACGGCAAGTTTGCTCGTTATGTGTTTGAAGGCGCCATACGCAATTTTCCAAGTCCCGATGTCGAAAAAGACAACGTGAACTACCTCGCGGGCGTTCGTGAAATCGGGGTGCGCAGTGAGTTTACCGATGGCCGCGACATGCCTCGTATGCTGGTCCGCTCCGTCGAATTCGAAGGGCCTTTGTATGAGGCGTGGCCCCCGCCATCGCACCGCAGCATCTTTATCGACTCCGCCCACAAAGGCGACCAGCCTGCGTATGCTCGTGAAATCATCCGTAACTTCGCCACGCGGGCCTACCGGCGTCCTGTCACTGCTGCCGAAGAAGCCTCGCTCTTTGCGGTCTTTCAGAAATCCTTCGCAGCCGCCGGCAATTTTCGTGAGAGCGTGAAGGACGCGTTGCAGGTGGTCCTGACCTCGCCGCAGTTCCTCTTTCTTATCGAGAACAGCCAAACGCCCGAGCCGGAACCGCTCGACAACTACGAGATCGCGTCCAAGCTATCGTACTTTCTTTGGAACGGTCCGCCCGACCGCAAGGCGTTACAACGCGCAGCGGCCGGCGCCACGCGCAAACAACTGGACGCCGAAGTGACGCGCATGATTGGCGACGCGCGTTTTGCGAACTTCATCCGGGAATTTACCGCGCAATGGCTGAGCCTCGACAAGTTCAGCGTCCTCGAACCGGACCGCAAGCGTTTTCCCAAACTCACGCGCGACACCCGCACGCAACTGCGGCAGGAACCGATGGAATTCGTGCAGCACCTGATCCGCAACAACCTGCCCGTGCGGAACCTCATCGATTCCGATTTCGTGCTCGTCAATGAAGCCGTTGCCGACTACTATGGTTTGGCCGAGAAGACCGAAAGCGGCTTTCAGTTCGTCGCGATTCCTCACCGCCGGCCGGAACTCGGCGGCGTGCTCACGCAAGCGGCGATTCTGGCGGGGCTTTCAGACGGCAGGGAATCGAACCCGGTCAAACGCGGCGCCTGGCTAGCCCGCAAAATCATCGCGGAACCTCCGGATCCGCCGCCGCCGAATGTGCCGGCCCTCAAAGAAGACGCGGCCGGCCAACTCACTCTTCGCCAGCGAATTGAGCAGCATCGCAATCAACCGGGTTGCCAGCAATGTCATTCCAAGATCGATCCCTGGGGGATCGCGTTCGAGGAGTTCGATGCGGGCGGGCGTTTGAAGTTGCAGCCCGTGGACGCACGCTCGAAGCTGCCTGACCAGACGGAGGTCGCGGGCGCCAAAGATCTCAAACGATATCTTGGCGAAGATCGCATCGATCAGGTCGCCTACAGCGTCCTCAAGCATCTCGCCACATACGCCACGGGCCGGAGCCTGACTTATAGCGAACTGCACCACTTGAAGCAGGACAGCCTGCAATTGAAGGCGGGCGGCTACCGCACCGGCGACATGATCCATTTCATTGTGAACAACAAGCTGTTCCTCGAAAAATAGTAAAATGCAGAGCATCGTCACCAAAACGCGCATGACCAGAAACACGACATCTCATTCCATCGACCGGCGTGCATTCCTAAGAGGTTTGGGCGGAGTCGCGCTCGCACTGCCCGTTCTGGACGCGATGGGCGCCGAGGTCACCTCGCAGGTTCCGCGCCGCTTCTGCGCGATCTATACCGCAAACGGCATGTCCCTGCCGCGAGCGGAGAACAACTTACCCGAATGGAGCTGGTTCCCGACCGCGGAACGCGATGGCCAGTTTGTTTTTGGCGCCTCCACCGAACCGCTCAGCCCCTTCCGCAAGAAGCTCAGCTTCATGGGCGGGCTGTACCACCCGAGTGGCCCTAAGGCGGATCCGCACGTTTGTTCCGACATGTGGCTCACCGGCGCGCCGCTGCACAACCCGAAGCCTGGAACTTATAATTCCGCGGGACTCGATCAGGTCATCGCGCTGCACACGAAACAGTATTGCCGGCAGCCCTCGCTGGTGTTGTCGATCGATGCCGGTACGGGCTTTCTTTCGCGCACCGGCACGATTTCCTACAGCCTCGAGGGCCGGCCGATTCCCGCCGAGAACAACCCTCGCCGCGTTTTTGACCGGTTGTTCCGCGGCGATCGTTCGTCGCTCGAGTCGGAACACGAAAAGCTACAGCGGCGCATCAAACTGGTGGATGCCGTGGTGGACAGCGCACGTTCGCTCGACAAGCAACTCGGCAAGTCGGACCGCGAACGTATGGAGCAGTACCTGACGTCGCTCAACGAAGTGGAATCGCGCCTGATCGCGTCCGAGCGTTGGATCGACATTCCGCTCAAGAAGCAGGATTATTCGCACCTCAATCTCGATGCGACCTCTGAAGGCGAGCCCGCCGAGTATTACCGCAACATGTTCGACCTCATTGCGCTGGCGTTCGATGCGGACATCACCCGTTCGGTGACCTTCATGCTCAATCGCGAAGACGGCATGGGCATCAGCGATACGTTTCCTCTCAAGCTGGGGCTTTCGAAGACGCACCACAATCTGTCGCATGCCACCGACAAAGAAGGGCAGTTGCAGTTCGCCAAGTACGACCGGTTCTTGAGCCGGCAGATCGCGCACTTCCTCGAACGGCTGGATGGCTACCGGGATCGCGAGGGGACCGTACTCGACAACAGTATCGTGCTTTTCGGCAGCGGCGCGAGCACTACGCACAACCCGATCAACATCCCGACACTCATCGCCGGAGGCGCCAACATGGGCTTGAAGCACGGCGTCTACTGGCGGGGCAAGAGCGATACCCGGATGTCGAACGTACACGTCAGCATCCTGCGGTCGATGGGCATCGAGCAGGAATCCTTCGCGGACAGCACTGGCGCCGTGAGCGGCTCGATTTTCAGCCGCGTCTGAAGAAAACTGCAATATATCAGTGGATTTTCGGTGGATAGAACACTTCCGCGGTAGAAATGTTTTCGGCGACTCTGCTAGGCTTCTCGGTAATCGAAGTGAAACGGCAGCTAGGGGTCCGTTCGTAGAAGGTCAAGCTCGCGAATCAGCCTGCCTTTTGAGAGGCACGCGAAGGAATCTCGTGGATCGGCCTTGGATCGTGTTCAATTCGAGAAACGGAACTCTGCGTTTTCCGGCGTTGCTCATGCCGGCAACCGAAACCACTGCCTCCGCTGCCCCGGTTCGAACTGTCGCGGATCAACTCAGCCTCACTGGCTTTTCATTTCGCACGGCACGGCCGTTTGGAATTGGCGAAAGGCTTGATTGCGTGGTCGACGTGGCTTTCTCGAATTCATCTCAGCAACTGCTGCGCGTCGAACTCGAGGTGTGCTGGATTCACCTGAACCTCCACGGCTTCCGCATTGGTTGCCGTATCCACGAATCGACTGTTGTCGGCCCCGGCGCCGTTCCCGCTTGGGCGAGATGCCTTGTGGGCGCCGGCGATTGACTCTTTATTGAGTGCAGACAGGCACATCGAGCCCGGAGACATCCTGGCCCACCGTCAGGGTCTGCGTCGCCGGACACGGGGAAGGTTCATCAGGTCCGACTTTCCGAGAGGCCAAGCCGTAACCTGGTAAGTTCCGAGCGGGACCATCGTGCGGAAGATGCCATCGCTATCGCTCTCATGGAGCAGACCCCGACTTCGGCGCCGCGAGAAAGCGCCACCAATCCCTGTTTGACCTCTGTTCCCACGGGTAGTGCAGGTTCGGTGATCACTCCAGAGAAGGAAAAAAGCGGTTGGCTTTCCAACCGGAGTTCCACCCGCTGGATCCGCTGCCCGCGGCCCAAGGAGCCAAGGGAACTTCGCTCCAGGCCGGGGGAGTCGCTTGCCATCCGCGCCTGCCTGATGAGGCCTCGGCGGGTAGGTTCGCCCACGACGAAATCCAGGCGGTAATCCTGCTCGCAGGGCGCGAGACCTTCAGTTCGAATTCGCTTGCGGCGTTGGTTTGGACTTTTTGATGATCGTGATAGCCAGGCTCAACTGTAGCGTCCGCAATGAGCCTGCCATCCTCTGTGGCCAGGCGTCCGGAGATTGTGGTGGCGGGCGTGAGCCGAATGGTGATTGTTGGCGGAATGATGACGCCATCCGCCTTGATTTCCACGTTCGGACCATACGGGAGGTTTCCCTCCGTGGTGACATAGTCCGCCTTGGAGCACTCAATCCTGTAAAACCCTGGGGTGAGGTTCCGCGCCACGAACTTACCATCAATACCGGACGTGGTTGCCGTCCCTCCTGGAGTTAGTTAGGGGTGCATTCGGTATCAGGCGGATGCCGGCGACATCTTTTGTCAATGCCGGCGCCGTCAGCCTATTCTGCGCAATTTGTTTACCGCAGCCACCACTTAGTTGAAACCTGGTTTCCAATTTGCCAGTCTGATCTATAACTGTTGTCTCGTAAAGCTGTTCCGGTGAGGACAGTCAAGTTGGGGGTCTGCTTATGTATCGCTTACCTGCTCCGCGGCGGGTTCGGGCGAGTTGCGCCGCCACCGCTGCCGCTGTTGTTGTGACGCTGTCGTGCCCTTGGTTATTGCCGGGGCAGTCGTCCATTTTCGTGGACGAATCCAAAATTCGCGCGGTGCTCCGCGGCGATTCGACCGTCATCTCCGTTCCCGTACTGAATTCCTCAAATCATCCGGTCCATGCCGAGTTGTCATTGAGCTGGATCACGGTGGACGACAAGGAGTCAACCCAGGCCGCCCGGGAGGTGCTGATTCCGCAAGGCGCCTCGAATATCGAGACGCCGCTGCCGATTACGAAGGCATCGATCTGGACGCGCCTACGCTATGTGCTCACTGCCCGACTGCAGGAATCGCGAACCTTCGGACGGACAACGGGCATCCTCTCGCTCGCGCGTATTGCAGATTATGTTTTTGAGGCGCGAGTCAGCAGAGTGGGCGAATTCAGGCCAGGCGCCTCGATCACCGTTCATGCGGAGGCGGTGCATCCGGTTTCGAGACTTCCGGTTTTGGGTGTCGACTGGAGAGCCGCACTGACCCTGAGTGACAAGGCAGTCAAGCCGAAGCAAACTCTGCTGAGGCCGGAAGGCTTTGTTGATTTCGTCTTCGAAATGCCATTTTCTGGTTCCGAGGGTTCTCAAAGTGGCGCTAAAGTGGCGGTTGCGGCGAAACGCGGAGACTTCGTGCAGACTGTGGATCTCTCGTTCCCGGTTTCGTCGAGGCTGTCGGCTCGAATCCAAACCGACAAGCCGATTTATCAACCAGGCCAGACTCTTCACCTGAGAGCGGTCGTTTTCGATGCACAAGGGAAAGCGGCGCCGGGCGCCGAGGTTGTCTTGCGAATCACCGGCGGAGACCGTGAGCGCGTTCACACGGCGAACCTCATTGCCTCGGATTTCGGCGTAGTGCAGGACGATTGGCAACTCCCCGCTTCCGCAAGCCTAGGCGACTATCAAATCGAGCTTTGCGCGGAAGCCTGCGACGGCTATCAGATCGCGGAGCGCGTGGTTCGAGTCAGCCGATATGAGCTGCCGGCGTTCCGTGTCATCGCGAAACCGGATCGAACCGCGTATCTGCCCACACAAGCGGCTCGAGTGACGGTCACGGGCGAGTTTCTGTTTGGCAAACCAGTGCCCAAAGGACACGTCAAAATCGTCCGGACCAAGGCGCCACACTGGAACCCGAAGACCCGCAAGTTTGAAAGGAGTGGAGAAACCGTTGCAGAAGGCGAGGCCAAGGACGATGGAACATTCGCCGCCGAAATCGACCTGGATGCCGAGCATGAAGAGCTCCGCGATCGCGAGGCAAGACATCGCTTCGAGGATATTCACTTTGACGCCTATTACACGGACGTTGCTTCACATCGAACGGAGCAGCGGCGTTTCGATTTGCGGGTCACGCGCGAGCCAATTCATGTGTACGTGATCGACTCGGAAAGTGGAGGATCACTGCCGTCTCCGACGTTCGTTACGACATCCTATGCAGACGGGCGTCCCGTTTCCGCTACGGTGACGATTCAATTGCAAGGCCGAACCGAAAGTCTCCGCACCAATCACTATGGGGCCGGAAGAATAATGCTCCGTAGCGGCGACCTCGAGAATGGCGCGATCTTTCAGGCGACGGATGCATCCGGACAGACTGGGATCTGGAAGACAGACGACTGGTCTTCAGACGGCTCCCGGTTCCGGCTGCAAACGGATCGCACGATGCACCGCGCCGGCCAACCGGTCACGCTCCAAATTGTTGCACCGCCCGATGCGCAGGGGCGTCAGGCGGTGATGATTCACGCAATCGCCGGTGACCGTAACGTTGCGACTCGCACCGTACAACTCGTCGACCGCCGCGCGGAGATCACATTCCCGTACCAACCGGAGTTCCGGCGCGCCGTAGTGTTCGTCGCATGGAACGCTGTTGACCCCCGCGATGATTTCCGCTCCAAGCTCCTCGGTTCGCGAACGGTCATTTTCCCGGATGGATCCGATCTGAACCTGACAGCCTCCGGTGACCGGACCACGTACAAGCCCGGGGACCAAGCGTCCCTGAGATTGCAGGTCAGCTCTCAGGATGGCAAACCGGTCGAGGCCGCCCTTGCGTTGGCGGTGGTGGATCAGGCTGTCCTCGAGCGTGCGCGAACGGACAACGAATTTGGCCGCAGGCCGTGGTTCGCCTGCGCCTTTTGCAGAGACGCTGGGGAATCGGAGATCGGAGGCGTCCGCCTCAATGATCTTTACGCCTGGAAGCCGTCATCGCCGATCTCACCGGAACTCGATTTGGTCGCGGAGGCGCTAGCGGTGCAGATGAGTGTGGCGGTGAGTGTCGAGAGCAGCGAAACCGCCGCGGACGTGCCGTCGTTCCCAATCATCTCCGGCCAGATGAAGCGCATCAACGCCGCCCTGGATCAAGGGTACGCGGTGTCGTTGGAGTTTCCGGAGGATCTCTCTGCGTTCACTCTTGCATTGGGCCGGGAATGGACGGACCTCGCCGATCCATGGGGCAAACCGTACCGGGTGGAATTCAGCGTTGACGGCGAGAATCAAGTCATCACCCTGATGAGTTCAGGCCCTGACAAACGCTTCGGCACTTCGGACGATTTTTCTGCCGGAACCTTCCGGCGCTCCTATTTTGCGCCGGTTCGGCGTCTCATTGAACAAATCCTACGGAAGCAGGCCGACTATCCCGGGACTCCGGAAGCGTTGTCCGATTTGCTCAGTGAGAACGGAATCCTGCTGCGCTCGACACGCGATCCGTGGGGAACGCTCTATCGGGCCGCGGTGACCACCGCCGGCGCTTTCCGGCGGATCCAAATAACCAGCGCCGGCCCGGATCACAAGTTCGAAACCAAGGACGATTTTCCCGTTGCGAATTTTTCTGGCTCCTACTTCAGGAAAGAAGCTTCGGGGATCTCGAGTGCGATACGGAACGCCCCGCGCGAACCACAGTCCATCGAAGAATTTGAGGAGGCGCTTCGACGGGCTGGCCTTGACGTGACGCGTTACCAGGACGCCTGGGGCAAACCATATCGACTCCGCAGCGTTGTTTCATCGCGGTACGCGGACCGGACGACGGCGAGAACAGTACAGGTCTTCGGAGGTCCTGCGACGCACAAAACAGATGTCGCGCCCGTCACTCAGAAATTCATTACGTTTTCCTTGCGAAGCGACGGGCCGGACCGCGTCGAGCAGACGTACGACGATTTCGACATCGCGCGGTTCCCTGTTCTCTTGACCGAGGAATCGCCGACCGCGGCGCCGCCTAAAGCCAATCCCAACGCTGCGCCCGCTTCCGCGTCACTGCGCGGCAAGGGAACGATATCGGGAGTGATCACCGATCCATCGGGAGGCGTACTCCAAAATGTGATGGTCACTCTGCGGGATGAGGCAAACAATGCTTACGAAACTGCCAGCAATGAGCAGGGATTCTATATCTTCGCGTCAGTCCCGCCGGGCATCTACTCGCTGCGAGCCTCCTTGACTGGATTTGCGGTTCACGAGGTTTCGCAGGCGCCCGTGGCAGCCGGAGAGAACACAACGATCGACATGGAACTCCATGTGGGATCCGTATCGCAGTCGGTGACAGTCGAGGCGTCCCCTGGAGAGATGCAACTTAGTAGTATGGCCTCCCTCGCGGCTGGGCCGGTCGCAACCCCGCGCGTGCGGGATTACTTTCCCGAAACCCTGCTCTGGGTCCCGGAGATCCGGACCGGCTCGGGAGGCACCGCAGTCACCAGGTTCAAGTTCGCAGATTCCATCACAACGTGGAAGGTTGCGGCATTTGCCTCGACCCTCGACGGACGCACCGGCGAGACCGAGCTCGAGCTGCGGACGTTTCAACCCTTCTTTCTGGACTTCAATCCGCCGGCGAACCTGACCGTTGGCGATCAGATCGAGTTGCCAGTGACGATTCGGAACTACCTGGATCGGGTGCAATCCGTGAACGTGCGGCTGGAGCCCAATTCGTGGTCCTCCGTTACCGGCGGTTCATCGAAACGGGCCTCGGTTCCGCCCAATGATTCCGTGGACGTGACGTATACGGTGCTGGCGAAGAACGTCACGGACCAAGCATCGCAACGAATTGTGTCGTCTTCAGGCCCCGTGAGCGACGCCATCGGTAAAACATCGCGCGTTCATCCGGACGGGCAGGAGGTTGTTCGCACGTTTGGGGACTTCGTTTCGGGCAAGTCGTCGTTTGCCGTTTCCATTCCGTTCAATGCGGTACCGGGCGCTAATCGAGGGGAACTGCGTGTGTATCCCAATATCGCCTCGCTGCTGCTCGAGAGTGCAACGGCAATTCTCACGACTCCGCACGGCTGCGCGGAACAGACCATCTCTGCCGGCTACTCAAACCTGGTCGCGTTGCGGTTTGCTCGCGCGATGGGTGAGGTCGACCCGGTGTTCGAAAAACGCGCCATGGCCAACGTTCAACTGGCAGTGGAAAGCCTTGGCGCTCTGCGAGGCGGCAACGGAGGCATCCGGTACTGGCCCGCAAGCAGCGCGCCTGATATTGCGGTTACCGCGCATGCGGTCAGCTTTCTCGCGGAGGCGTCCACCCTGTTGCAGGTGAACAAAGAAGACTTGTCCGAACATGTGTCCTGGCTGGAAAAGTCGCAAACGAAAGATGGACGGTGGCTGCCCGGCGGCGCACTAAACGATGCCGCGTCGTCGTCCAGGCAAGCGCTGTTGTTGACCGGTCTTGTCGCCAAGGCGCTCGCCGAGGCTCGCAAGTTTGACGGCGTCGCCGTCTCGACGAACGTGCTGTCTGCGGCCTACCATCACATCGCTCTATTTACCGACCAGACCGATGAGCCCTACCTGCTCGCCACCTTTGTTCTCGCCGCGTTGGCCTCTGGCGACGAGCGGCTGCCCGGCAAGGCCGTGGAGCGATTAATCCTGCTGGGGCGTGAAGAGCGCGGCGGCGTGTATTGGGACCTGCGAACGAACTCGCCCTTTTACGGTTGGGGCACGGCGGGCCGCTACGAAACGACGGGTTTGGCAGTCAGTGCGCTCGCAGCATGGCGGATGAGCCATTCCGTGGACACTGCACCAGATGAGCTCGATTCTGCAATTCGCCGTGGCCTGGTGTTTTTGCTACGGGGGCGTGACGGGTCGGGCGGTTGGTATTCGACTCAGTCGACATTGCGAGCCATGCGTGCGATCTCGGACGCGGCGGCGGCCTTGGGCGACCTTGCCGGTAAAGGCGGCCCGCTGGAGGTCACCGTGAATGGCCGCGCCGTCAGGACGCTCGTTATTCCCAGCGATCGCAAGGCTATCGACCCGTTGATTCTCGACCTGTCGCCGTTCCTGGTTGCAGGAGACAATCAGATTTCGCTGTCGCCCTCATCCGGTTCCGTGGCGAGTTCTCTGGTTCGGTTCACCTCGACGCACTGGCTTCCCTGGGGGCAGACCAAGCCACGGAGTTCTCCGGAATTCCGTTTCACGGTTGACTTCGACCGTTCGGACTCCGGCTTCGCTGCCGGCGAACCAGTTCGCTGCGCAGTGAAGGCCGAACGCGTCGGATTTCGAGGCTATGGAATGATGCTGGCGGAGATTGGCCTGCCACCCGGCGCGGAAGTGGACCGGTCCTCGCTGGAATCTGTCGTGAAGGATGGCTCACTTGGATTAGATCGCTACGAGATTCTTCCGGATCGAGTCATCTTCTATCTTTGGCCCAAGGCGGGCGGAATCACGTTCGACTTCTTTCTGACGGCCCGATACGGGATGGTCGCGAAATCAGCGCCGTCGATTCTCTACGACTACTACAACCCGGAGGCTCTGGCGGAAATCGCGCCGTCGCGCTGGACGGTGAAGTGAGTTGTATAGACTGCAACGTCAATCGTTTGCATTCGACGCCACCGTGTAATAAACTCCCCAGTGCTCCGCCTTAGGGCGGCAATGGTGACACCCACGATGTTGAACCTCCGAACGACGACCACCTTCCTTTTATTCTTCTGCGCCTGCAGCAGCCTCGCGCTGGCTCAGACCGCCGCCAAGAAATACAAAGACACCGAATGGCCCAGCTACACCGCCGATACGCACGGCACGCGCTACAGGCCTTTCGATCAGATCAACGCCACCAATTTCAAGAACCTCGAACTCGCCTGGCGCTTCAAGACCGATAACATCGGCAACCGTCCCGAGTTCAAGCTCGAAGGCACGCCGCTGATGGTCGGAGGCGTCGTGTACGCCACTGCCGGGTCCCGCCGCGCTGTCGTGGCGCTCGATGCCGCGACCGGGGAATTGATGTGGGTCCATGGAGAACGCGAAGGCGAGCGCGGAGCGAATGCTCCCCGGCAGCTTTCCGGCCGCGGACTGGCGCACTGGACGGATGGCAAGGAAGAGCGTATTCTCTACGTCACTCCAGGCTACCGCCTCATCGCGTTGAACGCCAAGACCGGCGCGCGCGTCCCATCGTTCGGCAAAGACGGCATGGTCGACCTGAAGACTGAAATCGATCAGAACATCGACCTCGTCACCGGCGAAATCGGACTCCAGTCGGCGCCGGTCGTCGCCAAAGACACAGTCATCATAGGCGCCGCCTTCCGCGAGGGCATGACGCCCAAAAGCTTCAAGAATAATAAGGGTTACGTGCGCGGCTACGACGTCCGAACCGGCAAGCGTCTATGGATCTTCCACACTATCCCCGTGAAGGGCGAATTCGGCTATGACACATGGGAGAAGGGCTCCGCGGACTACAGCGGCAACACCGGCGTCTGGACACAGATTTCCGTGGACGAAGAGCTCGGGCTCGCCTATCTGCCTGTCGAATCGCCGACCAGCGACTACTATGGCGGTCATCGCCCTGGCAATAATCTCTATGGCGAAGCGCTAGTTTGCGTGGATCTGAAGACCGGCCAGCGCAAGTGGCATTACCAACTCGTCCACCACCCGATTTGGGACATGGACATTTCGTCCGCGCCAATCCTCGCCGACATCAACGTAGATGGCAAGAAGATCAAAGCCGTCGCACAGCCGTCGAAGCAGGGCTTCATCTATGTCTTCGATCGCGTCAGCGGCAAGCCGGTTTGGCCCATCAATGAACAGCCCGTGGAGAAGGGAAACGTGCCCGGCGAGTGGTATTCGCCGACGCAGCCGATTCCGTCGAAGCCTCCGATCTACAGCCGCAACGGGGTGGGCGCGGACGACCTCATCGACTTTACTCCCGCCATGCGCGAAGAGGCGCTCAAGATTGTCGCGAAATACAAGATCGGTCCGGTCTTCACGCCTCCTGTCGCGAGCACTCTTGGCGGTCCGCTGGCGACTCTCACGCTTGGCACAGCGAGCGGCGGCACCAACTGGCCCGGCGCGTCGTACGACCCGGAAACGCACATACTGTACGCCTTCGCCTGCAATGCCTGCTTGACGCCGATCGGCCTCGTCAAGCCTCCGAAAGAGGTTTCGGATACCGACTACATGGCGGGCACCGCTGGTCAGGAAATCAGTATCCGCACCGGTCCCGGAGAAGGCGCGGGCGCGGACGCCCCGATGCCCAAGAAGGCTCCGGCCGCGCCGGCTCGCGCGGGAGGAGGCGGCGGATTCCAGGCGCTGAATGTCCAGGGCTTGCCTCTCATCAAACCGCCGTATGGCACCATCAGCGCCATCCATCTCGACAAGGGCGAAATCGTCTGGCAGGTCGCGCACGGCGAAACGCCGCACAATATCCGGAATCATGCGGCGCTCAAGGGTATGACGATTCCTCGCACCGGTCAGAGCGGCTTCAATGTCGGGACGCTGATCACCAAATCACTGGTGATCGCGGGCGACGGCCAGGCGACCACCATGCCGGGCCGCGGCCGTGGCGCCATGCTGCGCGCCTACGACAAAATGAACGGCAAAGAGGTCGGCGCGGTCTACCTGCCCGCGCCGCAGACCGGTTCCCCTATGACCTACATGCTGAACGGCAAGCAGTACCTGATTGTCGCCGTCAGCGGAGGCGCCTACTCGGGCGAATACCTATGCTTCACGCTGCCTGAGGAAGAGACCTCGGCCACCAAGCCGACCAGCGGTGGTGGAAGGCAGTGAAGTTCGGGCTGATAACACTGTTCCTTGCCGGAGGAGTTCTGTTGCTGCAAGCGCAGGATTCCTCCTCCTCGTCCTCAAAACGCACGGTTTGGGTGGGCGTCTACAACGAAACTCAGGCGGATCGGGGTAAAGTACTGTACGGGCAGAACTGCGCCTCCTGCCATTCCGATACCTTAATGGGTGGCGAACAGGCGCCTCCGCTTGCCGGAGGTGAGTTCATGGCTAACTGGAACGAGCTGACCGTGGGCGACCTCTTCGAGCGTGTCCGGACGACGATGCCGATCGGCCGCGCTGGCAAACTAACCCGGCAAGTGAACGCCGACATCGTCGCGTATATGTTGAAAGCAAACCAGTTTCCGGCTGGCGAAGCGGAAATGCCCCGCGAGACCGAGATCTTGAAGCAAATCCGGATCGTCGGAGAGAAACCAAAGCGATAGTGGGTACAAGTCTTAAAGTTGCTTAGGACATTTGCCGATAGATCAGCTAGCCATGGCAGGTGACCTGATCAAGGATTCGGAACCGGAATCGTCTTCCCAACCTGAAGTTCCTGTACTACCCCCACGTCCGAAGTCCAACATGGATTGGGTTGCGGATCTTGTCCTGGTGTTCGGATTCATCTGTTGTGCCGGCGTTGCGGTAGGCTGGATCGAACCGCCTTTTTCCGCGGGAGCCTCCGCGGCGGGCCGGGTACTGGTTCGCGAGGCATCGGCGGCAACCGGCGGAATCTCCATTCCCGCCGATGATCCGCGGTTCGGCACATGGTCGGCGCCGTTCGCCGGCAACTCCAAATGGCTGCGCACAGCCAAGGTCTCATCGGCCGGTGTGCACGGCGTGCGCGTCTCGCTCACCGTAGACTATCTTGCGAATGGCGGAACTCCAGTTCCCGGAGTGCTCGGCGAATATTACGCCACCGCGCTGCTTCAGCAGGATGGGAAGGGACAATCGAGCGAAAGCGGCTGTCAGATTCAGGTGGAATGGTCTGAAAACGGTTCGACGTTCCTGGTCAGGCAAAAGGGGCCGTGCGGCGAAGCATCGAACCTCGCCACCGACGGGATGTTTACGGGGAGCTACCGAAAACAAGCCTCTCCGCCCCCCATTGCCGCCGCGGCGCCGCCGCCCGAGTGCGCCAAGCCTCGAACCGCCGAAGAGAAGCTCTTTTGCAAAGACCCCGCGTTGCGTGTGGCGAAAGAAGTAACCGCCGCTGTTATGGCGGATGCGGCCGCGGCGCTTCGGACGGCGAACCCGGAATTGAACGCCGAGTTCGACCAGGCGGACAAGCAATGGCAAGCGGAAATCCGGCGTGTTTGCCTGGCGGCCGAAAGTTCGCCGGACGATCCGGACGCCGGTAAATCGGCTTGCTTCAGCCAGTCCTACGACGCGCGCATGAACTGGTTGCGTCTTCATACGGGACTGCTTCACCTGGCAAGCGCCGCGGCGCGCGACGAAGCCTTGATGGACCGTTATTCCGATGCGCTCGGAAGCTACAGCGATACGTATGGGGCTTTGGCGCTGCAATTGCCGATGTTCTCCAAGCGGCTTCGCGGCATCCTCCCCGCCAAGGAAAGCGAAATCGTCGAAGTTGCGTTGACTCATCGCGGACCGCGTAGCGGGTTGTACCAGTCCGGTTGCGGCCCCCTGGGATGCGATCAGCAGGAGGGAGCCTTCGAGATCAACCCGAAAACCAACAGCGCCACAGTCGCTGTACGGCAAGCCGGACGAATCACGGTCTATTCATTCGAAGGCGAGTCCGCGGAACTTCCACGACGTCTTCGCGAATGGCTCGAGCAGCGAACCGATCGCGTTCGCGAGATCGTCTACAAACCTTAGCCAACGCCTTGTATTCTGGTTAGCGATGCGACTCTACCTGGCGCTGGCGCTTGCCACTGCTCTCACTTGCCGCGCCTTCGCCCTCGACCTTAGCCACGCGACCGTGCAGGCGTCGCCGGAGGCAGCCACCGCGGCAACTGTATTGATCGAGGAGTGCGAACGCCGAACCGGCTTGCGCCTGGATCGAGGCGGCGCCGGCCAGCCGAACATCCGCATCTCGGTTCAGAAAGGCATCGTCGCGGCTGAGGGCTTCCATTTGGCCACAACAGAGTCCGGCATCACGATCGCCGGCGCCGACGCGAGGGGCGCGCTGTACGGCGTTGGCTACCTGCTCCGCCAACTCGAATGGAGCGCCGGCAAGCTAGCCGTGCCGAGCGGCATCGAGATCGCCACTGCTCCGAAGTACAAAATCCGCGGCCATCAGCTTGGCTACCGGTCCACCGCGAACTCGTGGGATGCCTGGACCATTGCGCAATACGACCGTTACATCCGCGAGCTCGCGCTGTTCGGTGTCAACGCCATTGAGAACATCCCGTTTCAGGACGGGCGCAAGAACCCGCTCATGAAGGTGGCGCGTCCGGAAATGAACCGCGCGATGGCGGCGATCTGCCGGCGGTATGGGATCGACTACTGGGTCTGGACGCCCGCCACAATAGACCTCAACGATGCGGCCGCGCGTGCCCAATTGCTCGAGCAATTCGACGGCCTGTTCCGCGACATCCCCGATCTTGCGGGCGTCTTCGTCCCGGGCGGCGATCCAGGAAACAACCCTCCGGAGACACTGCTGCCCTTTCTCGAAGACCTCGGCAAGCGATCGCCGGGCGCCAAGATCTGGCTGTCGATGCAGGGCTTTCATGGGGCCAAGGCAGAAGCGGTTTACCAGTGGGCGAATCGCGATCCCAGCCGCCCCTGGTTTGGAGGCATCGTCGCGGGTCCGTCCAGTCCTCCCGCGGCTTCCACGCGGCTGCGATTGCCCGCAAACGCCGGACTGCGGCTCTATCCGGACTTGACTCATAACAAGATCAGCCAGTTCGAAGTACCTGAGTGGGACCAGGCTTACGCGCTGACCCTCGGCCGCGAGGCGATCAACCCGCGCCCTTACGAATACGCGGCCATCTTTCGCCGCATCGCTCCAGGCACTGACGGTTTTTTTTCGTATTCGGACGGCGTGCACGACGATGTCAACAAGACCATCTGGAACGCCCTGTCGTGGGATCCATCCGCGAATGTCCGTCAAGTGCTGGTCGAATACTGCCGCCTGCATTTCGGTCCGCAAGTCGCCGAAGAAGGCGCCGACGGGATCCTTGCCCTCGAACGCAACTGGCGCGGATCCCTCGAGGCCAACGGAGGCGTCGAAGCAACGCTGCGTTATTGGCAAGGTCTCGAAAAGCGTGGCGTCGATGCAGGCAACTGGCGCTGGCAGATGTGTTTGCTGCGCGCCAACTATGACGCCTACGTCCGCCGGCGATCGATGCAGGATGCGGCTCTCGAGCTCGAAGCGAACGCGATTCTGGCGCAGGCGAAGGACGCCGAAACTGCGATGACTGCGGCAATGAAAGTTCTGCTGCGGCAGCCCGTAGCCGCGGACCTCCGCGCGAGAATCATCGAACTCTGCGAACAGCTCTTTCAATCGATCGGTCTGCAGACCAGCGTCGAAAAGTATCACGCCAGCGGCTACGAGCGCGGCGCGGTGCTCGACTTCATCGACAACCCGCTGAACAACCGCTGGTGGCTCGAAGACGAGTTTGCAAAGGTTCGCAAAATGGCGTCCGAATCCGCGAAGCTTGCAAGGCTCGTAGAAATCGCGAAATGGGAGAACCCCGGTCCGGGCAGTTCCTACGATGCAGTCGGCAATCTCAACAAGGCTCCGCACGCCGCGCCTTCGCGTGGCGGCGGCAATGAGGACGACGATACGGAACCGCTCTTCTGGTGGTGGGACAACGGCAAGAGCCGCGCGAGGCTGACCTGGCAGGCGACACGGTGGCCGTCCTCCATGATCTACGAGGGGCTTGACCCGAAGGCGACGTACGTCATCCGAACGCAAGGTTATGGCCAGTGCCTGCTGCGCATCGACGGCGAGCGCGTGCCGCCTGCGATCGATGGCAAAGAGATCTCGGAGTTCAAAGAATTTCCGGTGCCCGCAAAGTTCCTGGCGGACGGCAAACTCGTGCTGACCTTCGATCGCCCCACCGATGAGGGCCACCTGAACTGGCGCCGTAAGTCCCGTCTGGCCGAAGTGTGGTTGCTCAAGCGATAATCAATCTAGATTGAACTGGAGCCAAATCGCAGGCCGCCGCATCACTGTCCTCGGCGACATCATGCTGGATGAGCACATTCAAGGGGCTGTCCACCGCGTCTCCCCGGAAGCACCCGTTCCTGTGGTGCAGGTCACGTCGAGGTCCCATCACCCTGGCGGCGCCGCCAACGTCGCGATGAATATCGCGGCCCTGACCGGCGATGTCCACCTTTGCGGCGTCAGCGGGGACGATGAGGCCTCGCGCATCCTCCGGCGGCATCTGGACAACATCGACATGTCGGCGGTGGTCGAAAGTCCACATCGCTGTACGAGCCGCAAAACCCGCGTGCTGGCGCATGGACATCATCATATTGTTCGTTTCGACGAAGAAGTTTCAGAGGCTTTGGATGCTTCAGAAGAAGCGCTGCTCTGGGAAGCGCTGGAGCCCGCTATCCGTCGCTGCGAGGTGCTGGTGCTGTCCGACTATGCGAAAGGCGTGCTGACGCCGAACATTTGCAGGAAAGCGATCGACGCAGCGCTGGCGCAGGGGATTCCGGTGGTGGTCGATCCGAAAGAAACGGACTTTACCAAGTATCGAGGCGCAACTTTGATCACGCCGAACTATGGCGAGGCCTCTGCCGCGGCGCGGCGGATCGATCCTGCAATTGCGGTCGACGAATCCAACGCCACGGCGGAAGCGATCGGCGGCTTGCTGATGCAGACCTATGGATGCGCGCTGGTGCTGACGCGAGGTTCCAAAGGCATGACCGTCTTGCAGCCGGCAAAACCAGACGCGCCGATCCACATCGCCGCGCGCGCGCGCAGGGTGTTCGACGTGACCGGCGCCGGGGATACGGTGGTTGCAGTGCTTGCGATGGCCCTCGCGGCGGGACTCCCATTGGAAGAAGCAGCCGCGATGAGCACCGAGGCGGCCGGACGCGTCATCCAACTTCCCGGCACGGCGGTGGTGACGCTCGCGGAACTGGCAGGCTAGCTGGTTGTTCGGTTAGCGAAGCTTCAGCCAGAAACGCTCGGCCATTACCCGGACCTGCACCTGATTCGGATTGTCGCCATTGATGTCGGCGCACCGGCGCGAATTGTTGAACTGCTTTTCAAGGTAGATTTGCATACCGACCCGGCCGAACTGGTTCATGTCGTCGGCCGCCTTCTGCGCCGCGTCCCGCTTGACTTGCGTGACGGTCTCGTCGAAGTTGGACAATACTTCCATGCCGTAGATGGTGCGGATGTAGGAGTCGGCATACACCATCATCTGGCCATCATGGACGCCTGCCGCGCGGGCGGCATTGGTGACGTAGAGGCAGAAATCGCGCATCGCGAAACCGATCGGAATGGCCAGTGAAAAGGCGCCGATCCAGGTTCCGAGCGCCTCGAGAAAAGTGACAACGCCCACTTCTTCGGTGGCCGCGGCGACGCCTTCGGCCACGATCTTCGGCAACTGCACATTCGCCTTCTGGATCATCAGGCGCACGTAGGCCCACAGATTGTGAACGCCGATCTTCTTCCCCAAAGCTTTCCACAGTGCGGCGCTGGGCCCGATCTTGATAATCATGCCAGCGTCGAGTTTGCCGCTGACCTGCATGTTGTCATGCTCCCACTTGAGGGGGTATTTCAACGGCAGCAGGATGCTGAAAATACAAAAATCGGGGTCGAGCGCAAAGCCTACGCCGATAAAGCTCATGTAGTCGCTGCCGACGTTGAAGTTGTGACCGATGACAACGTCCAGATAGCGGAGCAAGCCGAGCGCGAACTTTTTCGGGTCCTTGAGAGCAAGGCCGAAGTGATTGATGGAATCAGGACTGATCTTGCCGATCGCCTGCGCGTCGATGTTCGGAGTGAGCTTGCCCTTGAGCCCCATCCGGAGGCTGGCCTTTTGTTTGGCCATGTCGATCTTCACTTCGTTGGTGAGATTGACGCGGTCGCTTTTCGCTGCGACGCTGAACAACTCATACTTTCCATCCAGAACGAATTTGAAGCGGATGGGGCCGAACTCGTAGTAGCGCTTCGGCGGGCCCGGCAAGTCCAACTCGATCGGCAGCGGCGCCCCGAATGAAAACCCGCCGCCAATGGGCAGACCGGCCGGTTTCGGAGTAGTCGGAGCCGGCGCTCCGAATTTTGGTGCGGAGGGTAGATTCGGTGTCACACCCTCACAAACGGCAACTCGGCCCCGCAGCGCTCATTATTCTCAAATCGCGCAAAACGGGGCTGGAACGGCGCCTCCTTTTTGCGCTCGCTCGCTTCTGGATTCCTCAGGCAGCCGAATAGACGCACTTGCCGGCGAGCCAGGTGTCCACCACGTGCAGCCGGCCGTCACCGTCGATCGTGAACCGGGTGAAATCCGCTTTGTCTCCGACGCTCAGCCCGCGGTGGCGGGATCCGACGCGCCCCACCCGGGCGGGGTTGATCGTCGCCATGACGATAGCATCCCTCAAGCTGACTCCCGCGAGGCGAATGATGTTGGCGACTGCGTCGTGCATCTTCAGAGCCGAGCCCGCAAGCCGAGTGCCGCCGCGCAGAACGACGCGGTTGCCGGGCAGCAATTCCACTTCCACCTCGCCGAGCCGGTATGGGCCGGGCTCGCAGCCCGCGGGCATCACCGCATCGGTCACGAGAACCGTCCGTTCCACGGATTTTGCCCGTAGCGCGACCTTGATGAAGTTGGCGCCCAGGTGGATGCCGTCCACGATCATGCTGGCCGTCAGACGGTCGTTCGCCAATTGATCCCAGATGTAGTTCGGGTGCCGGGCCATGACGCTATGGGCGCCGTTGCCGATGTGCGTGGACATCGTGGCGCCCGCCGAGACGCAGTCGGCGATCTGTTGCGTATTCGCTTTGGTATGTCCGATGCTGATCACCACACCGTCGCGCACCACCGCTTCTGTGAACCCCGGCGATTCCGGGTATTCCGGTGAAATAGTGACCAGCTTGACCTGGCCCTGCGCCGCATCCTGCCAGCGCTTGTATTCCTCGATGTCCGGCTTGCGGGCCCATTGGACGGGATGCGCCCCGCGAGGACCGTCTTCGGCGGAAATGAACGGGCCTTCGACGTGGAAGCCATCCATGGCGGCGCCTTCCGCTCCGAGGGCCTCCTTGGCCGCGACCAGATTCCGCAGGCATCCCGTGATTTCGGGCTCGGAGTTCGTGATAAGGGTCGGGTAGAGCCGCGTTACGCCAGTTGCGAACTGCGCCCGTAGCGAACTCAGAATCTGTTCAGGTGTCGTCGAGGTGCGATTGTAGTCCACCCCGCCGAAGCCGTTGACCTGCAAGTCGATGAAGCCGGGGGCGATGTAGGGTCCGCCGGAACTGGGGTCGATGAGGGGGTCCACGCCGGAGATCACCTGGTCGAACCGGACCTCTACGGGTTCACCGGAGATCGCATGAATGCCAGTACATTTCATAGTGTCGATGTTTTTAAACGGATTATTCACACGAGGCTCACAGGCAAGGCCTCATAAGTCATTCAGACGATAGTGGAAACTTCCTGTGGATTGCGGGATGAAAGGCCGCGAATCTTCTTGGCCGCCGCGGCTGTTCCTGCTACAACTAATCGCAGATCCTTTGCAGGGACGGCTCCGATGGAGATCTCGGGGGAGGTGGCCATCGTCCGTCTCCTGCAAATTGGTCAGACCTGCTATTTCGCTGCTACTGCTTCCGCTACCGGGGTCAGCCAACCGAACGTATCCGGCGCATTCCCTTCGACGAGGTCAAAGAACGCCTTCTGAATCTTCCCGGTAATCGGTCCACGCTTGCCTTGGCCTACCTGGATGCGATCCACCGAGCGAATCGGCGTGACTTCGGCCGCCGTGCCAGTGAAGAAGATCTCGTCGGCGATGTACAGCATCTCGCGCGGCACGAGCGACTCGACCAGCGGGATGCCGAGACTTTGGGCGATCCGGATAATGCTGTCGCGCGTGATGCCGGGCAGGACGCTCGCGCCCAGCGGCGGCGTGATCATCTTGCCGTCGCGGATCACGAAGATGTTCTCACCCGAACCCTCGCTGACGTATCCGTTCGAATCGAGCGCGATGCCCTCGGCGTAGCCGTTGACGTCGGCTTCCATGCGGATCAGCTGCGAGTTCATGTAGTTTGCGCCGGCCTTGCTCATCGAAGGCAGGGTGTTCGGCGCGAGGCGGTTCCAACTGGAGATGCAGACATCCACACCTTGTTCCAGAGCCTCGGCGCCCAGATACTTGCCCCATTCCCAGCACGCGATGTACACTTCGATGGGCACGTTCTTCGGCAACACGCCGACGTCGCCGTAGCCTCGAAGCACGATCGGACGGATGTAGCAGGATTGAAGCTGGTTGACACGTACGAGTTCTACGAAAGCTTCGCTCAACTGCTCGACCGTCCAATTCACTCCGATGCGGTAGATCTTGGCGGAATCGACGAGGCGCCGGGCATGCTCCGGAGCGCGGAAAATAGCGGGACCGTTCTTGGTGTTGTAGCATCGGATGCCTTCAAACACGGAACTTCCATAGCTTACGACGTGCGAAAGAACGTGGATCTTCGCATCGTCCCAACTGATCAATTGGCCGTTATGCCAAATTTTGCTCGTAGGCGTCAACATGATCGTATTATAACTGTATAAGTTGAAACTTACCTCTCCGGTATAGCATCCTGAGACGAGGGAGACGGCAGCAGAGGAGGCTGAGAAGTATGTCGAAACGAAGCATCGCCGCATTCCTGGTTGGCGTGATAGTGTCTCTACCGGGCATCGCGCAAAAGAAGGGCGAGATCAAAGAACCGAAGCCCGGCTGGAATTTGTTCAGCAAAGACCAGGACATTCAACTTGGGCGCGAGGCCGCTGCCGAGGTGGAAAAGCAGTACACGGTCGTCAACAATCCCGAGGTCGTGCAGTACCTCAATATGATTGGCGGCAAGCTGGCGAAATCCAAGCGGGCGGGAGATTTCCCTTACTTTTTCAAACTGGTCGCCGACGACAGCATCAACGCTTTTGCCCTTCCAGGCGGGCCGATGTATGTGCACACCGGCCTGATCAAAGCGGCTGAAAACGAAGGCCAGATCGCCGGCGTGCTGGCGCATGAAATGTCTCACGTCGCGATGCGGCACGGCACCAACCAGGCGACCAAAGCGAACATCATCCAGATTCCTCTTGCCTTGGGCGGCGCCATGGCCGGCAACAGCATGCTGGGCCAACTCGCGCAGTTGGGAATCACCCTCGGCGCGAACTCGGTGCTTACCAAGTTTTCCCGCAGCGCGGAGGCGCAGGCCGACTACAACGGAGCGCTCATGATGTCCGATGCCGGTTACAATCCGATCGAGATGGCGCGCTTCTTTGAAAAACTCGAAGCGCAAGTGGGAAAGCAGAGCAAGATCGCTGAGTTTTTCGCCTCGCATCCAAGCCCCGGCAATCGCGTGAAGAGCACCGAAGACCTGGTGCAATTGATGCCGAAGCAGAACTACAATGGCGATTCCGGCCAGTTCGAGCGGATCAAAGCAATTGTGAATCAGTTGCCTCCGCCGCCGAAGAAGCCGGCTGCCTCGGCGGCCCCGACGCAGGTCTCGGGTTCGCCGTCCAAAGTACGGCCTACCGGACGGACCAGGGATTACCGGAACGCCTCGGTTTCCTTCCGTTATCCCGAAAATTGGGAAGTGTTCGGCGATCAAAACGGCCATGCGGTAACCATTGCTTCGAAGTCGGCGATCATGCAGTCGCAAAGCGGATCCACGGTGGCGTATGGCATCATGCAGAGTTACTACTCCCCGCAAGCGAGCGACCTGCAATTGGTTCGCGACACCAAGGCGCTGGTCGCGGAATTGCAGAAAGGCGACCCGCAGATGAAGGTCGCGCAGCAGAACGACACGACCGTTGCGGGCATAAAGGGGCTTGCGACGGTGCTGCAGACCAAATCCGCGTTTCCCAACGAAACGGAGACCGATCTGTTGATCACGGCGCCCCGCCAGGATGGCCTGTTCTATCTGGTGCTGATCGCTCCGTCGAGCGAATGGCCGACGGTGCGCCCGCAGTTCGAAGACATCATCCGCTCAATTCAGTTCGTGAACTGATCCCTATCCCCGCAGTTTGACCAAACGCTCGCGCGCCTGTGCGAGCGTTTCGTCTTTTTTGCAGAAGCAGAAGCGGATCAACTGGCGGCCGCCTTCCGGATCTTCAAAGAAGCTGGAAGCAGGAACCGCCGCTACGCCGATGTTTTCGATCAGGTGCCGCACGAAGGCGATATCGTTCCTGAAGCCGAAGCCTGAGATATCCGCCATCACGTAGTAAGCGCCGCGCGGCGTGATGCAACGGAATCCATTCTCTTCGAGGATGCCAATCATCTTGTCCCGGCGTCCGCTGTAGTGCGCGGAAAGTTCCGTGTAGTAGCTGTCCGGCGCGGAAAGCGCCTGGACGCCTGCCTGTTGCAGCGGCGCCGCGGCTCCGACGGTGAGAAAGTCGTGGACCTTGCGGATGGAGTCGGTGAGGTCCGGCGAGGCGAGAACCCAACCCACACGCCAGCCGGTAACAGAGTAGGTCTTGCTCATGCTGTTGATGAGGACGGCGCGGTCCCGCATGCCGGGCAGCGACAGAATCGGGATGTGCCGAAGCCCATCGTAGACGATGTGTTCGTAGATTTCGTCGGTGATGGCGAGGGCGTCGAATTCCTGGCAAAGCGAAGCAATGTACTCGAGTTCAGACCGGTCGAACACCTTACCGGTCGGGTTGTTCGGCGTGTTGAGAATGATCGCCTTGGTGCGGTGCGAAAAGGCGCGCCGGAGTTCGTCGCGGTCGAAGGTCCAGTCCGGCGCCCGCAGCGTCACAAGCTTGCGGGTCGCGCCGCAGAGCAGCGTGTCGGGGTGGTAGTTTTCGTAGTACGGTTCGAACACGATGATCTCGTCGCCAGGGTTGGTGGTGGCGAGGAGCGTGGCGATCATGCCTTCCGTCGAGCCGCAGCACACGGTGATTTCACGCTCAGGATCGAAGTCGAGCCCGTAGGTGCGCTGGTACTTGGCGGCGATGGCGTCGCGAAACGGCTTGGCGCCCCAAGTGATCGAGTATTGATTGATGTCGAGGTTGATGGCGTCGCAGGCAGCCTGCTTGAGGTCCGATGGGGCGGGGAAGTCCGGAAAGCCCTGCGCGAGGTTGACGGCCTTGTGCAAGATCGCGAGACGCGACATTTCACGAATCACGGACTCGGTGAAGTTGGCGGTGCGCTCGCTTTTGAAGCGAGCGCGAGTTTCGTGGGTGGGCGCCGTTCCAACCGAAGAAATGGACATAAGTTCGAGAGTATCACTTGGACTCCGTTTGCGAAATGTGATAGCGTGATTGACCATCCGAGTCTGGATTTCAAGGGACTGCCAGGGAGCGAACCATGCGAACATCGTCTGTTTGTTTATTGTTCTCAGCAATTCTGTGGGCTCAAGCGCCCACGGGTCAGATTAGCGGGACGGTAACCGATCCTTCCGGCGCCATCGTTACAGGAGCGACAGTCGCTCTCACCAATGCCGCCACAAATCTCAAACGTGAAGCGATCACCAACGAGGAGGGCTTGTTCAGTCTGGTGGCATTGCCGCCAGGCGTGTATTCTCTACAGGTAGACGCCAAAGGATTCCCCAAACAGCGCCGCGACAACCTCGAGTTGCAGGTGGGCCAGGTGGCTCGTGTCGACTTCGCCCTTACGATCGGCAACGTCGCGGAAACCGTCCAAGTGACCGGCGGAGCTCCGGTGCTGCAGGCCGATACCGCGGAACTCGGCACGGTGATCGAGAACAAACGCATTGTCGACCTTCCGCTGAATGGGCGCAATTATCTGCAACTCGCATCGCTTGCGCCAGGCGCCACCACCAATGGTCCCGCTTCGTCGCAGGGGCAGCAGCGAATGGGCGGATCGCGCAACACATTTGCGTTGAACGTGGCTGGCCAGCGGGTCCACTACAATCACTATTCGCTGGACGGGATCGAGAATACGGATCCGAATTTCAATACCTATCTGCTGTTGCCCTCGATCGACGCGCTGCAGGAGTTCAAAGTGGAAAGCGGCATTTTTCAGGCCGAATACGGGCGCGCCATTGCGCAGATCAACGTTTCCACCAAGAGCGGGTCGAACGCCATTCACGGCGCTGCCTTCGAGTTCCTTCGCAATTCGGCTCTCGACGCCAAGAACTACTTTGACCGAGGCAACGTTCCGATTCCGCCTTTCAAACGGAACCAATATGGAACGACGGTGAGCGGTCCAATCGTGAAGAACCGTCTCTTCTGGTTGTTTTCGTGGGAGGGCTTGCGGGAACGCAAGGCGCTCACGACGACCGGCGTGTTGCCGACGGCCGCGCAACGCGCTGGCGACTTCTCGAACCTTACGACTCAGGTGGTGGACCCCTTCAATAACAAACTGCCTTTTGCGGGGAACCGTCTCCCGGCCGCCCGCATCGAGCCGCTGTCCACAAAGATCCTCAACGACTTTTATCCCCAGCCGAATTTGACCGGCGGCGCCTTGAACTTCATCAATAACGAGGGCCGCCGGTCAGATAGCGACCAATATCACGTGCGCATCGACTTTCAGGAGTCCTCGAAGTCGAACTGGTTCTTCCGTTACAGCCAAGCGGGGGATCCTCAATATCTACCTAGTCTGACGTCCGTGGCGCCGGGCATGGGAAACGACGTGAAGGTGAACGCGAAGCAACCGGTGCTGGCGAATACGCGCCTGTTCGGCTCGAACAAAGTCAACGAAATTCGTTTCGCGGTCAACCGGTTTGTGTCCCAGAACATTCAGACGCGCGCCAACACGAACAACATCGTGAAGGGCCTGGGAATCCCGGGCGTGGATACCTCGATCCCACTGTTCTGGGGGATTCCGTTCTTCCAGATTTCGGGTTTCTCGAGCATCGGGGAATGCAACGATTGCCCGTTCGTCAATTGGAACACCAGCTTCCAGTTCAAGGACGATTTTTCCTGGACGAAAGGCAGGCACCAATTCAAGTTCGGCGGGGACTTCCGTCGGTTCCGCTATAACCAGATCGGCGCCGTCGTGCCTCGCGGGCGGTTCACGTTCAACGGCCAGTATAGCGGCGTTCCGATGGCGGACTATTTGCTCGGAACGATGAGCAACAGCGAAAGCCAGATTGGCGCGCCGATTGCCAACTTCCGCAACAACTACTACGGGCTGTACTTTCAGGACTCATGGAAGGTTTCGCAGAAACTGACCTTGACTCTCGGATTTCGCTGGGAGGCGGAGCCGCCGTATTACGACAAACACGACGCGATCGTGAATATCGACTACCTGTGGGACAACAGCCGCAATCCGGTGTTTGTGCGCGCCGGCACAGGCGATTTGCTGGAAGGAAATCCGCAGTTTCCAGTGGGGCCGCCGTTTCAATTGGTGCGCGACGGGCGCTTTGGGCGGCGCGCTTTCAAGAGCGATTGGAATGACATCGCTCCCCGCATTGGCCTCGCCTATCAGTTGGATCAGAAGACCGTGATCCGGAGCGGTGCAGGCATCTATTATGTCCGGGACATCAGCAACGCGATCTTCGACATCGTTCGCAACATCCCCTTTACGATTCGCCAGAATGAAGTGGCGAACTCATCGACGCCGAATTTGACTTGGGCAAAGCCGTTTTCGCAGGTTGGCGCACCAACGTTTATCCTCGCCAACCAGTTCGGCGAACCGTCGTCGTACGTCGCGCAGTGGTCGTTTGGCGTGCAGCGGGAGATCACCAAGGACTCGTCGCTCGAGGTCACCTACATGGGTTCGGCCGGCGTTCACTTGCGACGGTTGCAGGTCTACAACAGCGCGCCTCCCGGACCCGGGGCGACCAATTCGCGCCGTCAATTTATCTACCTCAATGGCAACATCCAGACCATGACTGCTCCGGCGCACTCGAGTTATGAGGCGCTGCATCTGCGGTTCCAGCACCGCTTGAACTACGGATTCACCCTGTTGAGTTCGTACGCGTGGGGCAAGTCGATCGACAACGGCAGCGGAGTTCGGACGACGGACGGCGACGCGCTAACGCCCTCGAACAACTACAATCTGCGCGCTGAGCGCGGGCGATCAGCTTTCGACTTCCGGCACCGCTGGACCAATTCCTTCCTTTATGAACTGCCGTTCGGAAAGGGCAAGAAGTTCCTCGGCGCCGCGAACGCGGTTACCGACGCCGTTCTGGGCGGTTGGCGGCTCGGCGGAATTTTCACGATTCAGTCGGGTTTCCCCGTGTCGATCACCTGCGGTCCGGGCAACTGGCAGAATAACGACACAACCTGCTACGGCGATGCAACCGGCATCAACCCGGATCTGCCAGCCGATCAGCGCGGTCCCAATAAGTGGTTCAACCTCGACGCCTTCGCCAATCGGATTGGAATCGCCAACAACCGGCCGCAGGATGTCACCGCGTACCGCTACGGCAACGCCGGCCGCAACATCTTGACGGGTCCACGCATCGTGGCCCTCGACGCGTCTATCGCGAAGAACTGGACGATTCGCGAAAACTACCGCGTCGAGTTCCGCAGCGAGTTCTTCAATCTGCCGAACCATCCTTTGTTTGGGCAGCCCAATTCCTCGCCCGGCTCGCCGACTTATGGCGTGATCGGCGGCACTCGCATCGACCCTCGAGATCTTCAATTGGCGCTGAAGTTCGTATTTTAGGCCGCTGCTGCTGCGGCGGCGATAATGGAGGCATCACCATGCGAAACATGCGCCTCCGCAAAGTGCAGGGCAAGCTGAAGATCGAGCACAGCATCATTGACGGCTTACGCGATGTGCTCGAGGCGTTGCTCGGGGCTGAAGAGCGCATCCGTTCGATCATCCCCGGAGTCATTCGCAAGGTTCGCGACGCCAAGGGGCCTGTGGAGCTTTACGTCACCGTTCCGGTGGTGAACGGCTGGAAGGCGATTGCGCTCGCCGCCGGCGCACGGCAGGAGTTGTTCATCAGTACGGATCTGGGCAAGCCGGAACTCGAGGCGTTGATCGATCGCGTGTTGCGAGAGACTTGAGAGTACATGCAGCAGCCGCTCAGCCTCTCTGTCGAGGATATGCGCAAGTCCGGGTATCAGGTGATTGACGCGATCGTGGACCGTTACGCGCGCCTGCCGGAATTGTCCACAGGGAAGAAGGCCGATCCCTCTCGAATCCGGCCTAGTCTCATTGCCCGTCTGCAGGACGCGCCGGAAGAGTTCGATGCAGTGTTCCGGGAGTTGCGGGAGGATGTCCTGCCGTTCAACGGGGCCATCGACCATCCGCGGTTCTTTGCCTTTGTGCCCGGTCCAAGCAACTACGTCGGAGCGCTCGGCGATGCGATCGCTTCAGGGTTCAATGTCTTTGCCGGCACCTGGCTCGAGGGTTCCGGGGCCATAGCGGTGGAACTTGCCTTGATCGATTTCCTGCGGAGGGAATGCGGGCTGCCCGAGACGGCGATGGGCCTATTCGTCAGCGGAGGTTCGGCGGCGAACGTTACGGCGCTCACCGCGGCGCGCGAGGTGAAACTGCAAGGCGACTTCACCGGCGCCCGCGCGTACTTTTCCACGCAGACACATTCTTCGATCGAACGCGGGTTTCGCTTGATCGGCTTTCGCGCGGAGCACCTCGTGAAAGTGGACGCGGACGGACGGGGCGAGATTTACTTGCCGGCTTTGCGTGCGCGAATCGAGCGGGACCGCGCGGCGGGGCTGCGGCCCTTCTGTATCGTGGCGAATGCCGGAACCACGAACACGGGCGCCGTGGACTCTTTCCCCGATCTTGCTGAACTTGCAGAAGAGTTCGGCCTGTGGCTGCATGCCGATGGCGCATACGGCGCGGCAGCGATTCTCTGCGATCGCGGCAAGCGCCTGCTGCAGGGACTCCATCGTGTGGATTCGCTCTCTTTCGATCCGCACAAATGGTTGTTTCAGCCGTTTGAGTGCGGCTGTGTCCTGGTTCGTAATGGCGCGCATCTGAAGAATGCATTTCAGATCTATCCGGACTATCTGGCGGACGTGCACCGGCACGATACTGAAGTCAACCTGTGCGACTACGGCGTGCAGTTGACGCGAGGATTCCGGGCGCTGAAGCTGTGGCTGTCGCTACGTGTATTCGGCATCGCGGCGTTTCGCGGGGCCGTGGAACGGGGCTTCCAACTGGCGGAAGAAGCCGAGGCATACTTGCGCACGAAGCCGCGGTGGGAGGTGCTGACCTCCGCGCAAATGGCTGTGGTTGTGTTCCGTTATCGCGGTTCCGACGCGGACCAGATCCGCATTGTGGACCAGATGTACGCCAAAGGCTACGCGTTCGTCACCAGCACGAAGTACGGCGGGCGCACGGCCCTGCGGTTCTGTACGATCAATCCGCGAACGGCTTCTGAAGACATCCAGTCCACCGTCGATTTGCTCGACGAACTGGCTTGATCAGGATGTTACGCATTGCAACATAGAAATGTTACAGAGCGGCAATGCAATCGTAACGGTGATTTGATAACCTCCTCAGCGGGCGGCTTCGCCCGAGAAAGTAATCATCCTATGCTTCGACATTTTCTTCTGGTGTGCGCGTTAGCCACGACCATGCTCGCGCAATTCGATTCCGGTTCCATACTGGGGACCGTTCGTGACGCCAAGGCCGGCTTGGTTGCTGACGCCAAAGTCACTGTCCGCAACACGGCCACCGGCATCACCGCGGCCGCCCAGACCGACGGTAACGGCGATTTCATCTTCCCCGCTCTCCGCATTGGCGCCTATCGCGTTTCGGTTGAGAAACAAGGCTTTTCCACGGCAGTCGCCGACAATCTCAACCTCACGGTAAACGCCCGCCAGCGCGTCGATTTCACGCTGCAGGTGGGCCAGGTGGCCGAAACCGTCAACGTCACCGAAGTCACGCCCCTGCTTGAAACCGACAGCAGTTCAAAAGGGCAAGTCATTCAAACCAAACAGATGACAGAACTGCCTGTGCTCGGCCGCACGTATGCGAGTTTCGCGCTGTTGAGCCCGGGCGTTCGCGAGTCCCAATCGTCGAACCAGGGTTCGGTCGCCTTCCGCCGCGAAGGCGCGTACAACGTCAACGGGCTGCGTTCCGTCTTCAACAACTTCATTCTCGACGGGGTCGACAACAACTTCTATGGCACCACCAACCAGGGCTACTCGAACCAGGCCATTCAGCCTTCGCCGGATTCGGTGGCCGAGTTCCGCATGATGGTGAACGCCTATTCCGCGGAGTTCGGACGTTCGGGCGGCGCGGTGATGAATGTCGCGTCGCGTTCGGGAACCAACACGTTTCACGGCAGCCTGTGGAACTTTCTGCAGAACACTTCCATGAATGCAACGGGTTTCTTCAAACCGGTGAACAACGTCAAGCCCCCGACGCATCGCAACCAGTTCGGATTCACGTTCGGCGGCCCGATCGTCAAGGACCGCACCTTCTTCTTCGCCGACTTCGAAGGTTCTCGCTGGCGGATCAATCCATTCGCGCTGGCCTCGGTTCCCAACGCAACGATGCGTGCGGGAGTGCTGCCCGTGGACGTTCGCGTACCGATCAACTTCATCGACGCCGCGGGCCGCACGGTCGCCGCCGGAACCGTCATCCCCGCCGGAACGCCAGTGCCGATGACGAAACTCGCGCGGTACATGATGGACAACCTGCCGCAGCCGAACAACGCTGCGCCGGCTGTCGCGATCAACAACCTCGGCATCGCCAATAATTTCGGCAATTTCGACGTCAATACTCTCGATGAGAACAAGGGCGCCATCAAGATAGACCACCAGATTTCCGCCAAGCTGCTAAGCTTCTTCCGCTATTCGCAACGGCATCAGGACATCTTTGGGCCTGCTGTGATTTCCGGACCCGCGGGCGGCAACAACCTGGGCTTTCTCGATACCTACAATCAGGGTGGGACGGCTGGATTGACGTGGTCCAAGTCCGCGAGCGAAGTGGTCGAATATCGCTTCTCGGTGACGCGCCTCGGTATGGATCGCCGGCCGGCCGCGGTGAACGGACCTTCGATGCGGGAACTCTTCGGCATCACCGGACTGCCGGAAGGCGACGGCATCCGCGGAGGCGTGACCCCGCAGGACATCACTGGATTTCCACGCTACGGCCGCCAGTCCACCAACCCGCAGGCGCAGTTTCCGACGACG